>ERZ860668.916-NODE-916-length-20458-cov-8.174582_pt1 | contig 20458 bp, 20 predicted proteins | sample MGYA00510062_ERZ860668 | MGnify/ENA primary metagenome ERZ860668 (study PRJEB30046, sample SAMN00715258) | human gut metagenome | study: EMG produced TPA metagenomics assembly of the A metagenome-wide association study of gut microbiota in type 2...
GCCCTGGTCCGGTCGCCGCTCTCTGCCACGAACTTTGCTGCCATGGCCGTGTTGGGCATGGCCGTGGCAGGCAGGCCGAACTGCTTCAGGAAGGTCTCGCTCTGGGCAATGGCCTGCTGGTGGCTGTACACACGGGTCAGGTCGGAAAGCTGGGTGCCGGGCAGCACCAGCAGGTTCTGGGAGATGGGCAGGTCGTAGACATCCACCACCCACAACCCGGGGTGGTTATAGCACAGGTCCAGCACCGCCGACACATCCCCCGCGTGGCTGTTCTCAAAGGGCACCACGCCGTGGGCGGCATCGCCCTTTTCCACGGCATCGAACACCTCATCCCAGGTGGGGCAGCTCACGGCCTCGGCATGGGGAAAGAGCGCCCGGAGCGCGATGTGGGCAAAGGCACCCTCCACGCCCTGATAGGCGGCGCGGTTGCGGCCCAGCACCTCGGCCTCGTACTGCTTGGCCACGTCCATCATGTTCTGCACATGATCCCGGTAATAGGGGCGCAGGGCCGGGTCCCCGATCCGCGCTTCGGCCTTGTCCAGCACCACCTTTTCGCGGGCGGCATCAAAGATGGGCAGGTCGTGGGCCTTTTTGTATTCCGCCACGCTGAGCACCGCCTTCATCCGCCGCTCAAACAGGGCAGCCAGCTGGGCATCCACCGTGTCGATCTCCCGGCGGGCCTGTTCCAGTGCGTCCATCATTCCACATCCTTTGCATTTCGTGATACTGGATTAGTATACCATAACTCGGACACGGAAACAACAAAGGGCGCAGGGTTTCAGGGTGGATAACTTTTCAACTAGCACCTGCAAAAAGCGAATAGAATTGAAGAGGTGCCGCCCATGGGCAGCACCTCTTCAGCGTTTCAGATCTTCCCGGCTTCGCGCCGTTCCATAGTATCTCCCATAGGGGTTTTCCAGCTCAGCGGCACGGGGCGGAACAGGCGCGGCAGGCGGCTCCGGCGCGGGGGCCGGGCGGCGGGGCGCGCCTTTTTCCCGGCGCAGGAGGCGAAACCGCATCGGCTCACCCCTCCGCTTCCACGGTGGAGACTGCCCCGGCAGTCAGTGCCTGCCAGAGCTCCTCGCCGCCCGCAAGGTTCTCCTCAGTGCCGGTGTTCCAGGCCCCGCGCATCCCGATATAGAAATTCGCGAGACAGGTCTGGCTGTCGCCGCCCCGGGCGTGGGTAGTATCGGCGCGGTACTCGCCCAGGTCAAGCCCGGTCAGCACCGGGCAGTCCGTCCAGCGGTAGACCATGTTCCACCAGTCGCTGTCGCTTCCGGCTTCGGGCAGGGTGCCGTCCAGATACCGCAGAGCGCCGGTGCTCTCCTGAAAGCCCGCCGGGTCATACAGCAGGAACACCGAACTCAGGCCGCCCGCCACATCTGTGGCCAGCTTGGTGGTGCCCGCCATGGTCAGGTAGGCATCGCTCTCGGTCTGGGTATCCCCGGCAGAATAATCCAGCGTGTAGACATTCAGGGTCACGACCGTTTTGCCGTCGCCGTTCAGGTCCTCGCCGTACCGGGCCAGCTGCTCCTGCAGGGCGGTCACGGTATCATCCGGCAGGTAGCAGGGGGCCACCACCGCCACATTATAATCGGGCTTGGTGGTAAAGAAATACTGCCCGATGAAGCTGTACGCCACAAAAGCCGCTGCAATGCCGATCAGGAGGACCCACTTGAGGTTATAATCCCACCAGTTGGCCCAGCGCTCTTTGCGGGTATACTGTTTTTCCGCCCGCGGGGCAAGGTCTGCGGGGTCGATGTCCCGCTCGTAACGATAGCTTGCCATAGTTCTCCTTACAGTTGGGCCAGAATGGTCTGGCGCACGGCATCGGGCAGCTGCTTCTGTTCAGCCTTGCTCATGCCTGCGGTCTGGATGGCGGGCAGGATGCGCACCCGGATATCGCCGGGCGTGGCCCGCAGGCCGTGGCCCTCAAACAGGCCCCGCGCGCCGGAGATGGCCACCGGCACCACGGGCACCCCCGTCTTGATGGCAATGCGGAAGGCACCGGCCTTGAACTCGCCCGCGCCGCCCTCTTCGCCCTTGTAGCGGGTGCCCTCGGGGAAGATGACGAAGCTCCGGCCGCTCTCCACGATGGCAGTGGCATCGTTCAGGGCCTTGACGGAAGCGCGGATGTCATCCCGCTTGACGAACACACAGCCCAGCAGCTTCATCCAGCGGTTGAGCAGGGGGATCTTTTCCAGCTCCTCCTTTGCCAGAATGCCGTGGGGCGCGTCCAGCGCGGTCAGCAGGATGGGGATATCATAGTAGCTGCGGTGGTTGCCCACGAACACGCAGGGCCCCGCCGGGATATTCTCCCGCCCTTCCACCGTCATCCGGGCCCCCGTGACATGCAGGATGCCCCGGCTCCAGCGGGGGATGTTGGCCTTGACGATCTGCTCCACCGTGTCCAGATCCCCGGCAGCCAGGGCACGCTCGGCCCGGCGCAGGGTGGCATAGTGCACGATCATATAGCCAAACAGATAAACGAATAACGCAATGGTGCGTAAAATGCTCAAATTCCTTTCCTCCTTCCGGCCCAAAAGGCCAGTATCATTGTAACATACTTTGGGGCAAAATGGGAGAGAACACACTTTTTTTACAAATACGTGCTTTTTAGCTTGCAAAATCCACAAAATCCGGGTATATTTATAAGCAGAAAGGTAGCACAATGGCATTGCTGCCCATTACAAAAGAGAGGTATTCCGGAACAAATGGGTTTATTTCCTTCTTCTAAAGATTTCAAGGACGGGCCGGGCGTTGAAAAGGACACGCCCCGCAAAACGGGCATAGGCCGCTTTTTTGAGCTGGTGGGCCGCGATATGAGCGGCATGTTCCTTGCAAACCTGCTCACCTGCATCGGCTTTCTGCCGGTGATCTGCCTGGTGTACATCGGCTTCCTGATGAACAACCTGACCGTAATGATCGTCAGCGCCATTGCGGGTGGCATCCTTGCAGGCCCCGCGCTGGCCGGCATGTACGACACGGTGCTGCGCGCCCTGCGTGACGAGGCCGGTTACTGGTGGACGACCTACCGCCGGGCCTTCCGGCAGAACTTCAAGGCCAGCATCCTGCCCGGCATCCTGTACTGCGTGGTCGTCACGGTGCAGATCTTCCTGGTCTATTTCTGCTTCAACATGCTGTACCACGGCACCAACGTGGGCGTTCCCATGTGGGTGGCCACGGTGCTGAACCTTGTGCTGTTCCACATGCTGTTTTCCTACATGTGGCCCCAGATCGTGCTGCTGGATCAGCCCCTGCGCCTGACGCTGAAAAACAGCCTGAACTGCATGATCGCGTTCCTGCCCCATGCGCTGGCCGCGGCGCTGGTCACCATCCTGTTCTGGGGCCTGGTGATCCTGTGCATGCCGCTGGGCCTGCTGCTGATGCTGGTGTTCGGCTTCTGGTTCCAGTGCGAGATCTGCTGCCAGATCGTCTACGGCGACCTGAACCGGGTGTTCCACATTGAGGAGAGCATCCAGAAGCTCCACGATGCCCAGCTGGAAAAGGAGCTGCGCGCCGAGCGCGGCCAGGACACCCCCGAAGAATAACACTGCGCCGTCCACAGCGCGCAAAGGAGAGAAGTGCGGATGGAACAACGGAACAATCTGGTGCTGCACGGCACCGAGACCTTCTCCCGGGGCGCACTGGACAATGTGGCGCTGGAAAGCGGCGCGGTGGTGCTGGATTCCTCCGCCGGCCGCTATCTGCCCTACGGCAGCTATACCACCCCGGAGTTCGCCATGCCGGCCTTTTGCAACCTGAATGTCAGCTGGAACGCCAGCGCCCCCCACAACACCATGGTCGAGGTGCGCTGCCGGGTCTATGCCGGGAACACCTGGACCGGCTGGCTCAGCTTTGGCAAGTGGGCACCGGATTACCCCCGCTGCAGCATCAAAGCCCAGAGCGAGGACGGGCTGGTGTTCCTGATGGGGGACACCGTCACCGTTGCCACGCCGGGCGGCGGCACCGGCATCCAGCTGCAGGTGAACCTTTCCACCAACGATGACAAGGCAACCCCGGCTGTCCGGCTGCTGGCCGCCGCCGTACGCCCCCTTGCCTGGGAGAAGCACAACGGCCACCCGCTGAACCGGCGGCTCTACCTGCCGGAATACTGTCTGAGCGCTCACGACCCCAGCTTTGGCCGGGAGATGGACCTGCCCCTTGTGATGGCGGCCCTGATGAACCGCTACGGCGAGGATATCCTGCCCGAGGAAGTGGCCTACGCCATGGAGGACAAAGCCACCAGCTCCACCGGCAATGCCGCCTTTGCGGCTGCGGCTACCCCTGCTGGCAGGCCTGGATGGATCTGGCCGACCTGCGCGCCCAGATCCACGATGACTGCTCCATCGCAGTCCGGGTGGAGCGCCACATCCGGGGCCAGCGGGACCCCGTGGGGGTCTGGATGGGCCTGCGGGGCTTCGGGCACGATGATGCCGTTCTGGCGGATTTCGTGCTGCTGAACGACCCCACTGCCGACAGCGACGGTGCCGTGAACTGCACCATGGCGCTGGCGGATTTTATGCGATACTTCACGGGCCGGGCCATTGCCCTGCGGCCCAAGCAGCGGGAAGTGGCCGCCGACCTGCCCAACCGGGTGCGGTGCGACCTGACCCGCGCCGAGGATGGCAGCTATTTCTTTGAGCAGCGGGGCCAGCAGGATCCGCTGCCGGAGGATTTTTCCGGCTGGGCGGCTTATGCCGTCCACGATGGCGTGGCCCATGCCACCACAGCCCACCGCACCTTCCGCCGGATGGAGCGCACCCCCGAGGGCGGGCTGCTCTTCCCGCCCGAGCAGCTGGCCGCAGGCGGCCGCTGCAGCGTGTACGCGGTGGACCAGACCGGACGGATGCGGGTGGCGGAAGTCCGTCTCCCCGCGCCCCCCAAGCCTGCGGCAGAGCCTGCCGCACCCCAACAGGACCCAAGCACCGTGCAGCCCGGCCTCTGAGCCGGCAGCGCAAAGCGCTTTTCGGGATAGAAACCACAACATAGGGAGGAACACATTATGGCAAAAACGATCATCACCATTGGACGTGAGTACTGCACCGGCGGCAACTACATCGCAGAGGATGTTGCAAACGCACTGGGCATCAAGCTCTACGACAAGGAGCTGATCACCATGGCCGCAAAGCACTCCGGCCTCTCGGAGGAAGCCGTAGCCGCCAGCGAAAAACGCCGCACCCACAGCCTGCTGTACAGCCTGTATACCATGGGCAACGAGCTCCCGCTGGGTGATCAGGTGTTCATCCTGCAGAGCCGCATTATCAAGCAGCTGGCCGAGGAAGGCCCCTGCGTCATTCTGGGCCGCTGCGGTGACTATGTGCTGCGGGAGCGCAAGGATGTGCTGCGCGTGTTCATCTACGCACCGGTGGAATGGCGGCGTGAGCTGGCCAAGACCGACCCGCTGGTCAAAGCACACGACGAGAAGGGCATCAAGGAAGAGATCGAAAAGACCGACCGCAACCGTGCTGCCTACTACAACTACTACACCCAGAACCGCTGGGGCGATGCCCACAACTATGATCTGGCCATCAACGCCGCCCTGGGCCGCGAGACCTGCGTCAAGATGATCCTGGACGCTGTCGCCGCCAAGGAAAAGACCATGGCCGAGTGATCCCCGCCGGGCCGGACGGCCCAAAAAACAATGCTGCTTCGTGGGTAGGGTGCTTTTGTGCTCTGCCCACGTTTTGGGCAACGGCGACGACCGCCGCCGCCAGCAGATGCAGGGAGGAACCCGCCTCTATCATTCAACGTCAAAAGGAGAAATCGTGGAAAACAAACAGCTCAATCTTTCCGAACCCGAAAATATCATGGGCACCATGGATGTCAACCCGCTGCTGATCAAGCTCAGCATCCCGATGATGATCTCCATGCTGGTGCAGGCACTGTACAACGTGGTGGACTCGATCTTTGTCGCCCGTGTCAGTGAGAACGCCCTGACCGCCGTCTCTCTGGCCTTTTCGCTGCAGAACCTGATGTTCGCCGTGGGCATCGGCACCGGCGTGGGTGTCAACGCCCTGCTCTCCAAGAGCCTGGGCGAAAAGAACCAGTACCGCGCCAACAAGACCGCCGAGAACGGCCTGTTCCTGGCACTGTGCAGCTACCTGGTCTTTCTGGTGCTGGGCCTGACCGTTGTGCGCCCCTACTTCTACGCCCAGACCGCCGATGCCGACATCGCCGAGCAGGGCATCCGCTACCTGACCATCTGCTGCGTGCTCAGCCTGGGCATGTTCATGCAGGTGATGAACGAGAAACTGCTGGCCGCCACCAGCCGCACCACCCTGAGCATGATCAGCCAGCTGGTGGGTGCCGTCGTCAACATCATCCTTGACCCCATCTTCATCTTCGGCTACTGCGGCGAGGCCCTGTCCGGCACCACCGGTGCAGCTTTGGCCACCGTCATCGGCCAGTTCTGCGGCGCAGGGGTCTCCTTTTACCTCAACCTCCGCAAGAACCCCGATATCCAGCTGGATTTCAAGGGCTTCCGCCCCAGCGCCGAAGCCATCAAACGGATCTACGTTGTCGGCCTGCCCAGCATCGCCATGCAGTGCGTGGGCAGCGTGATGACCTTCCTGATGAACCAGATCCTCATGGCCTTTACCGCCACCGCCGTGGCCGTGTTCGGCGTTTACTTCAAGCTCCAGAGCTTCGTGTTCATGCCCATCTTTGGCATGAACAACGGCATGGTGCCCATCATCGGCTACAACTACGGTGCCCGCAAGCCCGACCGCGTCAAAAAGACCATCAAGTGCGCCATGTTCTATGCCGAGGCCATCATGCTGGTCGGCTTCCTGCTGTTCCAGTTCCTGCCCGACAAGCTGCTGGGCCTGTTCTCCGCCAGCGAGGCCATGCTGGCCATCGGCAAGCCTGCCCTGCGCATCATCTGCTTCCACTTCCTGCTGGCCGGCATGAGCATCATCCTGTCCTCCACCTTCCAGGCGCTGGGCAACGGCATGTTCAGCCTGATCATCTCGGTCTGCCGCCAGCTGGTGGTCCTGCTGCCCGCCGCCTGGCTGCTGAGTAAGACCGGCAACGTGAATATGGTGTGGTGGTCCTTCGTCATTGCAGAGCTGGTCAGCGTGACCCTGAGCTTTGTGTTCTTTGCCCGCCTGGACAAAAAGATCATCGAGCCCATGTACGACAACGCTGCCGCTGCACAGTAAACCGTTTCAGAACCTGTCCGACACAAGAAAGGAACGTGACCTTTTATGGCAAAGAAGTTGAAATGGAATCTGATCCTGATGAGCGTGCTCTACCTGGGGCTGGGCATCTTCCTGCTCATGCGGCCCTCCACCGCCCTCAACGTGGTCTGCTACGCCCTGGGCGGCGTGGTGCTGGTGTGCGCTGCCGTTCAGCTGGTGCGCTACTTTGCCGTGGAGCGCGGCATCTTCCAGAGCCAGCTCACCCTCATCTCGGGCATCATCTGCCTGGGCCTGGGCGCGTTCCTCATCCTCCGCAGCGACATCGTGGTGCGCATCCTGCCCATCGTGTTCGGCCTGTTCGTCATCTTCGACAGTCTGGGCCGCATCCAGAACGCTCTGGACCTGCGCCGCTGTGAGTACCCCAGCTGGAAGGGCTTCCTGCTGCTGCCGGTGCTCAGCGTGGTGCTGGGCGTGGTGATGATCCTGAATCCCTTCGGCACCATGGAGACGCTGGTCATGGCCATTGGCATCATCCTCATCATCGAGGGTGCCATCAACCTGCTCAGTGCCCTGTACACTGTGCTGGCCATCCGCCGCTTTTCCAAGCTCCATCCCGAGACCCAGTCCATGCTGGAATCCCTGACCGGTCAGGATCTGAACGGTGACGGCGTGATCGCCCCGGACATCGCCCCTGCCGACGTGGAAGCCTCCGCCGTGGAGCTGGATCATGTGGATGAGAGCGCTGAGGTGGAGCAGGAAGACAGCAACGATTAACGAGCTCGCCCTCTCCGTCAGCGCTGACGCGCTGCCACCTCTCCCAAAGGGAGAGGCTTTCGCGATTCCCCGCAAGGTGAATCATTCTGCCAGAGGCTCCCCCTTTGGGGGAGCTGGACGCGAAGCGGCCTGAGAGGGCGAGGACGCTGCCAAAAGAGAATATTCTAAATCTGATAGTAAGGGAAATCAAAAACTATGGAAAAATACGATCTGATCATTGTGGGTGCCGGTCCGGCCGGCATCTTCACCGCTGTAGAGCTGCTGCGCCACGGCAGCAAGAAAAAGATCCTGCTGGTGGAAAAGGGCAAGCCGGTGGAAAAGCGCCACTGCCCCAAGGCCGAGCTGGGCCACTGCGTCAATTGCCGTCCCACCTGCGCCATCACCACCGGCTTCTCTGGTGCAGGCGCGTTCTCGGACGGCAAGCTGAGCCTCTCCTATGAGGTGGGCGGCGACCTGCCCACCCTGATCGGCGAGGAGTTCGCACAGGAGCTCATCCATTACACCGATAAGATCTACCTCGAGTTCGGTGCCGACCCCCATGTGGAGGGCATCTACACCGGCGAGGACATCAAGGAGATCCGCAAGAACGCCATCCACGCCGGCCTGAAGCTGGTGGACTGCCCCATCCGTCATCTGGGCACCGAGAAGGCCCAGCAGCTGTATCTGGCCATCCAGAACTATCTGGCCGACAACGGTGTGGAGATGCTGTTCAGCACCGAGTGTGAGAACATCATCCTGGAGAACGAGGAGTGCAAGGGCGTGTTCATCAAGGGACCCAAGGACGAGGAAGCCCATGCTGTTTATGCCGATACTGTGGTCATCGGCACGGGCCGCCGCGGTGCCGACTGGCTGGAGAAGATCTGCGCCGAGCACCACATCGCCCACAAGCCCGGCACCGTTGACATCGGCGTGCGCGTGGAGTGCCGCAACGAGGTCATGGAAAAGGTGAACAAGGTGCTGTACGAGTCCAAACTCATCGGCTACCCCAAGCCCTGGAAGAACAAGGTGCGCACCTTCTGCCAGAACCCCGGCGGCTTTGTGGCTCAGGAGAACTACGACAACGATCTGGCCGTGGTCAATGGCCACAGCTTCAAGGAGAAGAAGAGCGAGAACACCAACCTGGCCATCCTCGTCTCCCACAACTTCACCGAACCCTTCAACCAGCCCATCGCCTACGCCCAGAAGGTGGGTGAGCTGACCAACATGCTGGGCGCGGGCCACATTCTGGTCCAGCGCTACGGCGACATTCTGGACGGCAAGCGCACCTGGCCCAAGGAGCTGGCGCAATCCAACGTCAAGCCCACCCTGAAGGATGCCGTGGCCGGTGATATCACCGCCGCCATGCCTTACCGCGCCATGACCAACATCATCGAGTTCATCAAGATGCTGGATATGGTCGTGCCCGGCTTTGCCGCCAATGAGACCCTGCTTTACAGCCCCGAGCTGAAGTTCTACTCCAACAAGGTCAAGATGGATGAGAACCTCGACACCAACATCCGGGGCCTGCACTGCCTGGGTGACTCCTCCGGCTGGACCCGCGGCCTGATGATGGCCTCCGTCATGGGCGTGCTCATGGGCCGGAAGCTGGCCGAAAAGGAAGGGTGCTGATCGCACCTTCCCGCCCCTCAAAACGCAAAAAGGACTGCTCCGCTGGAGCAGTCCTTTTTTCACTTTCAGCACCATGCATAAGAAAACTGCCGGATCCATTACGCCGCCCCCAACACACAGGCCGGTTTTGATGCACCCTGCATCAAGAAATCCCGGTTTATTTTGGAATGATATGTATTTTCTTGCCAGATTCAATTGATTTTTCACCAAAAAATCGGTATACTATTCCCAGAGTACTGTGCGTTGTGCCCAATGCACAGCGCGCACAGGGAGGTATTGCTATGCACGATTCCCCGGGAAGCGTCGTCACCCAGCTGTGCTCCGGGCTCCAGCTTTACAGCGCCGAACGGCGCATTGCGGACTGCATTCTTGCAGATGTAAAGTGGGCCTCGGTCGCCACCTCTGCGGAGCTTGCAAAGGCCAGCCACTCGTCCGAAGCCACGGTCACCCGGCTGTGCCACAAGCTCGGCTACGCAAATTACCGCAAATTCCAACTGGAGCTTGCGCGGGATGTGCTGGAGCAGCAGGAAACGGAGGCCCGCAAAAGGCCCCCCCAATGACCCGCTGCATCAGGCCCTGCTTGATCTTCAGAACAACCGTCAGGAGGAGGTTCAGGCCACCATTCAGGCTTTGAACCTTGTCCAGCTGAGAAAGGTTCTTTCCATTCTGCGGGCGGCAGAGATCATTGAGATCGAAGCCAACGGCAGCAGCCTGCCCGTTGCCATGGATGCTTCGCTCAAGCTGGGCAGTCTGGGCAAGCGCTGCATGATCAGCCCGGTGCCAGAAAAGGCACGGTCTTTCGCTTCGGCACTGACCCCAAAAGATGCCCTGCTGCTCATTTCCAGCGCAGGCCGCTGCGAGGCGCTGGAGACGGCCGCCCGTGCCGCCAAGAAGAACGGCACACCGGTCATCCTCATCACCTGCGACAAGCGCTCGGCGCTGGCAGGCCACGCCAGCTATACCCTGCTGGCCTCCAACCGCATCCAGCGCATTGCCAGCGATATGCTGCCGTCCCAGCTTTCGGCAGCGCTGGTGGTGGAGGCGCTCTACTACCTGCTGGTGGGCAATTTCGATCTGAATTAAGCGCAAAAAAGTCCCGGCCGTTCTGGTCGGGACTTTTTGCTGTGTTTAAGCGATCATGCGTTAAAAACGTACTTGTCCATGCGGTGGAACGCCTCCTCGATGCGGGAACGGGGAGAAGCCAGATTCATGCGCAGGTGGCAGGGGCCAAAGAACATGGTACCGTCCTGGATGGCAGCGCCCACATCCCAGCAGGCGTGCTCCACATCCTCAATGGTCTTGCCGTGGGCCTTGCACCAGTCGGTGCAGTCCACGAACAGCATGTAGGTACCCTGCGGCTTGGAGACGGTCACGCCCTCGAAATGTTTCTCAATGTAATCGCAGGCAAAGTCGATGTTGCCGGTCAGCACCTCGCAGAGCTCGTCGGTCCACTCGTAGCCCTCGGGCTTGTAAGCACCGATCAGGGCATGCATGGAGAGAACGTTCATCATGTTGTAGTGGCTCAGGCTGGACTCTTTTTCCATGCGGTCACGCCACCAGCTGTTGTAAACGATATGGTAGCTGCCCACCAGACCAGCCAGATTGAAGGTCTTGGAGGGTGCATAGAAAGCGGCGGTGCGCTGGCGGGCATCCTCGCTCACAGACTGGGTGGGGATGTGCTTGTTTCCGCTCAGGATGATGTCCGACCAGATCTCATCGGAGACCACATACACATCGTACTTCTTGTACAGCTCCATGGCCTTTTCCAGCTCCCAGCGCTCCCACACACGGCCGCAGGGGTTGTGGGGGTTGCACATGATGGCAGCATGGATCTTCTCCTCTTTCAGGTGCTTTTCCATGTCCTCAAAGTCCATCCGCCACACGCCGTTCTCATCCTTGACCAGCGGGCTGTGGACAGCCTCGTAGCCGTTGTTCTTCAGGCTCATGGTGAAGCCGATGTAGGTGGGGCTGTGGATCAGGATCTTGTCGCCCTTGGAGCAGACGCAGTTCAGGGCGCTGATCACGCCGCCCAGCACGCCGTTCTCGTAGCCGATGCACTCCTTGGTCAGGCCCTGCACGCCGTTGCGCTTTGCCTGCCACCGGATGATGGAATCGAAGTATTCATCGGTGGGGTTGAAGTAGCCAAACGCGGGGTGGTTGGTGCGCTCGATGATGGCTTCCTGGATGGTGGGCACGGTGGGGAAGTTCATATCGGCCACCCACATGGGGATGGCATCAAAGCCCTCCTTGGGGGCGGCGGGGGCAAAGCCGGTGCCAAGGCCATCCACTGCAATGGCATCCTTGCCGTGGCGGTCCATGATGGAAGTGAAATCGTATTTCATAGCGAGGCTCCTTCTCTCAAAATTTTTACTTGGTCCCACTTTAACATACTTTGCCGCCGGGTGCAAGCAGCCAGCACGTTTCCCCGGATATCGTGCGGAAAAATCACGAATTTTTACGGTAATTGCATACAAAAAGCCGGTCGGCGTATGTGATATGCTACCCCTAGAGTAGACAGAGTAAAAAGAAAACTCTGAGTACTCTGGGGGTATTTTCATGTCAAGCAAGAACAATCACGATACAGCGGAAGTAAAATATCAAAAAAATGTCTCGTGTTGGACGCTGCAAGCTCACGTCCGTGCCATGAATCGAGCGCCTAACGCCGATTTGCACAAAAAATTCGCCGTCTCCTTGTGGAAACGGCGAACAAAAATCTTATATTATTTTTTTCTGTCTACTTGACGGAGTGCACTTCATATCCTCACAGGCCGGGGGCTTTTCGATCACTCTTTTTCAAACACAAGGAAGCGGAATGCGATGTCCGTGGTCAGCTCGGGCAGGGCGGCCAGGCGGGCCGCGCCATCCCGTGGCGTTTTCCAGTAATAGGGGGTCATGGCGAACAGCGCCTCCAGCTGCCCGGCAGGCACCGTGATGCTGCCCGAGACTTCCCGCTCCCCGATGGGGCGGAAGCCCTCATAGGCCACCTCCTGCACCGGATTTTTATAGGGCGTGTCGTAGAGGACAGCCTTCATCTGGTAGAGGTGTTCCGCACCGGGCACAACATAGATCATCCGTCCGCCCGGGCGCAGCACACGCCGGAACTCTTCCTGTGCAAAGGGCGAGAAACAGTTGAGCAGCAGGTCGGCCCATCCGGTGCGGACAGGCTGGGCAAAACTGGATGCCACCGCGTATTTTGCGGCAGGCAGTGCCTTTGCGGCCAGACGCACCGCAGGCTTTGCGATATCAAAACCCGCCAGCTGCACCGACCGGCCGGCCTGCGCAAAGGCCTGTGCAATGCAGCGGTCGTACCAGCCTTCGCCGCAGCCCGCATCCAGCAGGTGGAGCGGTGCATCTGCCCCGGCGGCAGCGCCGTACACAAGGCACAGTTCCCCCAGCGCCCGGCCGAAGATGCCGTAATACCCGGCGTTCAGGAAGGCACGGCGGGCGGCGACCATCTCTTTGCTGTCGCCCGGGGCCTTGGTGCGCATACTCTGCACCGGCAGCAGGTGCCAGTACCCCTCTTTCGCCCGGTCAAAGCTGTGGTTCCTGCCGCATTTCAGGGCATTGTCCCCGGTCAGGGGTTCGCCGCAGAGCGGGCACTGCCATGGGGCAAACGGCTCAGGTTTCATCGGTGTGATCCTCAATGGGTGCGGTGGCACCGCCGTGGGCGGTCATATACTCTTCAAAGTTGGTGAACTTCTGCTGGGGCGGGCGGCGGCTGATCAGCATCAGGCCCGGGTCCTCGTCCCGTGCGGGGGCGGCGTTCCGGCTGCGGCCGCGGGGTGCCTCGCTCTTGGCGGGGCGGGCCGGGCGGCTGCTCTGCACTGCATTGCGGCTATTGCGGCTGCCCTGCTGACTCTGGCTGTTCTGGGCCGGGCGGGCATTGCGGCTGTTCCGCTCTGTCCGCTGCTCGGTGCGCGGATCATTGCGGTCGGTGTGCTGCTCGGCACGGGCAGGCTGACCGCCGCGCTGACGCTGGCCATTCTGGGCCGGAGCAGTCTGCTTTGCGGCAGGCTGCGCAGCCGGAGCCTTTTTGACCGGGCGCAGAGGAGTAGCCTCCGGGGCGCTCACAAAGTGGGGGTCGAATTTGGGCTGGGCGTTGCTGCCGCGGTTGGCCGGCTGCGGGGCATTGCCCTCGCGACGGGTGCGGCTGTTATTGGAGCGGCGGTTCTCACTGCGGCCGCCGGAAGTGCGCTTCTGGTTTTCCTCCATGGATGTTCCTTCTTTCGGTTCGGTATTCTTGGGGCTGGGCTGTTTTGCAGCCGCTTTTTCCTTCTTGGGGGCAGCGGGCTTTTCGGCCTTGGCTGCCTTTTCTGCTTTGGCGGGCTGCTCTGCCTTCACGGGCTGCTCCGCTTCCGCCTTGGGCTTTTTGCCCCGCACCGGGGGCGCAGCCTTGACAGGGGCGGGCACGCCGTCCCAGGGATGGCCGGAGACGACCGGGATCTGGCGGCGGTTCAGCTTTTCGATCCCGGCCAGATATTCCTTTTCCTCCGGGGCGCAGAAGCTGATGGCAGTGCCGTCGGCACCGGCACGGGCCGTGCGGCCAATGCGGTGGACGTAGGTCTCGGGCACCTCGGGCAGGTCGTAGTTGAACACATGGGACAGCTCGCTGATGTCAATGCCACGGGCGGCGATATCGGTCGCCACCAGCACCCGGGTCTTGCCCGCCTTGAAATCCTCCAGCGCCGTCACACGGGCGGTCTGGCTCTTGTTGCCGTGGATGGCGGCAGCGGGGATGCCCTGCTTGTTCAGATCTTTTGCGATTTTATCGGCCCCGTGCTTGGTGCGGCTGAACACCAGCGCGTTCACCACCTCAGGCTTCAGGTTTTTGATGAGCCAGGGCAGCAGGAACTTCTTGTTGCCCTTCTCCACAAAATACAGGCTCTGCCGGATGCGGTCCACCGTGCTGGACACCGGGTCCACCTTGACAAAGGCCGGGTCGTGCAGGATGCCTGCGGCCAGCTGCTCGATCTCCTTGGGCATGGTGGCGCTGAACATCAGGTTCTGACGCTGCCCGGGCAGCTTGGCGATCACCTTTTTCACGTCGTGGACAAAGCCCATATCCAGCATCCGGTCGGCTTCGTCCAGAACAAAGATCTCAATGCTGGAAAGGTCCAGCAGCCCCTGCCCCACCAGGTCGTTCAAGCGGCCCGGGCAGGCAATGAGGATGTCCACGCCCTTTTTCAGGGCTGCGACCTGCGGAGCCTGACCCACACCACCAAAGATGACGGTGCTGCGCAGGGTCAGATACTTGCCGTAGGCTTCAAAGCTCTCGCCGATCTGCAAAGCCAGCTCCCGGGTAGGAGTCAGGATCAGGGCGCGGATGGCACCCTTTTTGCGGGGCGCGCTGGCAGTCAGGCGGTCGAGCATGGGCAACGCAAAGGCAGCCGTCTTGCCGGTACCCGTCTGGGCGCAGCCCATCAAGTCCCTCCCGGCCAGCACCGGCGGAATGGCCGCCGCCTGAATGGGCGAGGGGGATTCATAGCCCGCCTGTGCCACAGCACGCAGCACAGGCGCGGAAAGATTCAGTTCGTTAAATGTCATTCTTCACCTAAAATGTTTCTGCATTCCATATAATAGCGCTTTTCCTCTGCGTGCCCCATGCTGAAGGTCTTGCGGGGCAGCACACCGCCCATAACGATGCCCTTGAACAGATCGCTCTTCTCAAAGGGCGGCATCAGGAAAGCCACACCCCCCTGCCTGCACAGGGCGCGGACAGCGGGCTCATCGTGGACATAATCCACCCGGGCCTCGATGTGGCGGGCCATGAAATACTCAATGAATGCGTCAATGGTGCCCACGGTCAGCGGGGCAACGGGATGTTCAAAGCTGAGCACATTGGCCACATGGGGGCCTGCCAGCGTAAAGGACTGCTGTTTTGCATCGCCGAAGCAGATGCCTGCCGCGTGGGAATCGCTCCACGCGATGAGGGCCAGCAGCACGGCACCGCAGTCCACATTGAAAAGGACACGGTGGATGGGCTCGATCTCAATGGCCGGAGAGTGGACATTGCAGACCTCAGCCAGGCACCAGCGGGCCGGGTGGGTCAGTTGCTGCTCCGGGGTCAGGGTCTTTTTCAGTTCCTCCCAGCAGGCCTTGGCGGAAGCCAGCGAATGGTTGCCGTCGCCCACGGCCAGCGTCAGGGGCGCGCCGCCCTTTGCCTGGGGATACCGGGCATCAAAGGCCTCCTGGCTGCCCAGAGCGTTCAGGGCGCTGTCGATCTGGGCCAGCAGGGCGGGATCTTCCACTGCCCAGCCGGCAATGTGGCCGCCGTTCAGCATCAGGTCGCCCTCGTAGACCTTGCGCAGCTGCTCCTTCTTCTCGCCGATGGGCTCGATGAGGGTGCAGCCGGGATCATCGGCCAGCATCATAATATGGGGCGTTTCCAGCCTTGCCCCCCGGCGCACGGCCATGCGGGGCGGGATGCGGCTTTCCACGGTGTGCTCACTGGGGCGGATGGCAGGCACCGCACCCTCGGCATAGCTGTATGCCTCCAGGTCGATCCTGCCCACAAGGCCCTGCCGCACCCGGCCGCTCTGCTCAGTGCGCTCCACATAAATGAAGCCGTCCACCGCGCGGGTCAGCACGTTCCGGGTATAATCGTCCATGGCCGCATGGATGGCACTGATCCTTGCATCCACGTCATCCTCTTCCAGATAGACCTCCGGCAGGATCAGGTTCAGTGTGCTGGGGCCGCCTGCGGCGGCCTGCGCAGCCTTTTCCCAATAGGAGCGGTCACTGGTGAACTGATCGCAGGCCACACAGCCCCACTGCCCCACCGGGATCTGTTCCGACGGCAGCAGGATGTGCGCCGGGGAAAAACAGGATGTTTTGTTCATAATACTTTCCTCCCTCTCACAAAAACGCAGGGATCACTCAAAATAGCTGGCAGCATCGTCCCGGATGACCAGATGCTCCACACCTGCCTCGGTCAGGGAGAGGGTCAGCTCCTCCCGGGCCGCTGCATCCAGCGTAGAGGAGGACGGGACCTTCACCAGCAGGTTCTTCACGCCCAGTTGGGCCGCAGGGGCTCCCAGCTGGCTGGAGGAGCCGGTCACCTCGGCCAGCGAATAACCGTACCAGAGCGTCACCGCATCTCCGAAGCGGGCCTGCCAGGCGGCGATATCCGCAGTCAGCTGCCCGGCACGGTCCACACCGTTGGTGGTGCCATAGTCCTGCTTGGCGCTGGTGGACGAGGGGAACCGGACATTTTCCAGCAGCACCTGATCAAACCCGGCGGCGTGCACCTCGGCGATCAGATCACCGATATACTGCACGGTCTCCGCAGCATAGGGGTTCAGCCAGGGGTTGCCTCCGGCGGAAGCCTTGTTGTCCAGCCAGAGGTACTCCTGCCCCTGATACCGGATGGCCAGAGCGTGGTCGGCCCGGGCACCGGCAGGGTCACGGAAGGCAGTCAGCGCAGCCACCGGCACCAGCCCCTCCTCCTTGAAGATGGATGCCACACTCGTCAGCTCGACCTGCGTGGGGGCTGCATTGGCGGCACCCACCGCCGTCTGGGAGGCGTAATACACCTGCCCGGCGGTGTCCTTCAGGGTCAGGATGGCATAGGTCATGCCCTGTGCCTTGAGCTGCCGGGCGGCGGAGCGGATGGCGGCCTCGTCGGTCAGGGTGGCCACATCCACCTCTGCCCACAAGCCCGTCACAATATCAGTGCCCTTGACCTCGGGCTCCGGCTCCTTTTCCGGCACCGAGGAAGCTGCCGGTTCGCTGGCAGCGGTGCTCTGCGCCCCGGAGGATGCACTCTCGCTGACGGCACTGGATGCGGAGAGGTCACGATCCCGCACCACGGTATACCAGGTGTGGGTGGCCCAGTCCAGCACATGGGGCGCAGCCACCCAGGCCGCTGCCAGCACGGCCACCACCAGCACCGCAATGCCGATGCCCTTTTTCAGCCGCATCTCGCGGGTGTAAAAGCTGCGCCGGTAGCGCTTGACCTTCTGGCGTTTGGGATATCTTGCCATAATCAACCACCCTCCTTGGGGTCAACTTACAGGATCACGGAATGGCCGGTAAAGCCGTAGATGGCCAGCGCCAGCACACCGATATAGATCAGGGTGATGGGCAGGCCGCGGAATGCTTCGGGGATGGCCTTGCTGCGCAGGCGGTTGCCCGCCTCTGTCACCAGCATCACAGCCAGCAGGTAGCCCAGGCCGCTGCCCAGGCCAAAGCCGATGGACTGCGCCAGCGTAAAGCTCTGGGTGCGCTCCACCAGCGCGGTGCCCAGCACGCCGCTGTTCACGGCGGCAATGGGCAGGATGCGGATGAGCAGGCCGCTGCGGGGGCCCTTGACCGCCCGCAGGATGGCGTGCTCAAAGATGCAGACCACCGCCACACAGGCCAGGTAGAGCAGCGGGCGGAGCGGGGCACGGTAGGGCAGATCCACGATCTGGCTGCCCGCAAAATACGCCAGCGGAGCCACCAGCGTCTGGGTAACACAAAGCAGCAGGGCAAACCACCAGCTGCTGGTGCGCTCGTCGCCCACCAGCTGGATCAGGCGCGACACGCCCAGACCACGGGTAAAGATGGCGTTCTGGGCAAACAGGGCCAGCACGGCGTAGGCAAAGGCCACACCGATGGTATTCATCACAGCACTCACTGATCCTGCACCTCCTTCCGGGGGTGCGCAGCCAGAGTGCCGCGCGCCTCAGTTTTCAGGTATTCCTTGTGTTTGCGGGCCAGCGCGCGCCAGACGGCACACACCACGCCCAGCACGATGAAACCGCCTGCCGGCATGGATGCCATGGGCAGGACAGAGCGGCTGAGCTGGATTCCAAACACACTGCCCAGCGCCAGCCACTCCCGCAGGCAGCCCACGATGAACAGGATGAGCGCGTAGCCCACCGTGATGCGCAGACCCTTGGAGACAGCCTTGCGCATGGTTTCCTGCACACGGCCAAAGCGGTAGGTCAGCAGGGGCTCCACCACCAGCATGGGCAGGTAGATGCCCAGCATCAGCAGGTCGGTGCCGAACACAGCGTTCAGGATGGGATAAGCGGCAAGGTAGACCACCGCCGCACTGCCGCTGTACACCAGCGCCCGGGGCAGCAGCTTTTTCTCCAGCTCTTCCGGGGCGGGCTGCTCGTCCCGCAGGGGGAACAGGCGGCTGACCAGGCAGGCCAGCATCCGGGAAGGCGTGAGCAGCAGGGCCACAGCCACGGCCAGCATCAAAGCATTTTTGCCCGTGGTGGCAAGCACCACCAGCGGAGCCAGACCCATGCCCTGCATGACAACGGGGTTGTTTTTGAACACCCGGTCATGGTGGGCGAACTTTTCAGGATCACGGGTGATCAGTTCTGCAATGGAATGTTTCATTCAGCACCCTCCTTTCCGGCCGCAGGGCGGTGCATCAGCTGGTACAGGCGGCTCTCGGTGCGGTCCATCCAGCCGGAAATGCTGTTGACCGTGAGCAGGGCAAAGCAGACACCCGTCTCATACACGCCGTAATACCGGAAGCCCATGGTGATCGCACCCACCAGCACACCGTACAGGATGCGGCCCAGATGGTGGTGGGCGCAGGTGTAGGGCTCGTTGAGCAGGAACACCGCGCTGAACAGCATGGCACCGGTCAGCAGCTCATCCCGCACGCACTGCAGGCGCAGGGCGATGTCCACGCCGTTTACTCCCACCTGACGGGGGAAGAGGAAGGCGATGAGGGCACAGGTGACCACAAAGCTGACAGAAGCGCCCAGACGGACATCCTTCTGCAGCCAGAGGAAAAGCCCGCAGGCCAGAAGGATGAGGGCGGCACCCGTGCCCATGGGGGCGGCGTACTCGCCCAGGCCCAGCGAAATGGCGCTGATGTTCAGGCTGCCGCCGCTGCGCAGGGTATCCGAGATGGTGCTGGACACCGGCACGCCGGTGGCATCCCACAGGGGGATGTTGGTATAGGGCTGGGGGTAGCGGAACACCTGCTCCGGCCAGGACACCGCCGCCACGGCGTAACCCACAGCAGCGGGGTTGAAGGGATAGCTGCCGTAGCCGCCGAACACCTCCTTGCCGATGAGGACACCGGCCAGCACCGCCATAATGACCACATACCAGTCCACCGTGGCGGGCATGAGCAGGGCGATGATGAGAGCAAAGCTCTCGTTGGAGAAATCCCCGGCCCGATACACGCGGCGGCGCAGCAGGGAGACCAGGCGGTCACACAGGTTGCCGGTGAGCAGCGCCGCGCCGCAGAGCAGCAGGGGCCGCAGACCGTACAGGAAGCAGGCCATGCAGAGCAGCGGGATGGTCATAAGGCAGACGTGCAGATAGTACCGCCCCGTCTTTGCAAGCTCCTGCTCCTGCTGCTGGATCAAACGTTCATCCATGGTAAGGCACCTCTCACAGGGCGGCCAGACGGCGCACTGCCGCAGCCGGGTCGGCTGCGCCGAACACGGCACTGCCCGCCACCAGAATATCGGCACCCGCCTCCACACACAGGGGGGCGGTGGTGTCGTCCACGCCGCCATCCACTTCCAGCAGGTAGCGGGCGCTCCGCTTTGCCCGCTCTTCCTTGAGCCAGCGCAGCTTTTCCAGCGCCGAGGGCATGAACTTCTGCCCACCGAAGCCGGGCTCCACGCTCATCACCAGCACCAGATCCAGCTGGTCGAGATACGGGGCCAGCGCCTCCGGCGCAGTACCGGGCTTGATGGTCAGGCCCACCTTGCAGCCCAGTGCCTTGACTGCATCGATGGTCTGCTGGATGTCGTCCTCGCACTCGAGGTGGAAGTTGTACAGGCTGGCACCCGCCTTGATGAAAGGCTCTGCATACTGCAGCGGGTGGCTGATCATCAGGTGGACATCGTAGAATGCTGTGGGCATCCCCTTGTGCAGGCTTTTCAGCACCGGCACGCCAAAGCTGATGTTGGGCACAAAGTGGCCGTCCATCACGTCATAATGCAGCATCTGCGCACCGGCATCCAGCACCA
>ERZ860668.930-NODE-930-length-20190-cov-2.868835_pt1 | contig 20190 bp, 18 predicted proteins | sample MGYA00510062_ERZ860668 | MGnify/ENA primary metagenome ERZ860668 (study PRJEB30046, sample SAMN00715258) | human gut metagenome | study: EMG produced TPA metagenomics assembly of the A metagenome-wide association study of gut microbiota in type 2...
ATACGATTTTTCGGATAACGAGTTTTCTCTCGATGGGACCGGTCCCGCAGGAACATATATAAGAAGCCTTGCCGACGATATCGGCAAAAAGCTCGGCTGCGGTGCGGTTCTCAAGTCGCTTCGCAGGACGAGGGCAAACGGATTTTCTACGGACGACTGCATTACGATAGAGAAGCTGCGTGAAATATGCGAAAACGGCGAGCTCGGCAATTATGTTATGCCGGTTTCAAGAGTTTTGTCACAGTACAAAGAAGTACACGTAACTGCGGCGCAGGCGGTCAGATTTAAAAACGGCGGAGAGCTGTTTCTCGACCGCATAGGAAATCCGAAGGGCGACGGCTTTTTCAGAGTTTTTTCGCCGGAGAATGAGTTTCTCGGAATAGGAGAAAAAAACGTCGAAACGGGATGTCTCGCGGTAAAGAGGGTGCTTCAAGGTGAATGAATATAAAAAATCAATAGCCCTCGGAACCTTCGATGGTTTTCATTTGGGGCATCAAAAAGTTATAGAGCTTTCTAAAAAGAGCGGATATATGCCGTATGTGCTGTTGTTTTCCGTTCATCCGCTCAAGTGCATCAAGGGCGAGGCTCCTCCCGAAATACTGACGGACGGTTTGCGCAAAAGCTTGCTCGGAGAAATGAACGTAGGTGCTTTGGAAATAGATTTTTCGGAAATAATGCACCTGTCTCCCGAAAGCTTTGTGCGGGATATTCTTGTCGGAAGATTTTCGGCAGGGGCAGTCTCCTGCGGTGAGAATTACACCTTCGGAGACAACGGCTCCGGAAACGTTGAGGTGCTGCGCAGATTATGCCGAAAATACGGTATAGAGCTTTATGTGGCACCGATGGTTGAGTTTGACGGCACAGAAATAAGCTCAACGCGCATAAGAGAGGCGATAAGAAGCGGTGATATGCAAACGGCGGCGAAAATGCTCGGCAGACCGTTTTCCTACGACTTCACCGTGGTTGCCGGCGACAGACGCGGCCACCTTCTGGGCTTTCCTACAATAAATCAGTTTTTCCCCGACGGATTTGTGCAGCCGAAGCACGGAGTTTACGCTTCGTACGTAGAAATAGGCGGCAAGGCTTATCCGGCGGTGACAAATTTCGGTCGGCGTCCGACAATAGGTACTCCCTCGGTTCGCAGCGAGACTTGTATACTCGGCTTTTCGGGCGATTTGTACGGTACCGATACTGAAGTGCGTTTGCTTGAATTTTTACGGGCGGAAAAAAAGTTTGACGGCCTTTCGTCTCTTTCCGCACAAATAAAAGCGGACAGCGAGAGCGCTGTGAAAATATTTGAAAATACTATTGCAAAAAATGCTTAAAAAAGGTAGAATTAACCTATAAATTCAATTTATAATTTACAAAAAGGGATGGTGTTTATCTATGTGGGCAATGAAGGTAGCTTATTACCGTGCTTTTCAGAAGGTCATGAAAATCTTTATGATGTTCCTTGACTGGTCTGAACCGCAGCTGCTTACAGGACCCGGAGCTATCAAAAAGCTTCCCGGCGTCATTAAAGACAAAGGTATCAACAATGTTATGATCGTCACCGATAAAGGCCTTATGAGCCTTCATCTTCTTGACGGGCTTTTCAAACAGCTCGAAGAGGACGGCATTTCATATACCGTATATGACGGTGTTCAGCCCAACCCCTCGATTGAAAATATCGAAGAGGCTCGCGCTCAGTTCGTAGCAAACGGCTGCCAGGCTATGATAGCTTTCGGCGGCGGTTCTCCGATGGATTGTGCGAAGGCTGCCTGTGCAAGAGTAGTAAGACCTAACAAGACCATTCCGCAGATGCGCGGTCAGCTCAAGGTTATGCATAAGCTTCCTCCGTTCTTCGCAGTACCCACAACGGCCGGAACAGGCTCAGAGACCACTCTTGCCGCTGTTGTTTCAAATACCAAGACTCATGAGAAATATGCCATAAACGACCCGTGCCTTCGTCCGAAGTTTGCGGTCCTTGACCCGGAGCTTACCGTAGGTCTTCCTCCGCATATCACCTCCACAACGGGTATGGACGCGCTCACCCACGCGGTTGAGGCTTATATAGGCAAGAGCAATACAAAATCAACACGCGATTATGCAGAAAAGGCAGTCGCAATTATATTTGCAAACCTCGAGACCGCTTACAAGGACGGTAAAAACATAAATGCAAGAGGGCAAATGCTTCTCGGTTCGTTCTACGGCGGTATGGCTTTCACAAGAGCTTATGTAGGCTACGTTCACGCTGTTGCTCATAATCTCGGCGGTATGTACGGTATTCCGCACGGCCTTGCAAATGCCGTTATTCTTCCGGTTATGCTTGAGGAATACGGCGCAGCCATCTATCCGCAGCTTTCAAAGCTTGCCAACTTTGCCGGCATTGAAGGCACAAGCGATGATGATAAGGCCAAGAAGTTCATTGCCGAGGTTTATGCCATGAACGAGAGAATGAATATCCCGAAGGGCTTTACCCAGATTAAGGAAGAAGATATTCCGACTATCGTATCAAGGGCTCTTAAAGAGGCAAATCCGCTCTATCCCGTTCCCGTTATCTTTGACGAGGACAGAATGACTCAGATAGTCAAGAAGCTTATGATTACCGAATAAGCGATAACTCAAAGTAAAAAAATCAGCGAGTGTATTTTCGCTTGGCCCAAATACACTCGCTTTTTTATGCTTTTGTTTAATTGTGCTCGTTATTCTTTAAGGGGGACGCGGTATCTTTTTCCGCAGCGGTTGTGGCCGGTGTTGTCGTGCCGTGACTGCCCGTTGCGTCAGGCTTTGTTGCGGCTGACGGGTCGGTCGTATTCTGCGGTTTTGTTGTTGCAGGTGATGTTGTTGTTATCCGCTATGAAGGTCCTAAAGGCGGCCCGGGTATGAGAGAAATGCTTTCACCTACTTCTGCAATTATCGGTATGGGGCTTGGCTCATCTGTTGCACTTCTTACAGACGGTCGTTTTTCAGGTGCTACAAGGGGTGCTTCAATCGGCCATATCAGCCCTGAAGCTGCAATGGGCGGCACAATTGCCCTTGTTGAAGACGGGGATGAAATCGAAATTGATATTCCTGCAAGAGTTCTTAAAGTTAATGTTTCAGATGGAGTTCTTGCTCAAAGAAAAGCAAAATGGCAACCTCCTGTTCAAAATCTTACAGGTTACCTTAAGCGTTATGCGCAGCATGTAACAAGCGGTGCTAAAGGCGCAGTATTTGAAGACTAAGCGGGGATTTATATAAGCAGTATGAATGAGAAGAGTAAAAAGAGCCATTCAAGATACAGAAAATCACCGAATGATTTTGCAAAAACAGTAATTGTATTTGTTGTTACAGCAATAATAATTATTGTGGGAGCAATTATTGCTGTAAACAAGCCTGCCTGCAACTTGGTGCATAAGCTTGAAGCTGATATGCCTATCGGTATAAGGGATATAGAAATTGACAAAAGTCAAAATACTCTAACCCCTATTGACAGCGAAAGTTTGGCTTTCGGCAGCTATATTGCAAATATCACTTGTGAAAAAAGGGGTATTGAAGTACCGGCATATTATGGCTCAAACAGAGTATCATTCAGATACGGTGCAGGCGTGCTTAATGATGAAAAGCCGCCGTTTAGCGCGGGTAAAAATACTTTTATTACCGGATATGACGAAACATATTTTATGTCATTAAAATATGTTCAAAAAGGTGATAAATTTGTTATTACCACTTCGGATAAAACCATTAACTATAAAGTTATTGATACCTTTATAGGTGAAAATAATGACAGTGCCACAGAAAAATACAATGATAATTTAATATTAAAAAGTATTTTTTCGGATTTCGGCGAAAACAGCGCAAAGCGCCTATATGTTATTTGTGAAAAGACAAGCGAGGAGGTTAATGCAAAATGAGCAGAAAACTCCACGATTCCAAAAGTGATTTCAGAAACAGGAATATACTTGCGTTTTGCCTTTTCGTAATGCTTGGAATTTTAACAATAGCATGCGTTACCAAAACGGTGATTTTAAACGGTAACACAATTGAAAATCAAATTGTATCATATAATGTTACATCTGCATTTAGGCAGGATTTGATTGATTATACAAGTGACACTTTTATCAAAAACGGTTTGAATACTTCAAACATTGATGATATAATCACACAAAACAGAGCAGAAGATATTATTAAATCATTTTCCGCAGTGCAGTTTAAGTCAAAAGTCGGCTACACATCTGCATCATCAAAGCAGGAAATTGATGAGTTGATGAATAAAATTAAAGCTGAAATTGAAACACAGGTAAAAGCAAACGGTTTTGAAAAAAACGAAGAAGCCGAAAATGCCCAGCTTGACAGTATAAAAGGCTTTATAAATTCTTCGCTCACTATTCCTAAAACAAAGCTGATTGAAACTGCGATGAATTTAGGAAAAATTGCTTCAAGTGTTTTTCTTGCAATTGCTGTATTTTTAACACTTGTTTTCGGTTCTATGCTGTACTTTACAGGCAAAAAGGAATACAGAAGTTTGCGTGCGCTCGGTGCGTCTTTTTGTGCCGCTTCAATAACGGACTTGATTGTTTCTTTAATTGCTGTTATAATCTTTAAAATAAAATCAATAGATATTTATCCTGCGTTTATCAAAAATGCTGTTTATAATTATGTTAATACGGCTATCGGTGCTGTTGCGATTTGTGCGGTGCTGTTGTTTTTGATAGCGTTACTGCTTCTTGCAATAAGCTGGAAGCTAAAGCGTGAGGATTAAATTTGCGCAATGAATAATAGGGTGGTGTTTAAATGGATAAGGATATTGCAATCAGTGTTGAAAATGTTACAATGTCATTTATTCTTAATAAAGAAAAGGTGGACAACCTTAAGGAATACGCTATTAAGCTTATTACAGGAAAGCTTGAATACAATAAATTTGACGCTTTAAAAGATATTAACTTTAAAGTTAAAAAGGGCGAGCATCTTGCAATTATGGGGCTTAACGGTGCAGGTAAAAGTACACTGTTAAAAACAATTGTAGGTGTTTATAAGCCAACTAAAGGCAAGATTGAAAAGCAGGGTGTTATTGCACCGCTTCTTGAACTCGGCGCAGGCTTTGACGGTAACTATTCCGGCAGAGAAAACATTTTCCTTTACGGTGCCATTCTCGGCTATTCAAGGGAGTTTATTCAGTCAAAGTATGATGAAATTGTTGAATTTTCAGAACTCGGCGATTTCATAGAAGTACCTGTTAAAAACTATTCAAGCGGTATGAAATCGCGTTTGGGCTTTTCAATTGCAACTGCTGTTGAACCTGATGTTCTTATACTTGATGAAGTTCTTTCGGTAGGTGACGCAGGTTTCAGAAAAAAGAGCTTGGCAAAAGTTCAGTCACTTTTTGACAGCGGTGTAACAGTTCTTTTTGTATCACACAGTATTGACCAGGTTATGGCTATTTGTGATACCGCAATTCTGCTTGACCACGGTAAAATTATATCACAAGGCCCGGTAGAAGAGGTTACACAGGTGTATAACGAAAAAGTTTCATCACCTAAAAAGGATAAAAAATTATTTTAAACAATCATAAAAAACAATTAAGTGTGGCTGTTTGGTTAAATATTAACCGAATTACAGCCACACTTTTTGTTATTTTGCACAATTATTTTTATAGATTATATACATATTATGTAATATGTAATAGAAATCGGCGAAATTATGTGTTATAATAAGCATATAAGATAATATTTATTTATGAAATTGCAAAATATATTTATTCGGTGGGGTTTAAATGAAAAGACTGATTTCTTTAGTCCTGGCTTTTGTGATTTTTTTCGGTATCGGTGGGACGATTGCGTATAACATAAATAATATTAACCGGCAAAATGAAGCTACCTCATTCACCGAGCAACTTAATGCTGTTGTAAAAAAATACGAAAGCAGGCAGGAAACTCAAAACAGGCTTATTGTAAATTCAAATAAGATTAAAGAAACCTATGGGGCGGTGGCTGTGATAAGGTCACAAAACTTCCAAATTATGCAGTTTGACAGTTACAGTAAGGCTAAAAATGCAAAGTTGAATATTGAAAAACTCGGCATAGATTGTGACAGGGACGATTATGCCTATGTGGAGTCAAATGGTAATGATACTTCAAAGGACTTATGGGCGGCAAAAAATGTTCAATGTGATGTAACAAATTATTATTTGAATTCAACAGGGGAAAAGTACCGTGATATTACGGTTGCAGTTATGGATACAGGCATTAACCCTAAGCACGAAGCGTTTGCCGGCAGAATAATTGAATGTAATCAAAATTTCAGCTCAAGCTCAAATGCAAACAGCTTTGAAGATGACAGCGGGCATGGTACTAATGTTTCGGGTGTTATTGCGCTTAACACTTTGGATAATATTAAAATCAAGCCTTATAAAACTTTTGATAAAGACGGAAAGAGTACAAATTCGCAAATTATTGCCACGCTTAATTATATTTTGAGCGAAAAGTCATTGCCTGATGTAATAAATATGAGCTTTTCCGTTCAGTCGCTTTCGGGCAGTTCAACGCGTGATTCGCTTACCCGTACTTTAATATCAAAGGGCGTTACCATTGTAACCTCTGCGGGAAATAAAAATGTTAATGCAAAATATTATTATCCTGCAAATGTTGATGGGGTAATTACTGTTTCGGCGTCGGATAAAAATAATAAAAAGGCGGATTTTTCAAATTACGGAAAATGCGTTGATATTTCAGCTCCCGGTGTGGGTGTATATACTTGCGAGCTTGACGGTACATATTCATATCAAAACGGAACATCGTTTTCTGCTCCGTTTGTAAGCGGTGCGGCGGCAACACTTTTAATGCAAAACGGTAAGATGACTGCCACGCAGGTTGAAAATAAAATTTGCAAAGAAGCAGTACCCGTTTATAATAAAATAACTCAATTTGAATGGTGCGGTGCAGGAATAGTGAATTATTCCGGCTTGATTTGCAACGAAAGAGCGGCTGAACCGTCATTCAGTATATCCCAGGGAACTTATAATGAACCGATTAACCTTGAAATAAAGGCAAAAAACGGTGAAAAAATTATGTATACATTAGATGATACCGTTCCTACTTCAAAAAGCGGTGAGCTGTATACAAAACCTATAAAGATTGATAAAGATACTCATATCATAGCAGTTGCTTATGATGATAAAAAGAAAAGCCGATATGCAGCCGCAACTTATGAAATAGTATATGACTGTAAAGACAGGGATTTTGAAATAACCCCCGATGGTATAATTACAGGGTATACGGGCAGCAAATCCGCAATTACCGTACCGGATTATGTTAATAATATTGAGGTTAAAGCAATCGGTGATAATGTTTTCAATAATGTGAGTCTGACAAGTGTTAATCTTCCTGATTCGGTTGAAAAAATCGGTGTAAGCGCATTTGCAAATTGCAGCTTATCATCAATAAGTGCAAACGGTGTTAAAACCGTTGAAAACGGTGCGTTTGAAAACTGCGCTTCGCTCGTCAGCGTTAATATGAAAAATGTAATCAATATCGGAAACAGATGTTTTAAAAACTGCAAGCTTTTAACAACGATTCCGTTTAGCAATAATGTTGAAAAACTCGGTGCTAATGCGTTTGCGTTTACGGGAATATCAAACGCAAAATTTCCTAATGTTACCGAGGCGGATGGTGCGTTTGAAAACACTAATATAATTGAGGCATATTTACCTAATGTTAAAGGTGTTTACCGTACTTTTTATAATTGCAAGCTTTTAAGCCATGTCAACACATCAAATCTTGAAAAAATTGACGCGTCGGCATTTTACAATTGCAATATGCTTACAAATTTTGATTTAACAAATGTTAGGGAAGTGAGCGCCAATGCATTTAGAAAATCAGGCATTGCAAGTGCAGATTTGCCAAATTGCACCAAGCTTGATACGAAGGCGTTTTATAATTGTGAGAGTCTTAATTATGTAAATATTCCAAATGTAACAAGGATAATGCCGGACACATTTTCATATTGCAAAAATTTGGAAAAAATAAATATGCAAAGCGTTGAAGAATTTAATGATGTTACTTCTTCATATTTTACGGATTGTGTATCACTAAAAGGTCTGTTTTTGCCTAATTGTAAAAATTTGCCGAATATATCCTGGTCGGCTAATATGCAAGGGGCAATGAATTTGGGCAAAAAGGCACAGCTAACATATATTTTTGCACCAAGGGCAGAAGAAGTATATTCAAGCAAAAGCGAGCCTTTTATGTACAAATGTGCAAAGCTTAAAACGGTTATTTTAACCAAGGTGAAATCTATTGATTATATAAATAATAACACAGGCGGCGTTTGGTATTTCGGCAGTGATTTGAATAATTTGCCGAGTTCATATGAAAATAAAAATATAACATTTGCAGCACCGAATTTGAGCTACGCGGCAAATTGGGCTGAAAAAATGAATGTTGATTTTATTGAAACGGGGCAAATAAGTTTTAACAAAATCAGTAATGATACTGTTTATTACAGTACTCACGATAAAGAGCTTACGCTTAATCTGTGCTTTGTAAAGTCGTTGTGGGATTTGGAAGAAATAAACAAAAATAAAAAAGAAAGCACGATTTCTGCTTTACTTGATTTGAATAATGATAATATATTAAACGCAAAGGACTTTGCCATAATCAACAAAAAATAAAAAATAAGAATGCACCTGCATATATGCAGGTGCATTTTATATTTGCCAATATGTATTATGCTAACGAAGAATTGCAAATGCAAGGTCGATTGCGCCGCCTAAAACTTTGCTTGTTTTTTTCATATTTAAGGTTTCGGCAAACCAAAGAAGTATAAGTGCAACAAGTATTGCAATTATTAAAGTTTTTTCTGTCATAATTAAACCTCCTTTGTTAATAATATTATATACTATTTATTTGAAAAATCAAGCAATTTTATACAACTTTACTATATTTGAAAATATTGTAAAAAGTCGTTGAATTTTTTAATGTTATGATTTATAATACTAACTAATCTTTTATATAATGGGGGAATATAGGTGAGTCCGATTTTATTAGAATTAGTGCCTGACAGAAGTGCTACTTTCACAGCTACGGTAATTATCGCCGGTGCAGGAATAGTATTTTTGATGCTTGTGCTTTTAATTATTATTTTCTATGCATTTGGAAAGATAGTTTCAAGTGCCGAAGCTAAGGCTAAAAAAGGAAAAACCAAAAAAATAACAAAGAGTGAACATAAGCTTCCTACTCCTGCACCTGCACCAAAGGCAGTTGCAAGCAATGCAAATGCACCGCAGGTTGAAGCAGGTATCAGCGGCGAAGTAGTTGCGGCAATTGCGGCTGCGATTGCTGTAAGCGAAGGCGAGGGTGCTGTTGTTAAATCAATACGCAAGGTCAATGTTGTAAATGTAAAAGGCAGAAACCCGTGGGCAAACGCTGCTGTTTATGATAATACAAGACCGTTTTAGGAGGCAGTAAATTATGGAAATTTTACAGGGTGTTTGGGAGGTAATTGTCAGCATCTTCACAAACTCAGGTTATGCTTATTTCTTTACTGCTGACGGCGGATATAAAAATGCAATTATGCTTCTTGTAGCATTTGTATTTCTTTATTTAGGTATTAAAAAAGGTTTTGAACCGCTTCTTATGGTTCCTATTGCATTCGGTATGCTCCTTGCGAATATACCGGAAGCGAACTTGGCAGTTCAGTATCACGACCTTGCAGGCTTTAGGGATTTGCTTGCAGGCAGAGGTGAATTTGTAGGCTGCACACCGGGTCTTATGGACTTCCTTTATTTCGGTGTTAAAGCCGGTATTTACCCACCGCTTATCTTCCTTGGTATCGGTGCTATGACTGACTTTGCTCCGCTTATTGCAAATCCAAGTTCATTTATCCTCGGCGCTGCTGCACAGCTTGGTATCTTCTTTACCTATGTAGGTGCTATTCTTTTGGGCTTTGCACCAAACGAAGCAGGTTCAATCGCTATCATCGGCGGTGCTGACGGCCCTACTGCTATTTTCGTAACTTCCCAGCTTGCACCGTATATGCTCGGTACAATTGCTGTGGCGGCATATTCATATATGGCTCTCGTGCCTGTAATTCAGCCACCTATTATGAGAGCACTTACCACAAAGAAGGAAAGAAGCGTTGTTATGGGTGGTTTAAGACCTGTATCAAAGCTTGAAAAAATACTTTTCCCTATTATGGTAACTGTTATTGTTTCACTTCTTCTTCCTGATGCTGCATCACTTGTAGGTATGCTTATGCTCGGTAACCTTCTTAAAGAGAGCGGACAAACAGAGCGTATTGCAAAAGCAGCTCAGAATGAGCTTATGAATATTGTAACAATCTTCCTCGGTATTTCTGTTGGTGCTACAACTTCAGCAGGCAGCTTCCTTAACCTTAATACAATCAAAATTGTTGTTCTCGGTCTTGTTGCTTTCTGCCTTGGTACAGCAGGCGGTACTTTATTCGGTAAGATTATGTATGTTGCTACAAAAGGCAAGGTTAACCCACTTATCGGTTCAGCAGGTGTATCGGCAGTTCCAATGGCTGCCCGTGTATCACAAAAAGAAGGCCAAAGGGAAAATCCTTCAAACTTCCTTCTTATGCACGCTATGGGTCCGAATGTATCAGGTGTTATTGGTTCTGCTGTTGCAGCAGGTATCTTGCTTACACTTCTTAAGTGATAAAATAGTTTTGAAAATAATAAATCAGGGTGGCAGATTTGTCACCCTTTTTTATGACTTATAGGAAAGGATAAACTTATGGCTTTAAACGAAATGCAGCAGCTTGCTGTTGATACAACCGAAGGTCCGCTTTTAATTTTAGCCGGCGCAGGTTCAGGCAAAACTACCGTTCTTGTAAACAGGGTGGAGCATATTATTTCTTCCCGCCTTGCAACTCCTTGGCAAGTGCTTGCCATCACCTTTACCAACAAAGCCGCAGGTGAACTGCGTGAAAGGCTTGTAAATGCAATCGGTGATGAGGCCAATGATATATGGGCATATACTTTTCATAGCTGCTGTTCAAGGATATTAAGGCGATTCGGCGAAAGAATAGGTTATACAAATCATTTTACGATTTATGATACCGACGATTCAAGGCGAGTTATGAAGCAGTGCCAAAAGCAACTTGGTATAGAGGACAAGCTTATTAACCATAAATCCATTTTAGCTGAAATAAGCAGGGCAAAAGACAGCCTAATTTCACCTGATGAATATAAGCAAACCTCACAAAATGATTTTAGAAAAAGCAAAATTGCCGAATGTTACGAAATGTATCAAAAAGAGCTTAAAAAATCTGACGCAATGGATTTTGATGATATTATTTTCAATACCGTTAAGCTTCTTGAAGAAAATGAAGATGTGCGTGACCTTTACCAAACTCAATTTAAGTATGTAATGGTGGATGAATATCAGGATACAAACCACGCGCAGTATGTTTTAACTTCGCTTCTTGCCGATAAGTATAAAAATATCTGTGTAGTAGGTGATGATGACCAGAGTATATATCGTTTTCGCGGTGCTACTATTGAAAATATACTTTCATTTGAAAATCATTACAAGGGTGCAAAGGTAATCAGGCTTGAAGAGAATTACCGTTCAACCCAAAATATACTTGACGGTGCAAATGCTGTAATTTCACATAATAAAAACCGTAAAGGCAAAACTTTGTTTACCCGTTCAGGTTCGGGTGATAAAATTGTATATAAAACGGTTATGAGCGAATCTGAAGAATCACAGTACATAATTGATGAAATCATCAAAAATGTTGATAACGGAATGAAATATTCCGATCACGCAATTCTTTACAGAATGAATGCGCAGTCGCGTAACCTTGAAGTTATGCTTACAAAAAGCGGTATTTCACACAGAATTATCGGCGGTCACCGCTTCTTTGACAGAAAAGAAATTAAAGATATTGTATCATATTTGGCAGTTATCAATAATCCGAGTGACAATGTAAGGCTTCAAAGAATTATAAATGTGCCAAAGCGTGCAATAGGAGATACAATGTTTGCAAATGTGCTTGAAATTGCCGCAGGTCTCGGTATGTCCGCATTTGAAGTATGTGAAAGAGCGGATGAATTTCAAAAAACATCACGAAGTGCATCAAAGCTTATGGGCTTTACAAAAATGATTAGGGATTTTCAAGAATGTATTGAAGACGGAATGGGCCTTAATGATTTGCTCCAAGAAGTTTTGGAAAAAACGAAGTATCTTGATTTTCTTCACGAGGATATTGAAACATATGATGACAGGGTTAACAATATCAAGGAACTTTCATCAATGTTTATTAAGTATGAAGAAGAGAGCGAAGACGCTAACCTTTCAGAATTTCTTGAAGATGTTGCCCTTATTTCCGATATTGATTCATATAACGAAGATGAAGACGCAGTAGTTTTAATGACTCTTCACTCGGCAAAGGGGCTTGAATTCCCGGTTGTGTTTATTCCGGGTATGGAAGAGGGAATATTCCCCGGCAACCAATCAATGTTCAGTGAAGAAGATTTGGAAGAAGAACGCCGCCTTGCATATGTAGGTATTACAAGAGCAAAGAAAAAGCTTTACCTCATATCTTCACAGCAGCGTATGCTCTACGGTCAAACTTCACGCAATATGCCGTCAAGATTTTTGAGGGAAATTCCGTCATCTGTTATTGATGACCAATCTGTTGTGGCAAGAAGAAGTACCGGCTTCACTTCTGCTCACTCCGGTTTTTCATCGGGCGCAAGGGGCGGTTCTTCATATACATCTTCAAGCAAAATCGGCTCTGCAAGGCAATCATCAAACAGCGCTCATAAATTCGGCCAGGCAGGCAATGCCGCTCAAAAGAGCAATGTTGATTACAAAGTGGGCGATACCGTCAGCCACAAATCATTCGGTACGGGTACAATTCTTACCATTACCCCAATGGGCGGCGATATGCTGTTGGAAGTTGCGTTTGATAAAGCCGGAACTAAAAAGATGATGGCAAACTATGCAAGACTTGAAAAGAAATAGGCAAAAAAATAACATCAGTCGTTAAAATGCGACTGACGTTATTTTTTTATCAGCATATTCTCGGTAATCCCTCACCGAAAAGGGTGGTGAATGCCCGCACTTCTTCATTTACAGGTATTTTTTCTTCTTCTGTCTGCAAATTCTGTGTGATGCTTATGGTAATCTTTCATATATCCGCAAGCATAAACTGTTATAAGAGTACCGACAACGGAAACAATAAGAATTAGTGCTAAATCAGTCATTTTTACCCCTCTTGTTATATATATAATTAAATTCGAATATATCATATAAGGTATTGTTATAATAATAACACTTTAAATCTGTAAGGTTAACTTAAATTAGTGGAATAAGCATATATTTTACAGGAAAAATTGTTTACTTTTAATCAATTTGCACGAAAAAAATATATTGAATAAAATATGTTGCAATTTATGATTTTTTGTATTATATTAGTAAGAGTTAAAGGGATTAAAAGATTTAAGGCTGATGGGTGCTTTAAGGACGGAGATTATGGAAAAAAGAATAAAATTTTTCTCAGCTATTACAATTTTTATGATTATAGTTGCTACTATAACAGCACTCTTTGTTACCGACGCCAAAGATTTGGCTTCGGTTAAAAATGTAAAAATGACTCATAACAGCGAAAATTCGATTTCGCTTACTTGGAAAGAGGTTAAAAAAGCCGACGGATATTATATTTACAACCTCGACAGTGATACTAACAAATATGTTAAAATCGGCACAAGCAAGGGCAAAAATAATTGCAAATATGACATTAAAGATATTCCTTCTGCAAGTATTTATAAAGTTAAAGTCTTAGCTTATCGCTCATTTATGAAAAAAGAGTATTTGAGCGGCAAAGCCAAAGAGTATACATTTTATTCAAATCCGAGCAAGCCGATTTTAAGTGTATTTTCGGGTGGCAAAGGCGTTCTTTCAATGGAATGGAACGATTTGGATAATTTGGCAGGATATGATATTCAGTATTCAAAAAACAAAGAGTTTACGGAATATAAAAATGAAATGATTAAAGACGGGCAAACCCGTAATTTTTCCGTAAATGATTTGGCAGTCGGCGATATTTATTATGCAAGAGTAAGGGCATATATGACCGTGAATCGCAAAACGATTTACAGCAAGTGGAGCGATGTAGGGGAAGCTACTATTTATGATAAAGATATAAATATCGGCAAGGTTGACCCTAGCAAGCCTATGATTGCATTTTCGTTTGATGATGGGCCTGCGTACGATTATAAAAATTCAAATTCAACAGAGCGCATTTTAGATGTACTCGAAAAATATAATGCACGCGCCACTTTCTTTATGGTGGGTGAGAGAGTAAACAGCGAAACAAAGCATTTGCTTGACAGGGAAATACAAAACGGCTGTGAGCTTGGAAACCACACATATGCGCACAATCATTACGGTTCGCAGGTAACTGCAAGGGATATTTCAAGGGCAAGTAAGCAAATAGAAAAAATCAGCGGCAGAGCGCCTACAATGTTCAGATGTCCCGGCGGAATTATAACTCCAACAATCAGAGAAGAGTGCAAAAAAGAGGGTATGGCACTTGCATATTGGTCGGTCGATACAGAAGATTGGCGTTCAAAAGATAAAGATAAAATTTATAAAAACATTATTAAATATGCATACGACGGTTCAATTGTATTGATGCACGATATTTACCCATCAACAGCAGACGCGGTTGAAAAAGTTGTGCCTGAGCTTATAGCAAAAGGGTATCAAATCGTTACCGTAAGTGAACTTATTGCGGCTAAAACAGGAGAAAATCCAAAGCCGGGAAATCAGTATGTTGATTACAAAACAATAAATAATAATACGCATTAAGAAAAACAGCGTTGGAGATTTTGATTTCTCCAACGCTGTTTTATTATTTATAATACTGCTCTTAAAAATTGCTGAAGTCTTGGGTCTTTAGGCGCACCGAAGATTTCACTCGGCGGTGCCTGCTCAACAATGTATCCGCCATCCATAAAGATTACTTTATCGGCAACTTCTCTTGCAAATCCCATTTCGTGAGTAACAACTACCATTGTCATTCCCTCGTCTGCAAGGTCTTTCATAACCTGCAATACTTCGCCTACCATTTCAGGGTCAAGTGCAGATGTAGGCTCATCAAAAAGCATAACCTTTGGGTTCATTGCAAGTGAACGAACAATTGCCGCCCTTTGCTTTTGACCGCCTGAAATTTGAGATGGGTAGGCATTTGCTTTATCTGCCAGGCCTACTCTTTCCAAAAGTTCCATAGCCTTTGCGTTTGCCTGCTCTTTAGTCATAATTTTAAGCTGAACAGGTGCAAGAGTAATGTTTTCAAGTATGGTTTTATTATTGAAAAGATTAAAATGCTGAAAAACCATACCCATATGCTCGCGCACTTTATTTATATCACACTTTTTATCGGTAATAAGCTGACCGTCAAAGTAAATTTCACCATCAGTTGGTGTTTCAAGCAAATTAAGGCACCTTAAAAATGTACTTTTGCCTGAACCTGACGGACCGATAATAACTATTTTTTCGCCTTGCTTGATTTCATAATCAATGCCTTTAAGCACTTCATTATCACCAAAGCTTTTCTTTAAATTCTTAACGGTAATCACTTTTTCTCAAACTCCTTTCCATAATTTTGATAAGAGTAGAAATAACAAGTACCATTATAATGTAAATAACAGCCATTACAAGATAAGGAACCATAAAGTCATATGTGTTAGAACCGATACGCTGGAAAGCAAGGTAAAGGTCAGTTGCACCTACGAAGCTGACAACTGAAGTTTCCTTGATAAGAGAAATAAACTCATTACCAAGGGTAGGCAAAATATTTTTAACAGCTTGCGGAATGACAATTTTCATCATTGTTGTGCCATAGCTTAAGCCGACTGAACGGCCGCCTTCCATTTGCCCCGGGTCAACTGAAAGAATACCTGCCCTCATAATTTCTGAAATGTAAGCACCGGAGTTTAAGCCGAATACAATTACAGCAACAGGTACACTCTTTAAATTTATTGAAAGAAGCGGCATAAGCACATAGTAAAACAAAAGAAGCTGAACTACAATAGGTGTGCCGCGGAAAAAGCTGACATAGAATTTAGCAAGTCCGTCAAGAAAACGGAGCAATTTATTTGTTTTTGGGACAACTCGAACAGTTGCAATAAGAGTACCGATTATGATACCTATTACAAGGCCGAGTATAGCAATAATAAGTGTGTTTCTTAATCCTTGAAGAACAACGCTGTAACCGCCGTTGTCGCTGAAGAATCTCCAAAACGCCTCAAATTTCTTTTCAAAATTCATTTATTAGTCCTCATCATACAAAATGCCCGTTCAAAAGAACGGGCAAATCTTTTAGTTAATTATGCTACGGCGTTGATAGCGTTTGTGATTGCTGTTGCAGGTGCTGCATCAATGATAACATAGTTTATGCCACCGTTGATTAAGTCCTGAACTGCAAGTGAACCGTTTGCATAGCCCTTCCAAGTAGCATTAAGCTTTTTAAAGCCGAAATCATTGCTTCCTTCAACATAATACTGACCTGTTGTACCGTTTTGACCGCCGATAAGAACTGATTTATCAAAACCTTGAAGAATTTTATCAACATCTTCTTTAGTCTTGCAGTTATCAAATGTTTTATCATCAGCCTTGCAAATAATTTTCTGTGCTGCGTTATAATAAGGATCAGAGAAATCTACCTGCTTAGCTCTTTCTTCTGTTACGGTAAGGCCTGCCATACCGATGTCAGCCTTCTGCTGCTGAACTGAAAGAAGAACAGCATCAAATGCCATATCTACGATTACAAGTTCTTTGCCGAGCTTGTCAGCAAGAAGCTTTGCGATTTCCATATCAATACCGTAGAACTTGTCACCCTCTTTATATTCAAATGGGGCAAATTCAGCGTTTGTTGCAACAACAAGCTGGTCTTTTGAATTATCCTGCTTAGCTGATGTAACTGCTACCGGCTCACCGTCACCGAAGAAATGATTGCTGATTTCTTCAAGTTCGCCGCTTGACTTCATTTCTTTAAGAAGTTCGTTACATTTTTCTTTGAGTTCAGGCTGCTTTTTGTCAACACCGAAAGCGTATTCTTCGCTTGAAAGTTCAATGTCAACAACTTTAACCTTTGCTGCTGATGTGGCTGGTTCATCTGCTTTCTTGTCATTACCGCCATTTGATGAGCAGCCTGCAAATACAGCAACTACTATCATAAGCACAGCAAGAACAACAGCAGAAATCTTTTTAGTTAATTTCATCTTATTTTCCTCCGTATTTTATTTTTTATAACATAAATAAAGACACGGTTAAATCTAACCGTGTCAATAATTTATCACAATATCAGCATAAAGTCAATATTTTATGAATAATAACTGTATAATTATACAATAAATTTATATAATCAGTCAGCATTTGCAAGCCATTCATATTCAGGTACATAAATTCTTGTCTTATCCCAAGGGTCACCGTCAAGATGACGAATGAGCCATACATAATACATTTCATATCCCGGTGCGGTAACCTGCTGGTGTGCATTGCCGCCCCTTATGCAAAGGCAAGAACCGTTTTCTGTTTTGTAAGGAGTGTTGCCCTCAAAGCCTGCACCGAATCCTTCTGGGTGGTCAAATTGGTAATAGTAAAGCTCCGGCTGTGGATGATAGTGCGGCGGATAGCTTGACCAACGGCCAGGTTGGTTAAACACTTCGCCCATAACCATATTTGATTGCGGAGCATTATCAAGGTCAAACATAGTTGATACAATTCTGTGGCCTGTACCGTTCCATTGGCCTTTACCGAATTCTTGGTAAAGGCAGTTATCGGGATTATAAAATTCACTTTTCCAAGTTTTTTCATTATCAGTCATTTGAACGAGAATTTCGCTTTCTTCATTAGCTGTTACGCTTGCTTTAACCTGCTTGCAAAAATGAACTGCATAAGGCTTTTTTTCAAATGGGTTTTTTCTTTTGCAACGCTCGTCAATCTCATTTCCGACTTTAAATGTGACATCGCCTGAAAGAAGCAAAATGGCACATTCGTTATTCTCCTCAATTATTTCAAGTGTTTCGCCCTTTTTTAATTTTTTAACATAAATGTCCATCAGCATTTCGGAGTTAATGCCATTCATTTCGCAAAGCACTTTTTTGCCGTTTTCGTCATATTCGGGTTTAAATAACATAAATATATCTCCTTAAAAATTATTTTTTGTGTTTAAACTTTTTGGTTATTGCAATAAAAATTGAAACGAATGCAGTCACCCCTGCTATTGAAGCCGGAACAATGTATAACTGCTTGTTTTGCTCAAGTGCATTTATGTTTACACCAAGCCTTGTTAAAACGCTTTGTGCATTTGGCTTTGTTGTGGATACTTCAATATGGGTAGCAACAACTTTTCTGCTCTCGGCATTTTCCATAGTTGTTACTTCGCCCACAGCGTCGGTTACAACAAAGTCGCACTGTGCATATAAATCATCATTGGCACATACTACAACTGTTGCAGTACCGTTGCCGATAGCTGTTATATTACCGTTTGCACCGATTTTAATTATTCCCTCTTGGTCGCAAAAATAACCTACTACTGCATTTGTATTTTGCGGCTCAACACTGTATTCAAGTTTAACGGTATCTCCCACCTGCAAATCATATTTTGAAGCGTGAATTTGAAGGTTTGTAAGGGTTGAAGCTTCACTTTGAGCCGGCTGGGCTGTTGTGGAAGTGGTTTCGTTAGTTTGGCTTGAAGCATTTGTTTGTGAAGTGGTTTGCTTCGCACTTTGTGCTTTTTTAGAAGTAGTTTGCTTCGCTTTTGCAGTAACTTTTTTGGTAGTGGTTACTTTTTTGGTTGTAGCCTTTTTAGTTGTGGCCGGCTTTTTTGTGGTTGCCAGTGCATTGCTGCCGGAAGCCGAGGCGTAATTTGGCGAAGCATACCCCATAATTGCACTGATGTTATTATACGGTTTTGAACCTTTTTCTGTATATTCCCTGGCTTTAACTTTGCCGGAGCAGTTACCCTCAACTGTATAAACCGTTTTGCCTGATGTGTAGTTGACTATGCCCACATGGTCGCACGAGCCGCTGCCCGTCCAATCAAAAAATACAAGGTCGCCGCTTTTAGGCGTGTATTTTGAAGGGGAGTAATAGCGTTTTTTATCTTTAAACCAGCTAATCATACTGTTGCAGTTGCCACCGCGCGGAATAATATTTCCGTTTAAAGTTACGCCGTTTGCCTGCCCGACTTGGTTAAAGCACCAAAGTACGAAAGTGGTGCACCAGCCACCCTGATAGCCATACCAATCACCATATTTTGAATATGTTGATGTGCCGGTATATCCCACTTCTGCACTTGCGGTATTTACTACGGCCGACCTAAGCTCATCTTCACTTGCGGCAAATGAAGTTATAGGTAAAAGCGAAGCAAGCAAAAAGCAAATTGCAACTATGACTACATTAAAACTTTTAAATCTTTTATTCATAAAGAAGATACCTCATATGGTATGTAAACATCGAATTCTAAATATAATTATATACATAATATTTAAAATGTCAATTTGAAATTTTATACAATATGTTGAAAAACAGAGCGAAATAGTGTATATTAAATTAGTAATTAAAATTTGAGAGGTGTATTATGGAAAGGCTTAAAGATTGTAATTTGGAGCATTGCACACCGGAGGAAGTAGGTGTAAACAGCAGTGCGATAACAAGTTTTATAGAAGAAATAAATGAAAACAAATTAGGATTGCATAGTTTTACTGTTGTAAGGCACGATAAAGTGTGTGCGCAGGGTTTTTTTAAACCATATAATAAGGATATACCGCATGTTCTTTACTCAATGAGTAAAAGTGTAACCTCAACTGCTGTCGGTTTTGCGGTGAGCGAGGGACTTTTAAGCCTTAATGACAGGGTAGTTAAATTCTTTCCTGAATATTTGATGAGCAAGCGCCCTTTTAACAGAATGCTTACAGTCAGAATGTTACTTACTATGCATTCAGATAAGCTTATTACCGTACTTGATGATAAGGGCGGTACGGATTGGGTGCAAAATTTCCTCAATGCACCGTTTCTTCTTCCGCCGAACACAAAGTTTAATTACATAAGTGAAAATACATCTATGCTTTCGGCTATAATTACAAAGATTACGGGCATGAGCGTTATTGATTACCTTTATCCCCGTATTCTTGAGCCGCTTGGAATTGAAAAACCGTTTTGGGAATCTGACGGGCAGGGCAACAATGCAGGT
>ERZ860668.960-NODE-960-length-19691-cov-2.243074_pt1 | contig 19691 bp, 32 predicted proteins | sample MGYA00510062_ERZ860668 | MGnify/ENA primary metagenome ERZ860668 (study PRJEB30046, sample SAMN00715258) | human gut metagenome | study: EMG produced TPA metagenomics assembly of the A metagenome-wide association study of gut microbiota in type 2...
AATCGGGTCGCCTACATAGTTCAGCGTATATTCCAGCGTCGGGGATTCGCCGCCTGCACCGCCGTAGGTATCAACCTGTACAGATACTTCCTGTACTTCTGCAACATAAGTCGCAGTGTCACTATCACTGGTAGCATTCCACATGTCCACGTTCAGCAGCCATGCGTGAGAATCTGCCAGAGTAGCACGAGCGCGACGCTTCTTGTCGATAAACTCAAACACACCGTCGCCCTTGGTGCACTGCTGAGAAACGCTCATGGTCGGCTGATAGCCGGTAATCTCAGTAGTTGCAGAATCAGAGATAATATCCTGCTCGGTCTCAGTCTGTGCACCGTAGTCCGTAGATGCTTCGGTTACGTTCTTGCCGATTCGTGCCCACTTTGCATCCGAATACTCGCCCATCTTGTCGGACGTATCCAGAAAGTGTGCAATCAGAGGACGTTTAATCTTTTCAGTTGCCATTTTTACACCTCAACTTCATAGTTAATGGTTAAGAGGATTTGGTAATCCTCGGTTAAATCTTCGTATCGAGCGATAAGCCCCGCAGGGGTCGTTCGCTCAACAGATGTGACGGTCATTCCCTCGCCGAGATCAGGTGGGTTTTCTTCCGCCCATGCTCCCAGCTCATTCAGCAAGGATTCAACGTCGAGACGTTCCTCGCTGTCGGTCGGCAAGGCGCGATACATCACGCCGAACGGGTACTGTGCAGCATATCCGCCGTCAATGTACTGTGCGGTTTTATACGCGCTCTGTACACTGGTAAGCATCATGCCTGACCGTTCCGGCGGGAGATATTCAAACTCGATTTCGGGAGCATAGCCTTTCAGCCATAAAAGAACAGCCCGTGAAACACCGTCTTGTTCACGAGCTGTTACCGTGTTCAATTTCTCACTCATCGGTCAAAATCTTGCGCACTCCTTCCATCCAGCGCGTTTCATTCAACGCCTTGCTTGCCTCGAACCAGTGAGAACGCGCATTCTTGTGCATTCCCTTGCTGTATTTGAGGTTTCGATCTGTCAACGCCTTGCGCGTGCCCTTGGGTGCAAACGTACTGCCGGTTGCCGGGTCAATCATCACCTTGCCGTAATACTGAAATCGTGCATAGGGAGAGGCATACACGATGGTATGTCCGTGCCGTTGCACGTTCATAGCCAATACGCCGGTGCGGGCAGGCACAAACTGATCTGTATCTTTTACGATCTCCTCTACCAGCCATGCATTCGCCTTTTCAACGCGCTTGCTTAGTACGTTATCCGGCAGTTTGATGTTTAGAGAGTATCGGATCATCGACCGCCCACCTCCAAATGCTGTAGTCCGCCGTAGTCATACAACGAAACGCTTGTAACGCGGTATGTTTCATGCTTTTCGCGGCATTTCTGGTAACTTCCTTCGTCTGGGACTTCACCACGCGCGAAATAATCCTTTTCCGGCGAAACTATTAAATCGAACGGAATAGGAATATGCAGAGTGACCGAATCAGCGCTGTTCTGCGCGTTCTTCGTTACTGCCGTGCCTCTCGTGCTTTCCAGTAGCACACCGGTTAAAACGGTTCTGCCGGACGGCTGAAACAGCGTCACAGTGTGAGGTAATCGCATTTGCAACACCTCCCACCACGGTAAAGTATACCGGTGTTCGCCAGATACATTTCTGCTGCACTGCGTAACTGCGTCTTTGCATCCTGTGCCATCTCTGCGCTACTGCGATAGCTGACCGACCACGAGCCGACGCTTTCGCTTTGCTTTTCCTGCTCGGCAGAAGCCGCGCGGTTTTGGGACGTATCAATGATCTGATACTGTTCCGCCACCGCGCAGCACGCCATTTTCGCTGCGTCGGAATCATCAATCTTTCCGCGCGTCAGATAGGTAAGATACGCTTCGGCGCGACTTTCCAGACGTGGAAAGTCGTCCTCGGTGATTTGATTGCCGTGATAAGTCGCTTTATAAAATGCGTATTCTACCATGTTTTACTCCTTTAGGCGAGAGTTACAGAAGAAGTGCCATTCTTGCTTACGTCCTGCTGAGAAGTTGCGGTAACGGTCAGAGAGGACGCGCTCTCGTTCTTGTCAACGGTCAGCAGACCATCAGCCGTAATCTTGGTGCCGCCCTTTGCGCCGCCGGAAACCGCCCACGTTACATTGTCAGAAACAATGCCGTCACCGGTTACAGACGCGGTAAACAGCTTAGAACCGCCCTTTGCCACGCTTGCGGTAGACGGCTTGACGGCTACGGTAGAAACACTGCCGCCGTTGCCGTAAACGGAGAACGGGAACGGATTCTCGATGTCCTCGTTGTAAGCAGTCAGCGGGTTTGCAATCTCCCAGCCCAGACGCATAACAGCACGCAGTGCAACCATGTCGTTCTGCATGAGGTTGTACTGGATTGCCTTGGTGTCGGGATCCTGAATAACGCCCTCGGTGAAAATCTTGAACGTGATATCCTGACGGATAGCATAAACGAGCTGCGACCAGTCGCCTACAACCATCTTTGCAATAGTCGGATCAAATGCGCCGTTGTTCGGGAAATACATATCCATTCCGTCCAGAGCGTAGCGAGACGCGCCCTGCATGTCAGTCTTAAAAATCGGCTGACCGGTGGTGTCCACCAGGCCGCGCAGCTTGCCGCGCATCTGTACAGCGGATACAACGCCGTTCGGGCTATAACCGTCAAGCTCAACCTTTGCAATCAGACCGTTTTCGCCCATGATATCGCCGAATACGTTTGCGGAAGCCGCTACGCCGTTACCTGCTGCGATTGCAGACGGAACAACGCCATCACGCCACGTTGCGGGCTTGTCAGCACCGAACAGGATTGCAGCGTCAATCTTCTTGCCGAACGCCTCAACCAGGCGCGGGCGAACCTCGCCCCAGATGTCGTAATCCGCATCATCCAGAACTGCCTCCGGGATGGGGACGATTACCGCGATTTCCTCGGCGTAAATCTTCTTTTTGTCCCATGCCATCTTGGTAGTCTGCTTGTACGCTGCGGAGTCAGCCGCGCCAGTGCCGGAAACCTCGCCGTTTACCCAGTAAGCGGTCGGCAGCATATCCAGAACGTTCATGGTCTGGGTCTTGCTGGTCATGTTCGGCAGGCGGCGAGCCATACGCAGTACTGCCGATTCTGCAACAGCGCCCTGAAGGATTTCACGAGTTACCGGCTCCGGGATGAGACCGGAAAGGGAATTGCGGTCAATTACGTTATTTGCCATTGTTAAAAGCTCCTTTTCTTACTTGATTGCCCCACGAATAAGCGCGTTCATTGCCGCGTTGGGGGCGTTTTTCTGGTTGCCATCGCCTACAGGCGCAGTCCAATCAAACGAGGTACGTGGCCGACGTTCCTGCGCGATTGCATCCACAGCCTGTTCAAAGGTGGTCTTGTCATCTACCATCTTCGCAGCCTTGAATGCGATAAATTCCGCCTCGTCACCGGTGAAACCCTTCGACGAAACGTATCTTTCGTGCTCGAGCTGTTCGATCTTCGCGTTCGCCGCCGAAAGGTTGCTTACTGCGGTGTCGCGCTCTTTGGTGATGTTGTTCATTCTGTCCTGCTCGGTCTGCTGACTGTCTTTCCACGTGCGGAATGCGTTCAGCTCTTCCTCGCTGGGCATTTTTTTCCGTTCACGCTCAAGGCGAGACTGGATCATCTTATCTACGTCCGCCTGACTGAATGTCTTTTCCTGCTGTGCAGTAGTGTTGCCCGGCTCACCGGTGTTAGTCTGTGCCTGATTGTTAGTGTCAGCCATAAAATAATCTCCTTGTTTAACGTCCTGTCGGACAATTTGGGTATAAAAAAACACCGCTTGCGCAGCGCATTCTTATTCAATTACTTTCATTCGTTCTGCCTGTGTCGGAAGCTGCGCTGCACGGCTGAAATTACGGTATTCTTTGCGCAAGCGCTTTATGCGGATAGATGTTTGTTGTTCTTTGTCTACCATTCCTGCGGCATTGTAGGCGATTCTACGGCGCTCCAGCTTTCGCACCGTCCGTTCAATCTTGCGTTGCATTTGCGTTGCTTCATACGCTGTATAAGTAACGCCCTCAAACTCAAACGGTGGTTTATCAATGTTTTCAAGCTGTTCGTCGGTGTAAACGCGCTCGGAAACGCCCTCAACAAAGGGGTGCTTGTGGTGTCGGCAGTTCGCACCTTCCAAGCCGTCAACTTCACCCAGACCACAAACCGCGTAAATGCTGGGATACTTGCCGCCGGTCTTGGTGCTGTAAACCTTGCCTTGCCACTTCTTGTGATTTGACCAAACGTGCGGTTTGTTTACGTCGCGTGCTCCCCTATGCGCTGTAATCTCATACAGTTCAGTTTCAAGCGTTTCTGCGGCGTTCTCCGCATACTTTGCCGTAAGCTGATTCAAGCCCGTTAGAACGGCTCTACGCGCCGCAACGTCCGCGTGGTCACGGTGTCCGCTTGCGTAGTCAATGGTGTATATGCCGCTGTCTGCGAGGTCTCGCACAGCGTCCTCAAACGCCTGCTGCAACGTAAACGCTCCAGACTGCACTTTCACTTCTGCTTTGTCTAACGCTGCTTGATATGCCTTTGCGATTGGCTGGAATGTGATTCTGCCGTTTGTCTGCGCTGCAAAGCCAAGTGAACGAGTAATGTTTCGATATCCGTCAAGCGTCTGTTCCTGTATCTGCGCAATATCTGCGGCAGACACCCAGAAAAGCGGTTCGGTTACGCTCGCCTTGGTTGCAAGCTCATCGTAATACTTCTGGTTGTACTCAACTACACGCTCAAGCGCGTTTTGTACTTGCGGCGTTGTCTCTTTGCTGTGCTTGGAAATGATATTTTCGATAGCGTCCATATCAAGACCATAGGCGCGTAAGACGCGAATGTCATTCATTGCGACTTCGTTAAACTCTCCGGTCAGTTTGAACCGTTTACAGATTTCGCGCAGAATATCCTTTTCCAACTCGCGCATCGCAATGGCGATTGGTTCAGGAGCAGCGTCTAAATACTCCGGTGTGATGGGGAATTTCATTCAATTTCTTCTTCCTCCTCATCGGTCATATCCTGTGCTTTCGGCAGCATCTGTTTCGCTGTCTCGTCGTCCTCATTTAACCATTTGGCTCTGAACTCCCAATCGTTCATGATTCCGGCGGTCAGCAACTGCATATCGCGCGAAAAGTCGGTGTCCTTGTCCTCAATAATGCTATCGTCAAAATCAATACTGATTTCAACATCTTCATCAAGTCTGGCGTTCATCGCTTCATTTCCGAGGTGCAGGATGATCCGGCACAGTTCCGTTAATGCCTGCTCCAAGATGATTTCATGCTTCTTTATAGTGCGGAACATCGTACTGTTCTCGCTGATAACCTGCGTTGCGGTTGCTACGCTCGCGCCATTGAAACGATAGTAATTCTCGCCGAATCCCGTCTTGCTGGAAAGCAAATCCAGCTGATCTTGAATGCCCTGATTGTGCTCTGCTGTTCGTAGAGACATATCAATAGGCTGCACCACATTGCCGTCCTGAGTGTCCTCCGGCAGTACATAATACGCCAGTTCATCCGGGTCAAACACCGGCTCACCGTCAAGATACTGCGTTGCAGCAGGCTTGACCATAATGCGCTTTTTGCCGAGCAGAAACTCGTTTACATAGCTGTCGTATGCGATATCAACGCCTTTGAGAACGTCGATAGCGTTTGCATAGACCGGAATGCCGAGCGGAATGTAATAATCAAAGTTGTTCGCGATGTTCAAACGATCAATCACAAACTGCCGCTTGTTTGAACCGGTATGCACAACAGGTGGAATTTTTTCAAACCCCGGCACGCTTGCAAGGCTTTCTTCAAACAAACTTTCATTTGTGATTTTGAAAATGCGGTTTTCGATGTCGTAAAAGCCGATTTCATTTCGCTTGTGGATTTGCAGATAGCAGTAATCCTCGCCTTTCACGGTGGTTCTGCTGTCGAACGCGCATTCCATGATAACGCCGTTCTGCCATGCCAGAGGGAAAATGTGCTCTACAGTCACATAATCAATCTGAATGCCGTTTGCTGCGCCTACAATAGGCTGTTCGCCGTCCGACACTGCACCGACAACACGCGGAATGTATGCGACCGTACCCAGTGCAGACTTCATTTCCTGCATCTCGTTCGCCTTTACCTCGAAGTTGTTCTCTTCAAAGATGCGGTCGATGAACGCCTGTTCTTTCTCGCCCTCCAAGGTGATTTTCACCTTTTCGTTCATGAGTAGGTTCGCCCAGTCCTCGGCTAACTTCTTGGCCATACCGAGCGTATATCGCTTGCAATGCACGGTTCGGCCGCAGTTCCGCACCTTGTAATGGTGGAATGACTTCACATCACCCACATACCAGCTGCGCCACTCCGCAACCTTACCGTAAAACTCGGGGGCGATTGTGTTATAGCCGAGCTCTTTCAGTTTTTCAATGATCGTCAAGCAATCACTCCCATTCTTCTGTAAACGCGCTCAAGGGCGTATCTCGTGGCGTCAATCAGATGGTTCTTTTCATCTGGATAGCCGCTGATGATCTCGCCGTCCTTGTCGCGCTCATACTCATAGTTCACAAACTCATCATAGGCGTGCGGCGTTCGCTTGCGGTCGATGACAAGTGTCCTGCGCTGTAGCCACTTCATGCCGTACTCGACACTGCCGGGACCCTTCACGGCCTCTTTGGCAGGCAGTCGCATAGCGCGGTAGTCTGCAACGCTTTTTGGCTCTGCACTGTCGCAGGTGATAAACGTATCATTATAGCCGCGCTCCATGATAATACCGGCGCTTTCCTCGTTACTCAGCTTGTTTTTGTATATCTCATCGATAAAATACACCGTCTCACGCGCCCTGTCGTAGTGAACACGGATAAAAGCGAACGGGTCGGGGAACCATCCCCAGTCAGCGCCTTGATAGATATGATCGAACGTTGCCACCTCATCGTCTGTGATTTCTCGCAGTTCAAGGTTTTCAAAGACGTTGCCGCCCGTGCCGACCGGAATGCCGAGGTATTCATGCTGATACGCTCGCTCGTTCGTCAGTTTTAGGTGCTCCGCCTCATAAATAAACTGATCGCCTAACCACTCGCGCGGCGCTTCAAGGTACGTGCTGCGGTGGCAGAGACGGTCAGGGCGTTCTTCTAAACTGTCCTTGTTCGCCCAGTTGTCGCGGCTGATCGGAGGGTTATAACTCTCAAAGTTCCAATACTTATCACCGCCGCGCATTGTAGACTGCAAGATCGTTCGGATTTCCGCGCGTCCTGCGAACTGGTCTTTCTCCTCGAAATGCGTAACAGCAATATAACCAAACGGAACCTTGATTGACTTGATTTTCATCGGGTCATCAGCGCCGCGAAACATGATTTTCTGTCCGGTCGGGCGATATATCAGCTCCATCGGCGATACTTTCGCGTCCCAGTAGTCAGCCATGCCCAGCTCACCAATTGCCCATACATACTGTGCGTATACACTATCGCGGATGGTGTTTGCAACCTTGCGTAACACAAGCGCATGCGTTCCGGGGTTGTGGATAAGCAGCAGCGGAACGACAATCGACACAAACGACGATTTCAGCGAGCCACGGCCGCCGCTCTCATCGTAATGTGTGTGACCATGCTCAAACACATCGTGCGCAACGGCGTAAAATGCCGGTCCGATGATCTGCGAGAGTTTCAACTCAGACATCAATAATCACCTTCACGCCTTCGCTTTCGATCTTTTCCTCTACTGCGTCGCGCTGTCCGAGGTACTGCTTGCCCAACCAGATAAGCATCTGGATGTTACCGCCACGAGCAGCGTTAAACTGCCAGTGTCGCAGGCTCAGCTTCATTTCGGCCATGCCTTTATAATATGCTTCGGTCACATCCTTGCGATTCGCAAAGGTCGCACGCGCCTAATGCTCTTGCGATTTCCTCTTGCGTGTTGCCCTCGCTTGCCAGCTCGCGCACCGCTTCAAGGTCGATTTGTTTCTTTGGTCTGCCTCTTGGCATTTACTTTTCCCTCCCTTTCCCAAAAGAAAACCGGCTGGGACGCTATTCCCGGTCGGCGTACTTTTGAGTGTTTTTTCATCAGGCCGAGGACGACCGCGCGCGGGAAGCGCCTGCTTCCCGACGACCCGAAACAAAGTTACGGACGCGAGTTCCGATAGATCGTGCTGCTCTTCTGCTTGCCTTCATGCAGTTCACCTCCTTTTATTTATGCAACGAAAAGGACTATCTTTGCAGATAATCCTTTTCGTGTTTAGTTAGTCTCCTATAGTTCTGCCTAAATATTCCTTTGACCCTTTCCCAATCCGCGCGAATTTCAGATCGCCAGTTTTAATAGGTCTTTTCACCGCCCGGCTCACGCACCCGCGTCAGAGCATTTTCTAAATAGCATGACAAACCCCGCTCACCAAAGCCATAAGGTGAGCGGGGTTTGTCATATTTACGACTGTTGTTCGGTTCCGCAGGACTCGCACCCGCTTTCAGCAACTATGCAAACCGGTATACCTCCACAGGGAGGTATGAACGCTTTCGTTGCGCCTGAACGCCGGGCTTTTACCGGTGATCTCTCAGCTGTCCAGAACGGTTGTATGAAATCCAGAGAGGTATTACCTCACTTTCGCAAGTTTACTTGTGTTCCGTCCTGATGATTAGGTATGCTTACAAGAGATAAGCAGCTGGTGCTCTTTCGCGGCGTGTACTTAGCCGCCCGAAGCGCCGTATCGGCTTTGTAACTTTGTACCGGTTGTTTTGCTCTCGGCTCACTAAGTCCGTGTAAGTGCTTATCCGGCAGCACTCGCCCTCTCATTATGGGCTGTTCGGCGTTGCTCTCCGTCGTGTCGCAGTTGCTATCGGTCTGTAATCCGGCTGATTCCCTCGTAAGGTTACAGCGGGGAGCGACCCCGGTTGCGGCGTGCCTGCAAGCACCCGCTGAACTCTGCAAAGCCGTTGCAGCAGCTTCACAGGCGTTCGGAAACAGATTGTCCGTCTTTCCGGACCGCCAGAATATTATCGTCCTCGTTGGAGGCGTTGCGCTCCCTCTGCCTCATGCAGCTTCGGGAGCAGATCGCCTTGCACGTTGTCCACCATGCAAGGCTTGCCAAAAGTCCGCTACGTTACCCGTCCGGCTTCATGCAGCCATCCGGGCATGTTTGCGGTGTCTGTTGCCCGCAGACACCGCACTCCATTCTCATTTTTTAGCGTGAATGTTATTACTCCGTCACCCTCATGCAGGCTTTGGAGCATATCGGCGTGCCGCGCAAAAGACACGCCGAAAGAATAGAAAGGATAATCAATGCCTTCGTTCCGCGAAAGGCGTTTTGCTCCTCTGCCCTCACGCAGGCTTCCGGGCGTGTGCCCGCCTTTCGGCGGGCTGAAAGCGGAGGAACGAAACTCCGTGATTCCGCCCTTTAGGGCTTTTATCACGATATCATTATACCACCATGTTTAGTATTATTGTGTATTGTGTTTTCCACAATGTTATGCACAACCTGTGCGTATCCGTTCCACTGCCTGTAAAGCTCTTACATGCATTTCGCCCTTCACATGGGATTCGCTGTAATTCTGGTTACGCGCCACGTCCCTCCATTTGCATCCGTTTACATACCGGTCGGTTAGCAACGTCCTGAGTTCGTTGCTCGGAACTTTTGCGATCGTGCTGATAATCTCAGCCCGCACCAGCGCAAGCCGCTCCTGCTCTCGTTTGATTTGATTGTTCAATTCAATGTACGCATCAGCCTTGTTTGCAGTAACATCACCGCCACCGCCCGGCGTTTCCTTAATAGTCGCCGTTGCACTCGTCGCTCGTGTCCATGCTTTTACACGAGCGTTTTCCAACGACGCAATGTTGTTCTCGATTCCTACGGCACGCAAAAGCCATTCTTTAGTCGTCGTGTGCCACTACCTCCTCCATACCATGCTGTGTATATCGCCTGCGGCGGCTGATTCTCGCCGCCTTGCGGACGCAACCCACACCCGGTTCACATCCGCGCGATTTCCCCGTGTCGATCAAATAATGACACGCCCATAGCTTAGACCCTTGGCTTGTACCCAGTACCCGCCAGTATGCGCACCCAGCGCATTCGCTTTTCTTTTTCATGCTAATGCTATTCCATTCTCCCGCAGTTCTTCAATCAGATCGTCAATTTTAACGTATTTTCGGGCGATGCTGTCTGCGAGGTAGTTTGTTTCGTCCCATATCCGCCGTGTTCGTTGCGTCGCGTTTGGCTTTTTCTATGTCACCCTGCGTCGCCGGTATTCGGTATGGGTTGACTTTCTTTTTCTTCGCCATTTCCGTACCTCCAATTTTCATACCGCCGCATCTCGTCCAGATACTGTCGCATCTCCGCGCTATACCGCTTCACTCGTCCATCCGCTCCAACATATCAAGGTACTTTCTCGCCATCGCCGCCACCTGAATTGCCTCGCAAGCCGCCGCTTCGGCGTACTGTTCAACGAGATCCACATGCTGCGCCGTCGGGATACCGTCACGGATACGGTGCCAAAGCTGCTCCATCGCCATCTCGATACTGTCGCATTCTTCCCGCAGTTCCTCGGCTTCCTCCGTAATGATTGCCCATCCTTCGTGCTCCGAGTGGAACTGCGGAAAACGCTCATTTGCGCTTTCCAGTTCCTTTTCAACGAGCATCTTTACGTCTTCACTTACTGCATTCATTATTTTCTTCCTTTCAAACACAAATCATCGGCGGGTGCGGAATCTCCGTATCTACCGGTCTCCACAGGTGCAGGCAGTACGGATGGTTGTTTATATACTCCGACTTAGGCGGGTGGAACTGCATAACGCGCTCATCCTCGCCGAAAAACATATCCTTAATAGCGCACATCTCGTCCCACGTCGGGCAGCACTTGCGCTGTGCAGAGCCGGGCGAAACGCTGACGTGCTCCCATCCCATGCCGTTGCTTGCGATCACCCGGAACGACTTGCCGCCGACATACACCTTGAAAACACCGTTTCCGCTGTCGCCGGTGCATCCGTAAAACTCGCGTTCTCTGTCTTTCAGTCGGAACTTGTCCAGCTTGTGCAGGTCAATCATACAGGTTCACTCCTTCAATCTCCGCACGGATTTCCAACGTATACAGATAGTCAGACATGTGCTCACGCTGTGCTTTTAGCAGCTCGATAGGGCATTTCAGCGTAAAATCAAGCGTGCCCGCCGCGTGCTTAACAAGTAGCCGATTCAGCTTTTCATAGCGTTCCTTCGTCTCGTGGTACTCGCGCTTCATGCGCTCCTGCCATGTGTCCGGCGTAACGCCCATCTGGGCGGCGATTTCAGCGATGGTCATTGTGGTAATCCTCAATCACATCAATACCGTATTCAATCGCGCACTCGTTCTCGATACGGCAACCGCGATACTGTTCCCAGTCTTTCGCAAAATACGCCACATCAGCCGTTGACAGCAGTTCCAGCGACTTAGCCAGATACCAAAGCGGACGCGCGTCATGTGGCGCGTTCTGGAAAAACGAATCAATCACTTCCACCGGCTCACCGAGTTCACGCTCTGCGGATTCGATAGCTTTTGCGCGGACTGCGAGAATTTCTTCGTCCGTCTTGTCCTTCATAGGCTGAGAAATAAATAACTTTTTCATTCTTCTACCTCCATCTCCGTAATCAGCCGGTTCAGATACCAGCGTGCTTTCTTCAAATCCTCAACGCCATTCTTGTTTCTGTGCCGCCACAGATACTTAAAGCAGTTGCACAAGCAAAAGTCCTTTACCGCCTCTACGCCAAACGCCGCCTGCATTGCGTCGATGCACCCAATACCGCCGGACGTGTAGTGCGCCGGTCTGTTTACCGGGTCGGGCTTTACTGCTTCGAGGTACTTATCGACATATTCGGTCATGTCATCCGTCGGATTGGACACACCAAGGGTTCGGCGCTTCGGCTTTGCGTCCTCGCTGTGCTTCTCGACCGCCTCGGCAATGGTGGGCGTGTCGTCCTCGATCACCTCAAAGCCAAAGTATTGCGCCGTTTCTCTTTGGTGCTCGATTGTATAGGCATAGCAACTATCCTGCTCCTTGAGCGCCTTGTCTCTAATCATGCAGCTTCCACAGTGGTAGTGAGTTCCTGCAAAACAGGTTTCACGCAGCAGTGCGTCGATATTGTCGTACACCTTGCCGTTTTTCTTAAACTTCATCGTCTTCCTCCTGTGTCATTCTCTCAACGGCTTTCTTCACGCCTGCCATAATCAAGCACCACTCACCCACCGTTAAATACGCAGCTATATCGCGCACCGCTGTAACAGCGTCACGCGCCATTTTCGGTTCAATCGGCTTGTCCATGTCGGCTTTGGTGATTTCACGCATTGTCCGCTCTCCTGTTCCATGCTTCGGCAGCTTCGTCATATCCGTTTTTAATAACAGCAGGTTGGCCATCTGTCAATTGGATTTCGTGCAACTGCCAGAAATAAATTCCACACTTTTCACAGCCAACACGATACTTAGCACACAAAACGGGGTGGTTCGCCCAAACGTCGTATATTTCGGTGTGCTTACCTTGAACAGTCGCTTTTCCCCCGCAGAATGGACAGGGTTTCAGTTCAACCATTGTCTGCACTCCCATCCATCTTCGCGCCGCAGCAATCACAATACGCAGCACGGAAATCATCCCATGTATGCTCTTCACCACAGTTGGAACAAATTTGCATTCCGTCTTGCTCAATCCAGTGAGCGCGCACCGCCGGCGCAACATCGGCAGCAGGTAATTTCCCGATAGCGATTTCCGTTTCGCACAATTTACGATACATTGCGTGTTCAAAACCTTTGAACGGCTTAAACTGCTGGAATTCGTTCTCTAAAGCGGTCAAAAGATTGACTGCTTTGTGCTTCTCAATATACTCAGCCATTGTCTGTTCTCCTGTTCTCCTGTTCCACTCTTCAATCACTTTTTCAACAGCACTGGTTTTGTAGCATTCACTGTCCACCAAAATTTTTGAAGAAGCGTGACATTTAGCACAAAGCACTCTTACGCCGTCATTTACAAACAACCTCGCTTCTCCACCACAGAAAGGACAAGATTTAAGTTCAATCATTGTCTGCACCTCCGTCTATTTTTTGTTCCAATTCGTCCTTGTTCTTTTCATAAAAGTCATTTAATACTTTTATGGCTTCGCAGAAATGTTCTTTGCAAAGATAAATAGTCGTATATCCGATAGTTAAACAAATTTCACTGTCTTTGCAGTGAAACCCGCCATTCTCTATACAACGCTGGCAACAACCTTTTGCAATGTTAATGCTTTTTGAAACTTTATGGTATTCGGTCATTGAATTTATCTTGCGCGGAGAACAAAACAACCTATCAATCCAAGATACTTTTCCGTCGCCATAAGTAGCGCATTTCTTCGACTGGCAAGTTTTATTTTCTTTGTGGTAATAAATGCATTCCTTGCACGGATTCCGCATTATTCCGCACCTCCGTCCTTCCTCTCGCCGTAGCTGCAAAAATCGTTTGGTTTGTGAGGCAGAAATCCACAAGCCGCGCACATCGTATAAAATAGATGTTTGCACTCCTTGCACCGCACCACTGACACAACATCGGCGGCAGGCGCAGCGTTAATCGCTTCTTCGATTTCTTCCCACTCGCTCTGGAACAGTTCGATAGGGGCGTTTTCTACCGCTTTAATCGCGGCCTTTTTCGTGATGTATTCAGTCATCGTTTCCCTCCCATTCCTCGCTTCTTCGATAAATTTCCTCTGCATAATCGTCCAATTCACAGTCGCCGTCAATTCCGGTTTCCTCCAAATAGTACGGACTCTGATCAAACATACAGAAATATATCGTTCTTCCGGAATTATCTTCAAGCGACTTCATATAGTCGCAACCGTTGCAATCATGCTTCATTCCGTTCCTCCCATTCCTCGCACCGATCATCTTTCAACCGGAAATCCGCCCGGTGCTCGCTGTCACCGTTGCAGCACACACCGCCAAACGGCTCGTACCACTTGCAGGTCATACACCGTCTATCCACGTCTGTCCCTCGCCTCCTTTGCGCTTTGCGCGCTTGAACGCATCGCGGAACTTGCGGTACGCCCGTGTGTACTCGTAGCTCTTGCCAAAAATCGCAATAGCGGCTTCAACCTCCCCACTGTTCCGCCATTGCCTTGGCGATACCAGGAAAAGTTTTGCTTCGCTCTTTTGCGTGATTGCTACCCAACCACCATATCCTGGCTCTTTCCTTTTCGGGTAGCGTCATCATGTACTCTTTCACATTGTCTGTTTCCCGTAGCAGCGGAAGATTTTTAAGCCACAAGGCCGTCTTTTTCTGCTCAGGATGGCCGAATTGATATGGATTGATTATTTGATCAGGTTTACGATAGAGCGAACTCATGACGCAAATCGGATTTTCTATTGCGATTTTTTCAACATTCGCTTCTGCGAATTTCAAGAAAAAAGCAGCGGCTTCATATTTTAGATGGAGCGGTTTCACTCCCTCTTTGAACCAGCGCATACCAGATACAGCTAAATGAGTGCAAGGCGGGTGTGCAATCAGCAAATCCCACTTGCCTACCTCGTGTGCTTTACCGTCCATGGTAATTATTACCCCCCCTGCTACGGCATCGAGTGCGTCACCAAGGATATGCCATTCAGGATGACCGCCGGACGGCTCCTGAATATCACAGGAGTAAGCCTCATGCCCTTTTTCGCGGAACGCCTTGCAAACCGTCTGTGATTCCTCACAGGCTACTAAGACCTTCATTCTTCGTCCCTCCCAATAATCTCGATCTCCACCCGCGGATTTTTTGAATCTACATAAAAGTGATCTTCAAATCCGATAATGTTCTTCCAACCGTCATTCTTGAGATACCGCGCCTTAACAAGCGCATCCTGAATAACCTTTCTGCCAAACGCGCAGATATTATCCTTGTCCCGCCGCCGGTCCTTTTCATACCACCGATAAATCATATACACCGGCTCCTCAAATTCCACGTTTCCGAGCTGTCTTGCCGCGTGCATCACAACGGTTTCGCACTTCTTCTTGAGCTGTGCGCCTAAGTACCGATTGCGCCGTTCCGCCTCGATCAGCTCATTCAGTCCCGGCAGCGGACCTTTGATTACAAACTTCACTTCTCACCTCTGCTTGCTTTCACTCGTGCCGCCCACTCACTTTCCCAGTCATTGGCGGCGGGTGCACCGTCAAACATCGGCGCATCCGTTTTGGTTTTCTTCGGCTTGTCTCCGATTCTGTCCCAAATGATACCCTTCCAACCTTGCGACATACTCAGCCGGATAACCTCGGCTACTGCCTGTTCTCCGTGCTGCTTTACGCGGTTCTCAATCATCGTGAGAAGGTTTCTGAGACCAGTTGGCTCGTATGCATCCCTGCGCTCCTTCTTGTATCTAATCCAATCTTGAACCGCCGAACATACCGGCTCCGAGAATCGTTCTGTTAGGTCGAGTTTCTTATCGGCTTCTTGGGCTTTGGGCTTCGGTTTAGGCTTTGGCGAACATTTTGCCGGTGTCGTCACTTCGTCGCGTTCGGTGCTCTGGTACTCGTCGTACTTGCTAACCGTGATAACTGTATAGTGCCGATTGGTTTCCACCGTGATTTCGCCGGTCTTTTTCAGTTTACCGAGCGCCGTCCGTACCTGCTGCACAGACAGCCCGCTTTCCGCCGAGAGTGCCGCATAACTTGTTGCAAACGCACCACGCGGTATTTCTATACCCTTCCACTCACAAGCCTTGTAATTGGCTCTCAGCAGGACGTGCAGCCATAGCTTGCAGGTGGGGAGGTCTTTGTACCATCCCCACTCCGTAAGCGCACGGTGCAGTTTTATGTGCCCGTTCATCGTCCCTCACCACCTGTTAAAACGGCAGTTCGTCATCGTCCGCCTCGTCGGTCGGAATAAAATCGCTGTTCTCCTTCGGCTTGCCCTCGCTCTTGCCGCCGCAGAAGTCGATGCTTTCGCACTGTACTTCCCACGATCGACGCTTATTGCCGTTCTTGTCCTGCCAATCGCGGCTTTCCAAACGGCCGGAAACAATGCACATATCGCCCTTGTGGAACCATGTGCTTGCGTGCTCTGCCAACTTGCCCCACAGGACAACGGAACAGAAGTCGCTCTGATATTCTCCGTTGTTATCCTTTCTGCTGCGTTGTACCGCAATCGTACCGCTTGCTACAGCCGTATTAGACTGCGTGTGTCGCAATTCCAAATTATCTGTTAATCTTCCTTGTAAAACGATCTTGTTAAGCACTTGTATTCCTCCGTTTGTTGCATTTTTTCAATCCATTATGCAATTTCGCATGTTCTGATCGGGTCAGGACCACGATATTTTCTGGATTGTTGTTTGTCTTATTGCCGTCAATGTGATGTACAATGTCCGAAGATGTCAGCTTTCTTCCGTATTTCTGTTCAGCTACAAGCCTATGTTCCAGCACAAACCCGTGTTTATCTGCTAAGTGGTTGTCTGGTCGATATACAAGAATATACCCGCTTGAGTGTTTCTTTCTTCCTCCGGACCAGTGATAATTTTTATCTCCAGCCATTGCTTCTCTCAGCTTTTGTTTGGTTTCATCTGACATCTTGCGTCCGTACGTCGGGCACAAGCTACCGGTTTTCCCAATGTGCGGATGTTTATGATTTTTCCACAGGAATTTTACGCTTTCAATTCGCGTAGGAACTCTCATGCCTGCTTTTTTCATCTCTCTTGAGAGTTTTTGTCGCTCAATTCCGATTTCGTTCTCAAGCATTCGCAATCTCGCGCCTTCCGCAATCCGGGTTTCGATGTATTCCCGATATTTTTCTAAATCAACTTTCATCTCCCTGTCTCTTTGGTATACTTCTGGTTTCCCTCACTCCACAGCGGATAAATGCTCTGCAGGTACTCCCGCATTTCCCGCTTGATTTCCTTGCCGTCGCCCTGGTCCATCTCCCGATGGCACTCTGGGCACAGCATGACTAAATTCGTCGGAATACCCATGCCGCCGCGTGCTCTCGATACAAAATGGCACGCTTGCAGAACTCCGCCTTTCCCGCAGTGGCGGCAAATGCCGCCGTCCCGCTCCCAGCATTCGCGCCATACCGCCGGGCTAATGCCGGTAAACTTGGTCTGCCGTCTCATTCTTCCATGTCCTTTCTCGCCGCGCGTTCCAACCTGCGCTTTGCCCTTCGTCTGTAGTCCTTCTTCATCTTCGCCCATCCGCTGTGATTTCGTGCCCAGCAGGCGAAGCGATAGCCTATTTTCCAGTCCGCTGGTACAAAGCGTTTGTATGTCGTAAACCTCATACGCAGCGTTCCTTTCTTCCGGTCTCCCACTCGTCTTTCAACTCGCTTAACAGGCTTGGTGACGCGGTTTCCACTCCGGCGTTTTTGCAATCCTGAATGCAGTTGTCAATCAACTGGGACATTTGCCTCTTGTCAAAATCGCTTGAACCATAATACGCAAGCACTGTTGTGCAACCGTTGATTTTCGATGCTCTGGTTTCAATAAATCTTCCAATATGGTTGCTCGTCCACTTTTGACCGAAACTCGCTACTGCCTGTGTCTGCATACACAGTACTTCATAGTTGCCAATGTCTTTGATATGTCGTCTGTAAATGCACTCCGGTGGTTCACCCATGGCCTTATCCAGTTTTCCGCACAGCGCCCAGTACATCGCATTTGCGTCAAGGTCTCGTCTTTCCTGCTTAGGCGCGATCTTGGCGGTATACACCTTACCATCTTTGAGTTTTTCGCACTCAACTCGTGCCATAGGTGCATTGCTGATGTGAAGACACAACCAATTTCCGAGATCGTTGTGTATTACCTGCGCATGATCAAACTCATGCGTCATGGCATAGCCTCCATTGCCTTCTGATGGTCTTTATCGTCCATCTTCTTGTTCAGCTCTACCATCAATGCGCCGAAATCATTCATTTTCAGTTTCGGAAGATCATCCAGCGGAAAACCGATGGTTTCTTCAAACTTCTTTTTCGTGGTTGCGCCCAGCGCTTTTGCAATCTTCTTAATGGTGGTTGTTTCCACCTCACCAATCACATCTTCTGGCGGCTTTTGCAGCGCCAGCTCCCGCTCGATTTTTTTAAGCGCAAAATGATATTCGTCATACGTTACCTCGGACGTAGTACGGCAGCCGGTAAGTCGCATAAGGTGTTCTTGTGCCTTGTCATTGCCGTAGACCTGTTGTAGCCTGTGCGCAAATGCCTGACAATCGCGTTTAATCAGCTTATCCGCACCTGCCCGCTCGGCTTCTCCAGAATACTTAGTCTGATCTTCTCGCACGCTATCATCGTTCCAGTATACATCTGCGCCAACGCCGAGCATCTTTGCAGCAACCGAGATAGCGTCAGTATATGCCATCTTCCAGCATTCGTCTGATACCTGCGGGCCGTTTCTGGTCTGCGAAACAAACTGACTGCCGCCCGTGCCTGGAATAGCGTCAGACCATTCGCCTTCCACCTTGACAAACAGATTGATATTGCAGAATGCACACACAACGCCGTCATGCGTTTCAAGCCACTGTTTGACAATCTCGGTTTTCCAGCCCATGCCGCACGGCCCGAATTGCTCCGTCAGCGCCTTAATTCGCCACATGGGGTTAATGTCGGTAAAACCTTTCAGCTTTCCAGCCTGAATCTCCTTTTTGGCTGTCTGCGGCACTGTGCGCAGCGCATTATACAGCGTCAGATTGTCACTCATTCTTCATCCTCCTGCTCAAAGTCATAAACCGCCATTCTCAAATCATCGAGAAAGCTCTTGATTTCCTGCGGAAACAAATCCGTGTAATCTTCCAGATACAAGCCAATAGCAGTCTCGGCTTCCCACATATCCTGCAACCGGTTAAGTCGCTCCTGATCTGCCCTCTCCGGCGGCTCTAACGCCCGCTCGGGGCATCCGGTGATAGTATCACGCATTGCGCAGTGCCTCCAAAACGTCCTCGTCATGCACGATTTCCGTTTTTCCGTCTTTCGTTTTCGCCCATGCCTCATCACCAATGCGGGTATAATATTCCTTTGCTCCAGTGATCTTTTTGTCTTCGACATTCATCAGCCAAACCGAAGCGGTATATCCCAGTGTAGAAACATTCATGTCAATGCCTGTATCCGCTTCGCTGTCCTGTTTTTCAAGAACCAGATCAAGCAGGCTGTGAAACAGCTTCTTGTCTTTCATTATTCATCCACCTCTATAATCGCGCCGTTTTTCAGCATATAAAACGTATCCGCTTTGATGGTTTCCTACCATTTCTTTTTATCAAGATCGAGAGAAACGCCCAGCAATGCGAAGTTCTTATTCTTCTGCTCTTTCTTATAAATACGGCGGAACATTGCATTCTTTTCCCGGCTGATGGTATCCCATGAAGCCCAGAACTGTATCAGTAGATATTTATCTTTGAAATCGGAACGATTGATATCTTTGCCTTCTGTATTGCGTATACGGAAATAAGGAGCTGTTTTTCCTATATCTACTTTTTCTTCTTCCTCAATACGCTTTAGCAATGTTTCCATGTAAGGGCGGTCTTTCAGGTCACCGGTCATACGGTCGGTCAATTGTTTTATTTGTTCCAGATTGGGCTGGGGTTTCTGTACAAAGTATTTATCCAACAGATAAATGTTGGCTAATGAAGAGGGATGTTTGGTTATAAAATTCTCTACTTTCTCTTCCAAAGCTTTCTCGGAAGGTGTACCTAGGCCTTTCAGTTCTTGATTGAAGTCTGTTAGATCTTTGTTAGGAGCATTACCGCTGATTTGCAATGAGGACAACTCAGCTGCGGATCCTTTTATTTGTATTTTATTTCCTT
>ERZ860668.977-NODE-977-length-19424-cov-2.980742_pt1 | contig 19424 bp, 19 predicted proteins | sample MGYA00510062_ERZ860668 | MGnify/ENA primary metagenome ERZ860668 (study PRJEB30046, sample SAMN00715258) | human gut metagenome | study: EMG produced TPA metagenomics assembly of the A metagenome-wide association study of gut microbiota in type 2...
ATTTGGTCTGTGTCTGCTCCTGGTTCCGGACCAGACCGTAAACATTATCTGCAAGATTGTATTCGGACTGGTAATGATCGCTTCCGGTATTTATCATATTGTTATTTATACAGCTGAGAAGGAAAAGGCAACGATTCTTGATTTGTTTACAGGTGTGATCGTCATGGTGCTTGGAATTTTTCTTTTCTTTACACCGCAGATCGTGATCAAAATCCTGCCATATTTACTGGGAGCCTTGGTACTGGTTGACAGTATCTGGAAGATAAAGGGAAGTTACAGACTGAAAAAAGCCCAGAGAGGACGCTGGAAGATTATTCTTATTGGCTGTTTGGTATTTATTGCGCTGGGTGTTTCCATGTTGCTCTATTCTTTTTTGAGTGTAACCCGGATGATCCTGTTTTCCGGAATTATTCTGACTGCTGATGGAGTGGCAGACATTGTATTTTTGATCATGATTCGTCTTGGAATGAAAAAATCCGAAAAACTCTGTGCTGAAAAAGAACAGGAAGAGAATGGCAAAGAGAAACCATGGGATGACCCGGCAGATGCAGGTCTGGACGAAAAAGTGCAGGATAAATCTTTAAATGAAGATGAAACAGAATGGAAGCAAGATACAGATTCTCAGGTTCAGGAAGCGGAGATGGAAATAGAAACCGGGAAGACTGCAGATGCAGCAGATGCAGACGCCATTCTGGATGCAGAGATGCAGACTCCGGATGAAGGCGTGGAAAGTCCCGGCAGAGAAATCCGGGAAATGCTGAAAAATCATGATGAACCGCTGGAAGAATGGAAGGATTGAATGAAATATGCAGGAACAGAATCCCATTGTACTGATGAATTTCTCCGGAATTTACAGAGAAGAAGAATTCTGGAAAAACAGACAGGTATCCTGGATTGAGCTTCAGGATGTCTGTGGGACAAACTGCTATTGTGATGAGGAAGCAATCGCAGAGATTAATAAACGAACAGAAAATTATCCAACTGCCGGAATCCATTTTATTGATTCCGGCAATTATCACTATATGACAAGACTTTGGCTGACAAGAATGGATCAACCGTTCTGTCTGCTGGTATACGATAATCATACAGATATGCAGCCTCCGGCTTTTGGTGGGATTTTGTCGTGTGGAGGATGGATCGCGGCAGCGTTGGAGGAACTGGAGAATCTGAAATATGTGATCCTTGTGGGACCGGATGAAGCAGCCTATGAGCAGGTAGATGAGAATCTGAAGGACAGAGTGATATTTCTCTCCAGAGAGAAACTTCAGGTGATGAATGATGAAGAGAGAAACTGGTTTCTCAGGGAAACAGTCAGTGAAGTATGTAATTGGAGAAAATCGGAAGGTTTACAGGAAGATGCTGAAAAATTCCTTCCATTATATATATCTGTTGATAAAGATGTGCTTTGTACAGAGGATGCACAGACGACATGGAGCCAGGGGGATATGAGGCTGACAACTTTGGTGTCCGGTGTACAGACTGTATTGGAATGTGCAAAAGAAAGCAGTGGAAAGATTGCCGGTGTGGATATCTGCGGAGAAGCAGATGCGGAAGCGGTACATGAGAATGAAGCCAATGATTATGCAAATGAAAAATTGCTGGAGGTTTTTGAAGGTTTATTTGGGAAATCCGACTGTGAATAATAAATAAAATGAGAGAGTGACAGGAAGTATTTTAAGATTTGAGAGGATTTGAGACATGCATAATGAATTGTTGCATATAGGACCGTTGACGGTATATGGTTATGGATTTATGATTGCCATGGGAGTATTGGCTGCCTGGTTTGTGGCTGAGCAGAGAGCGCGTAAACTGAAACTTGCATGTGAACATATTTTTTATCTGGTAGTGTGGTGCGCCATTGGTGGATTTACATCTGCGAAGATTTTGTTCTGGATCACCAACTGGAGGGAATTTCTGCAGAATCCAAGGCAGATCATAGGATCAGATGGATTTGTGGTATATGGAGGAATCATCGGAGGAATTCTGGTGGGCTGGCTGTACTGCAGGATAAAGAAGTTGAAATTTCTGAAGTATTTTGATCTGATGATGCCATCCATTGCACTGGCACAGGGATTTGGCAGGATTGGATGCTTTCTGGCAGGCTGGTGTTATGGGAAAGAAACTTCAGGGCCTCTGGCGGTTACGTTTACAAATTCAGATTTTGCACCCAACAATGTTGCTCTGATCCCGACACAGATTTATTCCGGTTTTTTGGATTTTGCCCATTTTCTGTTGCTGCTTTATGTGGCAAAGCATAAGAAAGCAGATGGACAGGTGGCTGCCTGCTATCTTATTTTCTACAGTATAGGAAGATTTGTGATCGAATTTTTCAGAGGAGATATTGAAAGAGGAAGCGTAGGAGTATTGTCGACTTCGCAGTTTATTAGTATTTTTACAACTGTGGCTGGAATTATATTATTACTGACTGTTGTGAAGAAACAAAAGCAGGAAGCGAATATCAGTCTGAACAGTAAAGGTTAGAATTGTCATAAAGAGCATATATTGTGCATATCATGTATAAAAAATCCAGGGAGGACAGTAATGTTCGGACCTGACGATTTTGAAGTGCAGATACAGCAGGAAAACCCCCCGGGCATTCATGCTGAGCCGTCAATACCGCCGGCACAGGATGAAGAGTACGGGGATTTTATTGTAAAACATGGACAGAATATGGGTGGAAAATTTCTTCCTGTGAATGAATTGTTTGGAATTCTATATATTCCGCTGAATGAGATTGGTCCGCTGGAAATTAATTCCTATACGTATGCATCTTTGCCGAAGTGTTATACATTTATGGATGCGGATGCATTAAATTCATCCGGGATTACGCGGTTACATAATCATCCCTATCTGAAACTTCAGGGAGAGGGCACAGTGATCGCAGTGATTGATTCCGGGATTGATTATCTGAATCCAATCTTTCGAAACGGAGATGTAAGCCGTATTGCATATATCTGGGATCAGACAATTCCGGGAAATGAGGATGAACAGGTTCCTTATGGAAAGGTTTTTACCGGAGAGGAAATTAATCAGGCATTGCTGTCGGAGAATCCACAGGAGATTGTACCCTCATTGGATGAGAACGGACATGGTACAGCTATGGCAGGGCTGGCAGCAGGCAATTTTGTACCCACAGAAAATTTCTCAGGAGCAGCTCCGAAAGCAACGATCATTGTGGTGAAATTAAAGAAAGCAAAATCCTATCTGAGAAAATTTTACCAGTATCCGCCACAGGCACCGGTATTTCAGGAAGACGACATTATGCTGGGGATTTCTTTTGCAGTGAAGATGGCACAAGAGATGGGAATGCCGGTTTCCGTTTGTCTGGGACTTGGCACCAATCAGAGCGCACATGTTGGTGACAGTGAGCTGAGTCGATATGTAGATTATATTAATGAAGATTCTCAGGTATCAGTATCTGTGGCAGCAGGAAATGAGGGTGCAGCACAGCATCATTATACAGCAGAGTTGGACTATGTGAAAAATCAGGATACTGTTGAACTTCGTATTGCGGATAAAGAAGAAGGATTTTCCATGGAATTTTGGGGAGATCCGCCGGATGACTATGGGATATCGTTACAGTCACCGGCAGGAGAAAAGCTGTATGTGAGCAGTTCTCTTGGTGCAGGTACTCAGGAATTAAGTTTCATTTTTGTGGAGACGAAAGTGCTGGTCAATTACGTAAAGATGGAGCGGATGACCGGGAAACAGCTGATTTATTTTCGCTTCTTTCATCCGGCAGCAGGTATCTGGAAGGTAAATGTCAGTAAAAAAGGAATATCGGGAAGCAGGTTTCACATGTGGCTTCCGGTGCAAGGGCTGATTTCGCCGGATACTTATTTTCTGGAGTCTACACCTTATATAACTGTTACTGCACCTGGGGATTCAACCAGAGGTATTACGGCAACAGCTTATCAGTATCTGGATAACAGTCTGTATTTTCAGGCTGGGCGAGGGTTTACTCCAAATAACCAGGTGACACCTGATCTGGCAGCACCGGGAGTAGATCTGCTCATTCCATTGCCGGGAGGGGCGTTTGGAAAGGCTTCGGGGAGCAGTCTTTCTTCGGCTGTTGTTGCAGGAGCAGCAGCATTGGTGCAGGAATGGGCGATCGTGAGAGGAAATATTCCTTATGCATCGGGAAATACGGAGAAGTTTTATCTGCAGAAAGGGGCAGTGAGAGAAGAACAGATGGAATACCCCAATCCGGGATGGGGATATGGAAGACTGGATCTGTATCGGACATTTGAGATTATAAACTGAAAGGTTTATGAAATACTGGAAAATACATATAAAAGATAAAATAATAACCAAATTTTAAGAGTAAATATTGTATAGTTTTAGACCAAAAATAATTAGGCTGTCTAATTGTTTTTTTGGATAAAAAATGTTACAATCGTACAAAAGAAATTGGGAGGCAATTATGAAGAGAGGCAGTATTTTTGAAACTGACGGAATCCCCCGCATGAGTGAGGCTTTACCCCTTGCCATGCAGCATGTCGTAGCTATGATCGTTGGCTGTGTCACACCGGCGATCATCGTTTCCGGAGCAGTTCCAGGCGGACTCTCCAGAGAAGACCAGGTTATCCTGATCCAGTCGGCACTGGTCATTGCAGCATTGTCAACTTTGCTTCAGCTGTTTCCGATTGGCGGAAAGGCGAAATTTGCAATTGGCTCAGGCCTGCCTATTATCATGGGTGTCAGCTTTGCTTACGTGCCAAGTATGCAGGCGATAGCGGAATCGTATGGAATAGCAGCAATCATGGGTGCGGAGATTGTTGGTGGTATCGTAGCAGTTGTTATGGGTTTGCTGGTCAAGAAGATTCGGGTATTTTTCCCGCCGCTAATCACAGGAACAGTCGTATTTACCATCGGTCTTTCCCTGTATCCGACTGCCATTAATTATATGGCAGGCGGTACCAGCAGTCCGAATTACGGATCCTGGCAGAACTGGGCAATTGCATTTTTCACGCTGATTGTTGTTACAGCTCTGAATCATTTTGGAAAGGGAATCTGGAAACTGGCATCTATTCTGATCGGTATTATAGTGGGATATCTGGTTTCTATTCCGTTTGGAATGGTAGATTTCTCAAGCATAGGGGAAGCAGGTGTCTGTCAGCTTCCATCTCTGATGCATTTTGGAGTACAGTTTGAGCCGTCTTCCTGTGTTGCACTGGGAATTTTATTTGCTATCAACTCTATTCAGGCAATCGGTGATTATTCAGCGACTACGATCGGAGCTATGGACAGAACACCTAAGGATGATGAACTGCAGCGTGGAATCGTTGGTTATGGTCTTTCTAACGTTGTAGGCGCATTGCTCGGCGGACTTCCCACAGCAACATACAGCCAGAACGTTGGTATTGTTACAACTACAAAGGTTATCAACCGTTGGGTACTGGGACTTGCAGCTGCAATTCTCGGTATAGCAGGTCTGGTTCCGAAATTCTCAGCTATCCTGACAACGATTCCTCAGTGTGTACTGGGCGGTGCAACTGTGTCTGTATTTGCATCGATCGCAATGACAGGTATGAAGCTGGTTGCTTCTGCTGAGATGGATTACCGTAATTCATCTATCGTAGGACTTGCAGCTGCACTGGGAATGGGTGTATCTCAGGCAACAGCTGCACTTGCAAGCTTTCCCACATGGGTAACAACAATTTTCGGTAAATCACCGGTTGTCCTTGCAACTATTATTGCAGTAATGCTTAATGTGATCCTTCCGAAAACACGGGATGAGCAGAAAGAAGAGGCAAAAAAAAAGATTAAAATAGAACAGAAACTGGAAGAAGACCACAGGGAATTCGGGAAATAAAAACAGAAACTGAATATGGGAAATATAAGGTGTGCTTTCACAGGGGGATGTGGGAACACACCTTTTTATTGAATTGCTATGGAAGGCAGTTGTATGATATAATGAAAAGCAATCACATTAAATCAAACGATACAGGAGGTTTCTTATGTCCAGAAAGAATCTGATCGTCGGTCAGTCCGGCGGTCCTACCGCAGTAATTAACAGCAGCCTTTACGGAGTTGTATCCGAGGGAATGCGTCATCCGGAAGCTATTGAGCATGTTTACGGAATGATAAACGGAATTGAAGGATTTTTAAATGGAACAGTTCTTGACTTTGCCGAAGCACTTCCGGGAGAGAAACTTGACGGTCTGAAAGTCACACCAGGTGCTTATCTTGGTTCCTGCCGCTATAAATTGCCGGAATCACTGGAAGATCCGGTTTATCCAAGACTTTTTAAAAAATTTGAAGAAATGAATATTGGCTGGTTCTTCTATATCGGTGGAAATGATTCCATGGATACGGTGAGCAAACTTTCCCGTTATGCTGCGCAGACAGGCAGTGATATCCGTATCCTCGGAGAACCAAAAACAATCGACAATGATCTGATCCACACAGACCATACTCCGGGATTTGGAAGTGCAGCCAGATATGTAGCTTCTACAGTCCGCGAGATTACCATAGATGCAAATGTTTATGAAAAGAAATCCGTAACTATTATAGAAATTATGGGCCGCCACGCAGGATGGCTCACTGCTGCATCTGCACTTGCCCGCAAATATACAGGAGACAACCCTCTTCTCATCTACCTTCCGGAAACAGCCTTTGACCAGGAAGAATTTCTTAAAGCAGTAGAGAACTCCTTTGAGAAAAACTGCAATGTCATTGTCTGCGTATCAGAAGGAATCCATGACGACAAGGGCACATTTATCTGTGAATACGACAATTCCGTAGGCACTGATACCTTTGGACACAAAATGCTGGCAGGCTGTGGTAAATATCTCGAAAACCTTGTCAGAAACCGCCTGGGTGTAAAAGCCCGTTCTGTAGAACTCAACGTCAGTCAGCGTTGCTCTGCATCTATGATGTCAGCGACAGACCAGCAGGAAGCCATCAAAGCCGGAGAATTCGGCGTACAGGCAGCCCTCAACGGCGAAACAGGAAAAATGATCTCATTTATCCGCAAAGAAACCTCTGACGGAACCTATATTATGGAATGTGGTCTTGAAGACGTCAATGCCATCTGTAACGAAGAAAAAACAGTTCCATCAGAGTGGATCACAGAAGACGGATCTGACGTCACTGAAGCCTTCATAAACTATGCCCGCCCCCTGATCCAGGGAACAGTACAGATCCCCTGCGGCGAAGACGGCCTCCCGTCATTCGTATACCGAAAATAGTATAGATTGACGGACGCGCAGGAAAATTAATTGTCTGGCGTGCGGTTTCGGACACTAAGATATTCTAAGGCGATAAAAATCTGCTAAAAGCATGAGCCCGCAGGGTCAAACTCGCTGTCGCTCAGACAGTGTGGATTTCTTCCCCTAACGCATCTTCTCAAAACCTAAGATTCCCTAAAAGTCTCAAATGCCGTCAAGACGGAAACATTCAGCTGCGCTGTTCGTTTCAGAAAATTATTTAGCTGCAGCGTCCCCATTTTCACTCTACAACAATCCCTGCATCACCGGCAAAGGTGATTCCACAACGTAATCTGCCGCCTTCTTGGCGAGAGGGTGACCGGTTGCCATGACATACGCTGTTCCCGCAGCTTTCAGCATCTCGATATCATTCTGCTGGTCTCCGAAGCAGATGCATTCCTCTTTTTTGATTCCGAATTTTTCCATTAGAACTTTCAGTGCCGTCCCTTTATTTGCATTTGGCGCAATAAAATCAATCCAGTGATCCGCAGAAGTTACAACGCGGATTTCATCCCCGATTCTTTTGTGGAAGAAGGGTTCCAGATTCTTTGTGCCACCAAAATCACAGATGGCTGCTTTGATGATCGGTTCTTTGATCGCATACAGATCCGGCACGTAGGTAACGATGTTATGCATATCATTTTCCATATAATCAATGAAACGTTCATCGGTTGAGTCGCTGTAATAAGTATCTTTTACAGAAAGGATACAGTGTCCGGTGTGATAGATCTTCCGGTAGTCCATCAGGGCATCCAGAATATGCCGGATGGTTTTGGATGGGGTCAGACCGGTGGCGAGTACCTCTTCTTTATAGACGCACATGGAACCATTTTCAGCGATATATGGAATGTCAAAGCCGAGAGGAGCGAAAAGCCTGCGGATATTGGCATACTGGCGTCCGCTTGCGGCAGTGAAGATGATTCCTTTTTCATGAAGTGCTTTAATCGTATCATATATTTCTTTCGGCACAGTCTGCTGATAGTTGTGAAGCAGAGTGCCGTCCAGATCACTTGCAACTAATTTGATCATAAATTTCCTCCTGAGTCAAAATAACGATACGCCGGAAACTATGGCGTAAAACTACATTGACAGTATAGCAAAAATGAGAAGGGCAGGCAATGCAGAGCTGAAAAGAGAAAAAACAAATGCTAAAATTTGAGAAAGCGGATAAGCAGGAGGTGACGAAATGCAGCAAAGCGGAAAAGATGTAAAACGGACACTGGGACAGAAGACAGAGGATCGTCTGATGAAATATATTCTGGATAAACCGGTAAAAATAGGAGAGAGGATACCTACTGAAGGTGAACTGACAGAATTATTTGAAGTTGGACGAAGTACGGTAAGAGAGGCGGTTAAAGGGCTGGTCACAAGAGGCGTGCTGGAAGTGCGCAGAGGAGACGGAACTTATGTCATCAATACCATTTATATGGAAAATGATGTTCTCGGGTTTGGAAACGTGGAGGACCGTTATCGGTTGGCACTGGATCTGTTTGATGTACGTCTGATGATCGAACCGGAGATTGTAACCTGGGCGTGCAGAAAAGCAACGGATATGATGAGATGGATAGGATTAATGAATAACATTCGAGCCTGTGCCGATGAGATTGTATTGAATGATATTGTGTATTCCTAACGGATACCAACCGAAGAAGAACTGCTGTCAAACCGATGGCAGTTTTTCTTTTTCGGCAAGTATTCAAGAAGTCATTAAGTTGTGAGTATAATCGAAGTGGTAGAAAAGTTATCTCTTATATCTGTTGTAACTTTTTTATGGACTCTATTGACAAGAAAACTTGGCGTGTGTATAATTAAAATATGCAAAGAAAACTTGGTATGGAGGTGTTTTTATGAAAAAGGACGAAATCTTAAATGCAAGCAGAAAAGAACATCGCAATAAGGACTTGGCTGAAATGGAAGTGGTATATCAAGCCGGAAGTCACGCAAGCAGAGTTGGTGCTTTAGTGTGTTGTTTGCTTTCGCTGTTATCTTCTGTGCTTGCTCATACTATGATTTACAGTCCGTGGGTTATATACTTCAGCATTATTGCAACACAATGGTTAGTTCGTTTTATCAAAATGAAGCGAAAGAGCGATTTACTCTTGACTGTTCTGTTTTTTGTGCTTTCCATTTTGGCATTTGTTGGATTTGTTAGCCATCTTTTAGAGGTGAGAATATGAAAGAACAATTACAACTGAAAAATCACTTAAAGGAAGTTCGCACAGAAGCAAATCTTTCTCAAGCTCAGCTTGCAGAAATGGTAGGGGTATCAAGAAATACCATTAGTTCTATTGAAACAGGACAGTTTAATCCAACTGCAAAATTGGCTCTAATTCTTTGTATTGCATTGGACAAAAAATTTGAGGAACTATTCTATTTTTAGGAGGTCATTATGGAAAATATTATAATGTTGATTTTGGGAGTGTTCATATCTGTTGTGGGAATTGTAAATATCAAAGGCAATATCAGCACAATTCACTCTTATAACAGGCGAAAAGTAAAGGAAGAAGATATACCAAAGTATGGAAAAACAGTCGGCACAGGAACGCTGATTATAGGAATATCTCTTGTATTAGGTTTTATTGTTTCGTTTTGGAGTGAAATAATTATAGATTATATCATTCTTCCAGCAGTTATTGTCGGATTAGGATTTATATTGTATGGACAGTTCAAATACAATAAAGGAATTTTTTGAGAATCAGGGAGGTATAAAGATGGAATTGAACACAATATCAGGTCTGGCGATAGCGGGAGTTATCTGCTCCGTTGTCCTCTCGATGGGGGTACCGATTGCTTTGTTCATTGCAGGAAGGGTGAAGCTTAAGGCAAGGATTTCCTCGTTCTTTATCGGAGCAGGAACCTATCTGCTGTTTGCCATGCTGTTGGAGCAGCTGCTGCATGTTCTTGTCATTCAGTTCTGCGGACTGAACGCACAGAGCAGGCCATGGCTTTACTATGTGTACGCGGCTTTGGCTGCAGCGGTTTTTGAAGAGACCGGAAGACTGATTGCCATGAAGTTCTGGATGAAGAAATGGCTGGATTTTCCAAATGCACTGATGTATGGAATCGGGCATGGCGGTGTGGAGGCCATTCTGATCGGAGGACTCTCCGGAATCAGCAATCTTGTGTCCATGCTGATGATCAACAGCGGAGCCATGCAGAATACGCTGGCGGCACTTCCTGCTGAGTCTGCAAACCAGACCGTGTCACAGCTGTCGGCCCTATGGACAACACCGGCACCACTCTTTTTTGTAAGCGGAATCGAAAGAATCAGTGCCATCATTCTGCATATCGGGTTGTCACTGCTGATCTATCGAGCGGTAAAGGCAGGCAAATGCAGGACAGCGGCTTTTACAGCGGTTCTTGCATATGGGATTCATTTTATCGTGGACTTCTTTGCCGTGGCAGGTCCGGCGCTTCTTCCCATCTATGTGATTGAAATTGGTGTCTTTGTGATGGCAGCCGGAACTCTTGTTATGGCGCTGAAGATGGGAAGGATGGAAGAACTGTGAATTCCAGTTTTCTGCTATCATAAAACAGAATATATCTGACAGAACACACCGTAGAAATACGGTGTTTTTTGTTACCCAAAACTCATAATTCAATACATAACCACAGGTTAGTACAAATAACTTATGTGCTTTTTTGAAAGGCTTAGAAAGGTACCAGCGGTCATGTAAACAAGGTATGGTTTTCTTTCAGCGCGTTTTTTATCAAGGAACTGATAGACAGGTTCGTTTACAGACTTGGAGAAAACTTAGAGGAACTCAAGGAAAACGGATTTTATGAGAAATGCTGCTGTTAAGGCAGGAGCAAAATTCATCGTAAGTCCTTGGATTCGATACTGAAATCGTAAATTACTGTCTGGAAAAAGAAATTCCGATCTTCCCGGGATGTGTGACACCGTCCGAAGTGGCGCAGGCAGTAAAAAGAGGACTGAAAGTAGTTAAATTCTTCCCGGCAGAACCGGCAGGTGGAGTGGCTATGATCAAAGCAATGGCAGCACCATATCATCAGCTTCGTTTTATGCCGACTGGCGGAATCGGAACACAGAATCTGAGAGACTATCTGGGCTTTGATAAAATTATCTGCTGCGGCGGAAGCTGGATGGTAAAAGCAGATCTGATCAAAAACGGCGAATTTGACAAAATCGCCAAGCTGACAAAAGAAGCGAAAGAACTGGCAAAGAGCATTCGCCCATAATGAAATAAGCCCTTTTATCAAGGAAATACACGACCCCAAAGGAGGTACTAATCTATCCTTTATAATATACAAAAAAGAACAGAAAAGATTTTGGTATCTGAGAATCTTTTCTGTTCTTTTTGTTTCGATTAAGTAGCATTTCTGTTTTTTCTGACCTCGGTAGGTGTCATCTCAAAGTGTTCAGAGAACATTCGGCGGAATAATTTATAATTTGTAAATCCATGGCGTTCCAGAATATCTTTGATGCAATCATCTGTCGAAAGAATATCCTGGTAAATATAAGAAAGTCTTAATTCGTTCTGATATTCCAGAAAGGTAATTCCCATACATTTCTTAAAAAAACGACAAAAGTATCCAGACTGCAGATAGGCAACATTTGCGATTTCTTCGATACTGATATGTCGTTTATAATTTTGCCGGATGTAGTTTAAGATTGTGTCCAGTCTGTCACGGTCTTTATCCTTTTGTGTCTGGTTCCCATGAACAACCCGGACACTGAAATTGTGATAAAGCTGGAAAAGAATCTCAAAAAGCAGACTGTTGAAACGCAGGATAAAGCCTTCCGGGCGGATATCATTTGTAATCTGCATCTGCATCAGAGTATCTTTGAAGATATCGAGCTTTGTCCGACGGATGGCACTCTCTTCCGGGTTTTCCAGATTGAATACCAGTTGGTCAGCATCCGGGAGATAGGGAAATAAATGAGAGTGGTATCTGAAAGAGAATGGCTTTGTTTGGCGATGTACACTTTGTAGAATGAATAATATCCGAATTGATCAGGATACATTCTCCGGCGTGATACTCACGAACAGAAGATTCCATGATGACAGTCAGATTTCCTTCTAATAGATAAATGATCTCTATTGCATGGTGTAAATGAGCCGGAACATAGCTTCCGGGATCAATAGAGGTTCGAAAATGGACACCCGTTGATTCTAAAGTAGAAATGATCTCGTAAGAGAAAGAATGGTCGTCTGTACTGGTGTTTTGTTTCTTTTTCGGACTAAAGAGCAGATGGGGAGAATGCGTTGATGACATAAAAAATTTCATCCTTTCTGTTTGTTTTAGAAAATACTTATCTTACTAAAGCCAAGTTTATCATATTTTTAGAGAAATAGAAAGAGAATATTGACCTATGTTTTGTAGAGGATAAGACCTATTCACACCAGATGGGATATGGTACTATAATAGCGTAAACAAAAGGATGTTCAGTGCGCAAAGAACAAAACGGATGAAAAAAATATGATGAAAGAGGAATGAAACGATGGAATCAAAGAGCAAATTAACCTTTTCAAAGGTGGTGGAAAGATTTTCCTACGGATGTGGGGATTTTGGATGCAATATTATTTATACGGCGATGTCAGCTTTCTTACTGTTTTATTATACAGACTATGCAAAAGTAAGTGCACTGGCTGTTGGAACCATCATGATGGTATCGAGAGTTTTCGACGGTATCAGCGATATTATCATGGGTGTGATCGTGGATCGTACAAAATCAAGATTCGGTAAAGCAAGACCATGGCTTCTTCGGATGTGTATCCCATTTGCAATTTCGGGAATTTTGCTTTTTTCTGTACCTACAAGTTGGGCGGCAACACCGAAATTAGTTTATGTGTTTATTACGTATAACTTGGTATCTACCGTTATTTATACAGCGATCAATGTACCATATTCTGCTTTGAATGCACTAATGACACAGGATCCATATGAAAGATCGGTATTAAGTATTTTCAGAAACTTACTGGCAACAGCGGGAACGCTGATCATCAATACATTTACCTTGCCGTTAGTAGAAAAATTCGGAAATGATGCTTCTGCATGGACTAAAACATTCTGTGTATTCGGTCTGGTAGCTGTGGCGGCTTTCCTTATCAACTTTTTTGGAACAAAAGAAAGAGTAAAACCGGCAGCTGCAGGAGAAGATGGAAAAGTGGAAGATGTTCCGTTTAAAGAAGGACTTAAAGCATTATTTAAAAATAAATACTGGATTATGATGACAAGTATGCTTGCATTGTTTTTCTTAATGTACTCTGTAAATGGAGGAGCAACGGTTTATTATGCAAAAGATATTTTGGGAGACAGAAATCTGGTATCGACAATTAATGGAATCTTTAATGTTGTGCAGATTCTCGCAATGTTCTTTATTGCAATGCTGGTAAAACGTCTTGGAAAAAGAAATGTATTTGCAATCGGTCTGGTGCTCGATATCATCGGAATGCTGCTTCTTAACTTTACAGGAGGTGCAATGGCCGGAATCGTAGCGTCCAGTGTGATCCGTGGAATCGGTAATGCATGTGGAGGAGCAACCATGTGGGCAATGGTTTCGGATACGATTGATTACGGTGAATGGAAGACCGGTTATCGTACGGAAGGACTGGTAAACAGTGCATGCAGTTTTGGTTATAAAATCGGAAACGGAATTGGTTCTGCACTTCTTGGGTTGATCCTGGAAATCGGCGGCTATGTAGGAGAGGCAGCAGTGCAGAGTGCATCCGCGCTTCTTTCAATTGAAATATGTTTCATATGGATTCCGATCGCTGTCTATGCATGTGGTCTTCTGATCATGAAATTCTGGAAACTTGATAAAGAATTTCCACAGATCATTGCAGATCTGAAAGCGCGTCAGGCTAAATAAGAAACAGGAAGGATAAAGGCATCTGTGCAGGCAGATGTCTTTACGAATAAACGGATAAGAGAGGTAAGATGAATGAAAGTCAAAGGAGTCAATCTTGGAAACTGGCTGGTATTAGAAAAATGGATGAGCCCGGCATTATTTGCAGGGACAACTGCAGAAGATGAATATTATCTGCCGAGACAGCTGTCAAAAGAAGTGTATGAGGCAAGAATAAAGATCCACCGCGCGGAATACATTACAGAACGTGATTTTGTGACAATCAAGTCTATGGGAATGGAAGCAGTCCGTATTCCGGTTCCGTACTTTATATTTGGAGACAGAGAACCGTTTATCGGATGTGTGGAGGAACTGGATAAGGCATTTAACTGGGCGGAAGCATATGGATTGCAGATTTTGATCGATCTGCACACGGCACCTCTTGGACAGAATGGATTTGATAACGGTGGAATCTGTGGTGTATGCAAATGGGCACAGCATCCGGAAGAAGTGGAATTTATTCTTTCTGTACTGGAACGTCTGGCGAAACGCTATGGAAACAGAAAAGGCTTATGGGGAATAGAAGTAATTAATGAACCGCTTACAGAAAATATGTGGGACAGTATGAATATACAGGAAAGATATCCTGCGGTTGATCCTGAGATGGCAGAAGGATCTGCACCTGTAACCTTTGCATTTCTCAAAGAGTTTTACAAGGATGCATATGACAGGATTCGCGAATATATGCCGGAAGAAAAGTATGTAGTCATCCATGACGGATTTGCAATAAAGGAATGGAAGGGCTACATGCAGGAAGAAAAATATAAAAATGTAGTTCTGGACACCCATCAGTATTTGATGATGGCCGAGATGGACAATTGTGAGCAGACAGTTGAAGGCTATGTAAAATATATTAAAGAGGTTTACCAAAAAGATATTCAGGAAATGGAAGAATATTTCCCGGTTATCTGCGGAGAATGGTGTCTGTTTAACTCTCTGGCATGTGGCTGGGATACAAAAGGCGGACAGTCTGTGTTAAATGGTTTGGACGGAGACGTGGAAAGTGTGGTAAGTGCAGAAGAGAAGAAGAAAATCTATCAGGCAGTGGCTGAGGCGCAGCTTGAAGCATGGAACACAGGAAGCGGATATTTTTATTGGAGTTATAAGCTATTGACCGATACGATCAATGATAAAGGATGGATCGGTTGGGACAGCTGGGATCTTGGAAGATGTGTAGATTTTGGCTGGTTTCCGAGAGTGTAGTGGAAAAATAAAATGATAATTTAGATGTTGGGGCAAAAAATCCCGGCATTTGATCCTATAGGAGGAACGATCATGATTCATAATCCGATTTTTAAAGGTTTCAATCCGGACCCTTGTATTTGCAGAAAAGGGGACGATTATTATATTGCTGTATCAACATTTGAATGGATGCCGGGAATTCCGGTCTATCATTCAAAAGATATGAAAAACTGGGAACTATATACACATGTACTGACAGATGACGAAGAAGTGGATCTTAAAAAGCTTCCGTCGGCAAAAGGAATCTGGGCACCTTGTCTGACATATTGTGAACAGGAAGATCTGTTCTATGTGGTTTATGGGGTGATGAATTCCATGAATGCAAGATATTTTGATGTGGACAACTTTGTGATCACGGCAAAAGATATTCGCGGACCGTGGAGCAAACCGGTCTATCTGCATTCGGCAGGGTTCGATGCATCTATGTTCCACGATGATGACGGAAGAAAATGGGTGGTATCTCTGGAGTGGGAAACCCGCGAAGGCTATGAAAAACCGGGTGCGATTTGTATGGTAGAATATTCACCGGAGAAAAAGGGAGTGATCGGTTATCCGAAACGTATCTGGAACGGAGGAACCGACCGCGGCTGTATCGAAGCACCACATCTGACCAAGAGAAATGGGTATTATTATATTATGTGTGCGGAAGGTGGAACCGGATATAATCATTGTGTAACCATGGGACGTGCAAAAAATGTATGGGGACCATACGAGGGAGATCCGACAAATCCAATCGTGACAAGTGTTCCGGGAGTATCCTACGAAAGACAGGATCCGGATCATCTGAAACCAAAGTACTATAATCCGGAGAGTGTATTACAGAAATCCGGTCACGGAAGTTATGTGGGAACGCCACTTGGAGAGGTTTATCTGGTACATCTTTGTGCCAGACCATTTGCACCGGAACTTCGTTGTACTCTCGGGCGAGAAACTGCGATCCAGAAGATGAAATGGACAGAAGATGGATGGCTTCGCATGTATGACGATGATAATCTTGCAAAAGAATATGTAGAAGAAAGCAAGCTCCCGGAATATCCGGTACCACAGATTCCTGATTTTGACGATTTCGACGGAGATGAACTTGGAAACTGGTATTATGCCCCAAGAATCATGCCACAGAGATTTGCAGATGTGAAGGTCCGTCCTGGGTATGTGAGAATCCGAGGACAGGAATCCAGAACCTCTCTGAATAAAGTCAGCATCCTTGCAAGAAAATTGACCAGCGTATATGCAAAAGTGACGACAAAGATGGAATTCAAGCCGGAAACCCATCAGCACAGCGCCGGACTGATCATGTATTATGACAACATGAATTACATTAATCTCCGCAAATATTACAGTCAAACATTAGGGCAAAGCGCACTTTCTATCATTCATCTGGAAAACGGAACAAAAACAGAACTTTTAAACACCAGAATCCCGGTGGAAGATGTGCCGATTTACCTGAGACTAAACATCGATGGTAGAAAATCATGGTTCGAGTGGAGCTATGACGGAGAACAGTATGTGAAGATCGGTGGACCATTTGACACAACAAAATTCTCGGATGAATATTGTAAATATGGTGAGTTTACAGGAACATTTGTAGGACTGACCTGTGCGGACAGAGTACTGCATAAACATTATGCAGACTTTGATTTCTTCGAGTATGTTGCGGATGAGGAGAAAGGGATGCCGAGGTAAGTGATGAGCTAGATTAAGAATATTTAAGTATTTTAGATAGATAAAAAAGATCCTGATAAAATCAAAGTGTGTTTAAACAATGATTTTATGCAGGATCTTTTTCATGAAATGAGATTTTTGCATTGACTATACGGTGCAGTGGACAAACTTAATCATCGTATTAAAAAATTGAGGATTTGTAATCTCTTATACACTTTCAATTTTCTCGATAATGTTGTTGATTACGGAAATATCTGTTTCCAGTTCATCTGCGATTGTGTCTGGAGTTTTATTTTTTGCAAGTTTCTTTTCTACCATTTCGATAAGAAGTTTTTCTTTTCCAGATTCTACTAATTCATCTAAAGCTGTACACATATTAAATTGACCTCCTTTTTTTTCTGATGCGGCATAGTTTATCAGTTCCTGCGAGCCTGTGATTGCTCCAATCACAATTCCTAACTCATTAGTTAAATTTTGGTCTTTGTAGATACTTGTAATTTTGCCATAATTTTTGTCATAAATCAACCGGCTTACATCAAATATTGTCTGGACATCTTTATTTTTGAATTTTAGATTTTCGCTGTTTCTGAGCTGTAATAGGTTCATCTTATAATCGGGCACAAGATTCTCAAGATAGTCTGGCAGTTCCAGCATTTCTTTCAAACTGGTTGCCCCATCCCATTCCTTTTCTCCGTAATAAACGCACAGAGTGATTACCGGATGAAGCCGATCCGTCTTTTTGAATCTGGACAGGAATTCATCTTTTGTATTTGCGGCTTTTTCATCCACGTTCTTTTTGGCAATTTCATTATACTCTTTTAAGTATGAAAGTGCATCCTCGATCATGTGTCTTAATGGCATTGCATAGTGGATTTTCTGTTGGTTTTCAATACCCCAGATCACAAAATCCATTCCATAGGCTGTCTTTTTTACGACATCTCTCAGCCGCTGGATTGTTTCTAAATGTCCGTTGAATTTCAGGACAGATGAAAGATCTACATCAGCTTCCCTGAGATCTTCCGGGTGCAGTTTTTGTTCCCCGTTAAACAAGACTGCATTGAACAAATCTGCGAAATGCGCATTGTCTTTCCAGAAATTTTTCAAGACAATATCCGCTTTCGCTGTGTTTCTCAGTGACATATCAATTTCCTCCTTTGTTTTGTGTGTTTGGTATCTAAGTATAAAACCCGCAGTTATTGAAAGCAATCTCGAAAAATCTCGTTTTAAATGGAATATTCTTGTATGTGCGAAACGGGCGTGAAAATATTATTTTATACTCAAAAAATTTTTACGAATGACAAGAAAAAGCAATCAGGCTTCTTCAGAAAAACTCACGATCACAGTTGGATATCCGCTCTGTTTTAGTCTTCGTTCCATCATGGCAGCATCATTCAATACATCGAACTGACCGACCAGAACCCGGTCATACTGGCTGCTGTCATCAATCCGGGCAGGGAAATCCATTTCGGTCAGTTCGTTAAGAAGCCGTCTGGCATACGCCGGATTTCGGAATGCACCGACCTGCACACTGTAGGTTACAGATGGAGAAAAATTAGGAAATTCGGAGTCTGTATTTTTATCAGACGGATTCATGTGGGCAGAGTCTGACGTACAAGGAGAATCAGGGAATGAGCCTGAGTACCAACATCTGATTTTGCAGAACCGTCAGCAGGAGAAACGGAAGCAGAAGTATCTGCGTCAGAAGAAGTCCTTCCGGATTCCGATGCGGTCGAACGGTTTCTTGCGCCTTCTGGTTTCCAGAGCCCTTTTTCTTCCAGCGTATCCAGGATTCCATCTGCAATTGCTTGCGCAATATCATTGAAGTTCTTATCGAAAATTGTGTTATCAGAATCGGAATTGATAAAACCGACTTCGACCAGAATCGCCGGCATTTTTGTACGGCGAAGGACAACCAGATTTGGGCGCGCCTTTACTCCGAGATCCTTGAACCCAACTGTCTCCAGCTGTGCATTGATATTTTCCGCCATCTCATATTTGATACCGACAAGATTGTAGATCAGGCTTTCCACACCCATGTACTGATTGGCAAGAGGACTGGAATTACGGTGGATTGATATGAAGAAATCCACACCGGCTTCGTTTGCCTCTGTTGCTTTCTGGAAAGGTGTCTCATAAATATCTGTTGTCCGTGTGTATTCCACATCAATTCCGCTGTTTTGTAAAATTTCTCCGATCGCAAGCACCAGCTTCAGTACATCATCCTTTTCCTGGCGACCATTATACACAGCTCCCGGATCACGTCCTCCGTGACCGGCATCGAGCATGATAGATACAGGCATAGATATACCTCAAAAAATGAACTTTATATAATATATGTCGGATATCCTGAAAAGTGAAAATGAGAAATCGATTAAGAAAAATAAGCTACGTGCTTTGCACTCTAGCAATCCTCAAAAACATTCGTAATCCGCTCATTT
>ERZ860668.979-NODE-979-length-19410-cov-6.068819_pt1 | contig 19410 bp, 15 predicted proteins | sample MGYA00510062_ERZ860668 | MGnify/ENA primary metagenome ERZ860668 (study PRJEB30046, sample SAMN00715258) | human gut metagenome | study: EMG produced TPA metagenomics assembly of the A metagenome-wide association study of gut microbiota in type 2...
TCAGCCTGATTCTTGCCTTTGCACTTCTGCTGTCCGCCGTCCCGACGGTTTTTGCAGCGACGCATCACGAGGTCGTGATCGACGGCGTTGTCTACTGGGTCTATCCGGAGGAAGGCTATGCGGAAATCCGCAACACGGTGAAGGGAAGCCTGCCGCAAGTGCTGGAGATCCCGCAGTATGTGAACGGATACCCTGTTACGAGTCTCTACACCTTTGGCCTGGTCGATCTTGAAGGCGTTGTCGGCGTTATCCTGCCGGACACCATGACCTTTATCGACGATATTTCCATTGCCGGATTCGATCTGGTATTCGTCAGCTTGCCCAACAATGAGGTCAACATCGAGAAAAATTTCGTGGGGTCCCATGCCCTCGACTACTACTATCTGCCCCAAAACTTCTCTCTTTCGCCGGAGTGCAGCGCCTATGGCTCCAAGCTGTTTGCCAGTCACACCTGTGTCGGCTATGAAAAGCACAGAGCCTTTGCCCGCGACCTGATTCCGATGGACGCCCATCCGGATAGCCAGTATGTGCCGGCCAACAGCGGCGTGTTCCGCGTGGACGGCAACGAGCTGAACGACACGCTGGACTATGATTTTTATACCGACAGCAAGAGCTTCCACCTCAAAGCAAAGGTGGCGGACGGCATCCGGGAGTGGGACGTCCGGCGGGAAGAGCGCGGCCCCTTCGGCTGCGGCTTTTCCACCTATCTGGGCGACCAGAAGCACTCCTGCTCCAATCACTGCATGTTTTGCTTCATCGACCAGCTGCCCCCGGGAATGCGTGAGAGCCTTTACTTCAAGGACGACGACGAGCGCCTGTCCTTTTTGTTTGGCAACTATATCACCATGACCAACATGCAGGACCACGAGATCGAACGCATCATCAAGATGCACATCTCGCCCATCAACATCTCGGTCCACACCACCAATCCCCAGCTCCGCGTGCGGATGCTGGCGAATAAACGGGGCGGCGAGGTGCTGAAGTACCTGCCCCGTCTGGTGGAGGGCGGCATCGCCGTCAACTGCCAGCTGGTGCTCTGCCGGGGCATCAACGACGGCGACGAGCTGCGCCGCACCCTCACCGACCTGCTGGAGCTGACCCCGATGGTGCAGAGCGTGGCGGCAGTTCCCTGCGGCGTGACGGATTACCGCCAGAACCTCTTCAAGCAGACGCCCTACGACGCTGAGACCAGCGCCGCCGTCATCGACATCATGGAAGAGTTCGGCGACGAGTGCAAGCGCCGCCACGGCAAGCGCATCATCTACCCCAGCGATGAGTGGTACCTCAAGGCCGGCCGCCCCATCCCAGAGCCGGAGTTCTATGAGGACTACGACCAGCTGGAAAACGGCGTGGGCATGATGAGCCTCTTCCGGGAGGAATTTCTGGCCGAGCTGGAAAAGCCCCACCGCATCTATGGAACCAAAAAGATGGATGTCGTCACCGGCACCATGGCCGCGCCCCTCATCACCGAGATGATGGACGAGCTCCACCGCCAGTACCCCATGATAGAAGTAAAAGTGCATCCCATCAAAAACAACTTCTTCGGCGGAAACGTCGGCGTGGCGGGCCTCGTCACGGCGACCGACATCATCGCTCAGTGCGAGGGCCGGCTGTCCAGCGGCACCCTGGGCGTGCCTGCCGTAATGCTGCGGGAGGAGAAGGACACCTTCCTCGATGATATGACCATCGAGCAGCTGGGCCAGCGGCTCGGCGTGAAGGTGGAAGTCCTGCCCACCAGCGGCGGCGACGAGGCCAAGGCCCTGCTGCGCAGCGGCCTGCATATCGCCCGCCGGAGAAGACCGTAATTTTACCCCTTTTGTGAAAGGAGGAACCCCCTATGAGCAAACCGATCGTTGCTGTGGTGGGCCGCCCCAACGTGGGCAAGTCCACCCTGTTCAATAAGCTCTGCGGCCAGCGTCTGGCCATCGTGGAGGATACCCCGGGCATCACCCGCGACCGCATCTTTGCCAACTGCGAGTGGAGCGGCCACGAGTTCCTGCTGGTGGATACCGGCGGCATTGAGCCCAAGGCCACCGAGGGCATTCTGGCCCATATGCGCGAGCAGGCCCAGATCGCCATCGACACCGCCGACTGCATCATCATGGTGGTGGACGTGCGCAACGGCCTGACCGCCGCCGACGAGGACGTGGCCCATATGCTGCGCCGCAGCCACAAGCCCATCATCCTCGCTGTCAACAAATGCGACAATGTGGGCGAGACCCCTATGGAGCTCTACGAGTTCTATAACCTCGGCTTCGACGAAGTCATGCCCATCTCGTCCGTCCACGGCCACGGCACCGGCGACCTGCTGGACGCTGTCTGCACCCACCTCGATTTCAGCGAGACCGTCGTGGAGGAAGACCGCATCCCCGTCGCCATCATCGGCCGCCCCAACGTGGGCAAGTCCAGCCTGACCAACCGCATCCTCGGTGAGAACCGCATGATCGTGGCCAACGAGGCCGGCACCACCCGCGACGCCATCGACACCCCCGTGGACAACGCTTATGGCAAGTTCATCTTCACCGATACCGCCGGTTTGCGCAAGCGCAGCAACATCACCGACGGCCTCGAGCGCTACATGGTCGTCCGCGCACTGGCCGCCGTCGAGCGCAGCCGCGTGGCCCTCATCCTCGTGGACGCCACCGTCGGCTTCACCGAGCAGGACAGCAAGGTGGCCGGTTACGCCCACGACCAGGGCAAGGCCTGCATCATCGTCGTCAACAAGTGGGACGCCGTGGAGGGCAAGGAGACCAACACCATGGAACTGCAGCGCCGGGGCTATGCCGAGTGCTTCAGCTTCATGGGCTACGCTCCCATCATCTTCATCTCGGCCCAGACCGGCTACAACGTCAACAAGCTGATGCAGCTCATCCGCGATGTGGACAGCCAGAACGGTGCCCGCGTACCCACCGGTGTGCTGAATGAGATGCTGGCCCGTGCCACCGCTCGGATGCAGCCGCCCAGCGACAAGGGCCGCCGCCTGAAGATCTTCTACCTGACCCAGGCTTCCACCCGGCCTCCGACGTTCGTGGCCTTCGTCAACGCCAAGCACCTGTTCCACTTCAGCTATCAGCGGTATATCATCAACCAGATCCGCGAGAACTTCGGTCTGGAGCACACCCCCATCCGCCTTGTCGTGCGTGAGCGCGGCTCCGGCGAGGTGGGCGCGAAGGACGTATAAGGAAGGGAGACTGGTTCTATGACCGCATTTTTCATTGTGCTGGCGGTCGCTGCCGAAGCCTATCTGCTGGGCAGCGTGGACACCGGCATCCTCGTCAGCAAATACCTGTACCATGACGACGTCCGCACCCACGGCTCGGGCGCTGCCGGTATGACCAACATGCTGCGCACCTTTGGCAAAAAGGCAGCGGCGCTCACCGCCGCAGGCGATGTGCTGAAAGGCGTTGCCGCTGTCTGCATCGGCCGCTGGCTCTTCGGGTTCCTGCCCGCAGATGCCGCCGTTTCGCCCTATCTGGGCGTGTATCTGACCGCCATTCTGGCCGTGGTGGGCCACACCAAGCCTGTTTATTTCGGCTTCAAGGGCGGCAAGGGCGTGCTGGTGGCGGGAGGTGCTATCCTGGCGATCCAGCCCATCCTCCTGCCGGTGCTGACCGTCGTCTTTCTGCTCTGCCTTGTCCCCACCGGCATGGTGTCGCTTGGCAGCATTGCAATGGCGGCATCCTATCCGGTGCTGACCCTCATCTACGGCCTGCTCAAGGGCTTCGCCGCTGACGACCTCATCGTCTGCGTGGTGGGAGCTGCCATCATGGGCGGCATGGTCATCTGGATGCACCGTTCCAACATCCAGCGCATCCGGGACGGCAAGGAGTACCGTTTCGGCCAGAAGCACAAGAGCAACTAAGCATAAAAAGATGCCCCGCAGGCAGCTCTCGACGAGCGTCCTGCGGGGCATTTTACGTTGTCAGGCTTATTTCGGGTCTGCTTCCAGCAGCGTGTCGGTGTTGTCCTCGTACTTGGGGTCTTCGATGGCGACTTCAAGCTCCGTGTCGGTGTCGTCATGATGCAGGTGCTTGCGCAGCCGGGCGGCGAATTCCTCTGACGGGATGCCGCTCTGGCTGGGGGAAAGGTCGGGTGCGGGGTGGCCGTCGGGCAGATGAGCGCCGAAGGCCGGTACGAAGAAGAACTTCCGCACGATGAAGATGAGGGCGATGGCCCCCACGCTCAGCAGGTTCTCCAGTGCGGACTCATGGCCCACCACCATGTGGCGTGCGATGGCGTAGAGCAGCACTTCGAGGCTGGAGCCGGGGCTGTGCTTGGCTAGCATCTTGATAAACTCGATGCCGATGACGATGTCAAGCGCCCGCTGTAAGAAGATGCTCACCTCGACGTCGTTGCCGTCGAACAGCAGGCCGGGCATCCACTGCAGCAGCGGCACCATCGACAGCAGCAGGCCGATGAGGACGAGGCCGGACAACAGGATCTCGAGCAGGGTGGCTGTGCTGATGATCTTGTTGCGCAATTCGGCGCGGCTGTGGCTTTCAACACGGGAATTGGACATGGGCAGGGACCTCTCTTTCAAATTTGACCGGAAATCTTTTACAACAGTTCGATTCTATTGTAACAAAAGCAAAAAACGAAGTCAATTTCTTCGGCGGGGAAAATTGGACAGCATGAAAAACTGGAATCGAAGGCAGACAAAGAGGGGCCGTCCGCACTTGAAATAGAGTGCAGACGGCCCCTCTTTATGCTGAAAAGGCGGTTTAGGCCTCAGCGATGGCTTCGATCTCACAGAGCACGCCCTTGGGCAGGTCTTTCACGGCTACGCAGCTGCGGGCGGGCTTGGAGGTGAAATACCTGGCGTACACCTCGTTGAAAGCGGCAAAGTCGGCGATGTCGGCCAGGAAGCAGGTGGTCTTGACCACCTTGTCAAAGCCCACGCCGGCAGCTTCGAGGATAGCGCCCACATTGCGGCAGCTCTGGTCAGCCTGTGCGGCGATGCCCTCGGCGACTGCGCCGGTGGCGGGGTCTACCGGGATCTGGCCGGAGGTGAAGACGAGACCGCCTACGGTGTAGCCCTGAGAGTAGGGACCGATGGCGCCGGGAGCTTTTTCGGTGCTGATGATGTTCATATCGATTACCTCACATATCATAAATAGGGGAGTCTCCCGCCAAAAGGGGGAGCCGATGAAAAAAGTCTACCACCAACTGTCCCCGTCGTCAACGGGCAGCAGGGAACGGTCCCGGAATTTCCGGAAAAAGGGAATGTAAAATTATTTGGAAAAATCTGTGCAAATCATCTTGACAAGAAATAAACTTTTATGATAAAAATAGAGCATGAAAGTAACATTTTTGCAGGAGAAACGCAGGCGCAGCGCAGGCAGGAAAGTCGGCTTTGCGCAGGCGCGTTTCTTTTTTGCAGAAAAAGCGAATTTCTGAACCCTCGGAAGGGGCAAAAAGGATAGGATATGTCGATTTTGGTAGATGATTCAAATAAAACAGCCTGCCGTGCAGCGGAGGCTGGACTGCAGCAGAAAAACTGTGCTGCGCTGGTGCGCCCGGCAGGTACGGGCAAAGGCTGCATCGTGTGGGAGCTGCTGGATACCCACCCCGAGATGCGCGTGCTCTGGGTGGTGTCCTGCGCTGCCCGTCTGGAACTGCGCCGCGCCCTGACAAAGCGGCTGGGCCGGACGCTGGGCGGCCGGGTGCGGCTGATGAGCTGCGAACAGCTGGCCGTGCAGAATGCGCTGGGCTGGGTGGCGCTGGCTGAGTTCCGGCCCGGCCTGCTGGTGCTGGACGGCTGGAGGGAGATGAGCGCAAAGGACTGGACCGACTGCGTCCAGCCTCTGTTCCGCCTCTGCCCAGGGGCAAAGCTGCTGGCTCTGGGGGAGCCGGACGCCCCGGGCGACAGCTGCCGCGCTGCCGAGGAGATGCTGGCCGACGCCATCGTGGAGCCGCTGGCGCTGGGCGGGGCGATGGCCGAGGGTCTGCTGCCCATGCCGGCCTCCTATACGGCCCTGCTCTGGCCGCTGGAAGATGCGCTGGCCCGCCTCCGTGCTGAGGTGAAGAACCTCCATCTGCCGGGCTGCCCTGACCCCAACGCCGAGAAATATCAGACTCTGAGCCTCGCCGTAGAAAAGCTTCCGCCGGTGGAACAGCTGCTGGCGCAGTGGCTCCCGGATGCTGCCGGACGGTATCTTGTCCTCTGCGAGGATGATGCAGCGGCGGCGCAGACCGCAGAGCAGGCCGAGAAGCTGTTTGGTGCAGGAACACATATTTATAAGGATGCAGAAAGCTTTGCGGCCGATGAAGCGGCCACCCTCCGGCTGCTGGTCTGTGCCAACGGCCCGGCGGTGCAGGTTCCTCTGGCCGGGATCTCGGGCGTGGTGCTGGTGCGCCGCAGCGCTGAACCGACCACATACCGGCAGATGCTGGCCCGCGCCCTTGCGGCCTGCGGCAGTGTGCCGGTGGCAGAGCTGAGCGCGGCCTTTGAGGCGCTGACCTGTGTGCAGCAGCTGCGGAAGGAGTGCAGCGCGGCGGGGGCAGAAGCCTTCCCGCTGGAAGAGCCCCTTTCTGCCTGCCGCCGGGCTTACCGGCAGCTCCGCCGCGCGCTGGACTCCGACTGGGAGCGCTATTATGCCGCCGCAAAGCAGATGACGGCAGAGGGAAAGACGCTGGACGTGCCTCGCTCCTACAGCTTCGGGGGCGTGGCCGTGGGCCGCTGGCTGGAAAACCAGCGCCTTGTCCAGGCCGGAAAGAAAAAGGGACGCCTCACCGCCGCGCAGGCCGCCCGGCTGGACAAAATCGGCATGAACTGGAAAAAGCGACTCGAGCTGGCGTGGGAGAACGGCTGTGCTTCGGCCCGGCGGTACCGCGGCAGCCACAGCGACCTGCTGGTGCCGGTCCATTATAAGGATAAGGACGGCTTTGCACTGGGCGAGTGGATCGTCTACAACCGCCAGCGCTATCTGAGCGGGAACCTGACGTCAGACCGCGTCGAACGCCTCGAGGCACTGGGCATGGTGTGGGACACCGGCAGCATCCTCTGGGAGAAGAGCTATGCCGCCGCCGTCCAGTATTATCTGGAAAACCACACGCTGGAAATTCCCGTCAAGTATGTCACGCCGGACGGCATGGCGCTGGGCGTCTGGCTGGGCAGTCAGCGTGCCGCTTATAAAGAAGGTGTGCTGACCGACGCCCAGATCGAAAAGCTGGAAGCGCTGGGAGTGGACTGGACGAACCGGAACGACCGCAAGTGGCAGACCGCCTACGAGGCCGCCGTGAAGTACCACGCCGCCCACGGGAACCTCGACGTTCCCACCGAGTACATCGACGAAGACGGCATCCTGCTGGGCAAGTGGGTGTCCCGCCAGCGGTACGCATGGCAGAACCCCGAGCGCAGCAGCGCCCGGGTGACGCCGGAGCGGAAAGCTCTGCTGGACGAGCTGGGCATGAACTGGGAAAAGACCGACTCGTGGCAGCACCGCTACGAGCTGGCCGTGGAATACAAAAGGGAGCACGGCAGTCTGGCCGTTCCGGCCCAGTACCGGACGGAGGACGGCATCTGGCTGGGCAGCTGGCTGTCCCGTCAGAAGCAGATGCTGCGGGAGGGCAAAAAGCTTTCCGCCAAGCGCCGCGCGGCCCTGAAAGAGCTGTTCAAGGGCGAAAAAGGCCGACGCCTCAGCGCCCCGGTGCCGCCCGCGTGCAGCGTGCGGGAACAGAACTGGCTGGATAACTACCAGAGCGCCAGGCTCTACGCCGAGAAGAAGGGCAGCCTCCTCGTGCCTGCCGGATATGTGGACGAGAACGGCTTCCGTCTGGGCGTCTGGATCTCGAACCTCCGCGCTGCCCGCAAGGCCCGGCCCAGCTCGTTTCAGGTGACGCCGGAGCATATCGCTCTGCTGGACGCCATCGGGATGCAGTGGGACGCCCGGGAGGCCAAGTGGGCCGGGGCGTTCCGCCGCGCCGAAGAGTACCGCGCCGCCCACGGCGACCTGCTGGTGCCGGTGAACTATAAGACCGAAGACGGCTTCTGCCTCGGCGACTGGGTCTGCCGGATGCGCGAAAACTACGCCTGTGCCGAGAAAAAGCTGACGGAAGAGCGCATCGCAAAGCTCGAAGCGCTGGGCATGGTCTGGGTCGTGCCGCAGGAGAGCTGAGATATTGCATTTTAGGGCGGAGTGTGGTATACTTCACCTCGTCTGAATAGAAAACAGCAGGTGCCTGCCGCTGGGGCTTCGTCCCCGGCCGGGAGGGTAAAAGGGAAGCGGGTGCGAGTCCCGCGCGATCTCGTCACTGTGATAAGGGAGTCCGCTGCCTTGGCGCTCAGCGCCGGTCACTGGAGGCTTTGCCTCTGGGAAGACGGCAGCGGGCGGTGAGCTTTCAGTCAGGAAACCTGCCCGCTGTTGGTACAGGAGCGTCCGGCTCCGGATCACGAGGAATTGGTCGTACCAAAAAGCCCGAAAGTTCAAAGGGTCTTTTTGCTGTGCCTTCCGCGCGGTGAAAAGGCTCTTTTTTCGTTTGAGCTGACCCCCGTTTCGTACCCTTTCTATCGGAAAAGTACATTCCACACAAACAGAAAGGACTCAAACAATGCGTAAGGCAACCAACAAGAACTGGCAGCGCTTCACCGCCGCTGCCGCCGCACTGGCCCTGTGTGCCGGTGTTCTCACCGGCTGCGGTGCATCTTCTTCCACTGCCGCCGGCAGCACCGCCGCAAGCTCCGCCGCCGCCAGCGAAGTAAGCAGCGAGGAGGCTGATGAAATGGCAGCAAAGAACGTGGCAGACCTCATCGACGCCATCTATGTGCAGGAGCGCAACGAGAACACCGACGCTCAGTGTGAGGCCGCAAAGGCAGCATGGGATGCTCTGACCGACGCTCAGAAGGAGATGGTCGAGGGCGAAGAGGCAAGCCCCGAGTACTTTGGCCGCGACACCGGCGACGCCTCTAAGGACGACGCCCGCAACCAGGACAACATCGGTGACAACGAGATCCTGGTCGTCAGCTTCGGCACCTCGTTCAACGACAGCCGCGCAGCGGACATCAAGGGCATCGAGGACGCCATCCAGGCCGCATATCCCGACTGGTCTGTCCGCCGCGCCTTCACCGCACAGATCATCATCAACCATGTCCAGGCCCGTGACGGCGAGAAGATCGACAACATGGAGCAGGCCATGGAGCGCGCTGTTGCCAACGGCGTGAAGAATTTGGTCGTCCAGCCCACCCATCTGATGCATGGCGCTGAGTACGACGAGATGATGGAGATGGTGGACAGCTACCGCGACAAGTTCGAGTCTGTCGCTGTCGCCGAGCCTCTGCTGGGCGAGGTGGGCAGCGACGCCACCGTCATCAACGCCGACAAGGAGGCTGTCGCCAAGGCCATCACCGCTGAGGCCGTCAAGACCGCCGGTTTCGACAGTCTGGACGCCGCTGCTGCGGACGGCACCGCCTTCGTCTTCATGGGCCACGGCACCTCTCACACCGCAAAGGTGAGCTACAGCCAGATGCAGGCTCAGATGAACGCTCTGGGCTACAAGAACGTCTTCATCGGCACCGTCGAGGGCGAGCCTGAGGAGACTGCCTGCGAGAACGTCATCGAAGCTGTCAAGGCCGCCGGTTACACCAAGGTCGTCCTGCGTCCCCTGATGGTCGTTGCAGGTGACCACGCCAACAACGATATGGCTGGCGACGACGAGGATTCCTGGAAGAGCCAGTTCGAGGCATCCGGCGAATTCGACTCTGTCGATTGCCAGATCGCCGGTCTGGGTGAGATCGCTGACATCCAGCAGCTCTACGTCGCACACACCAAGGCCGCTGTCGATTCCCTGAACGGCTGATTCTGATTCTATGATTGCCCGGAAAGGAGTGCCTTTTCGGGCAATTTCTTTTCCGTCTGCTTTGAATTCGGGCCATGGCGTGTTATAATCTTTTCTGTAAAATAGACACATCGAGGTATATCATCATGAAACTGAACAATAAATTCGCTCTTCTGCTGGCCGGTGCAATGCTGGCTGGCGCACTCACCGGCTGCGGCGCATCCGGCACCCCGGCCAGCTCTGCCGCTTCCTCCGAGGCTGCGGCTTCCTCTGCCGTGAGCGAGGCAGCTTCCGAACCGGCAGCAGAGGCTGCTCTGCCAGACGGCACCTACGCCGCTGATTTTGACACCGACAGCTCCATGTTCCACGCCAATGAGGCATTCGACGGAAAAGGCGCGCTGACTGTGAAGGAGGGCCGGATGACGCTCCACGTCAGCCTTGTCTCCAAGAACATCGTCAACCTCTACGTCGGCACGGCAGAGGACGCGGCCTCCCACGAGGCCGACTGGCTCCAGCCCACCACCGATGTGGTGAACTACAGCGACGGCACCTCGGATGAGGTATACGGCTTCGACATCCCGGTGGAGGCACTTGACACGGACTTCTCCGTTGCCATCCTCGGCAAGAAGGGCAAGTGGTACGACCACACCGTCAGCGTCCGCAATGCACAGCCTACGATGAAGGAGGCGCTTGCCGACGGCACCTACACCTGTGACGTGACCCTTGAGGGCGGCTCTGGCCGCGCCACCGTGGAAAGCCCTGCGGCGCTGACCGTGGCCGACGGCAGGATGACCGCCACCATCGTCTGGTCCAGCCCCAACTACGACTATATGCTGGTGGATGGCGAAAAGTATCTGCCCACCAACACCGAGGGCAACTCCACCTTCGAGATCCCCGTCACTGCTCTCGACACCCCGCTGGATGTGGTGGGCGATACCGTCGCCATGAGCACCCCGCATGAGATCGAGTATACGCTGACCTTCGCCTCTGCATCCCTGATCGAGGCAAAGTAACGATGAAACGCCGCAATTTCCTGAAAGCCCTGCCTGCCGCCGCCCTCACCCTTGCGGGCTGCGGGCAGCACAAGACCGCCCCGGCCAATACAGCATCCCTCGTGTTCGACCACAGCTATCCGCTGGACTATGCCACCCAGTTTTCCGCCGACTGCTATGAGGGCGGCTATGTGATGATCGACATCCCGGACGCCGGGCGGTTCCTCGTCGTCCCCGAGGAGGCCGCCGAGGTGGACGACCTGCCCGAAGATGTCGTGGTGCTGCGCCGGCCGCTGGATAATATTTATCTTGTCTCCACTTCGGTGATGGACCTCTTCGTCCATCTGGACGCATTGGACAGCATCGCCCTCTCCGGCACGAAGGCCGATGGCTGGTATGTGGAAGAGGCCAAACAGGCCATGCAGGAGGGCCGCATCGCCTACGCGGGCAAGTACAGCGCCCCGGACTATGAGCGCATCCTTGCCGCCGGCTGCACCCTCGCCATCGAGAACACCATGGTGCTCCACGACCCCGAGGTCAAGGAGCAGCTGGAAAAGTTCGGCGTGCCGGTCCTCGTGGAGCGCTCGAGTTACGAGAGCGGCCCGCTGGCCCGGATGGAGTGGCTCAAGCTCTACGGCATCCTGCTGAATAAGACTGAGATGGCGGAAGAGTTCTTTCGCCAGAAGGTCGAGCAGGTGGCCCCTATCCTCGAGCAGGAGAACACCGGCAAGACCGCGGCCTTCTTCTCCATCACCACCAACAACCTCATCACCGTCCGCCGCACCAGCGACTATGTGGCCCAGATGGTGGGGATGGCCGGCGGCGTCTACATCTTCGACGACCTCGAGGGGGAGACGTCGGCCCAGTCCACCATCAAACTGCCGCTGGAGACGTTCTACGCCCGGGCCAGGGACGCCGACGTCCTCATCTACAACAGCACCATCGAGGGCGTGATGGAGACCCGTGACCAGCTCATCGAAAAATGCCCGATGCTGGCAGATTTCAAGGCCGTCCAGTCCGGCGACTGCTGGTGTACGGCCCAGAGCCTCTTCCAGCAGAGCATGGAGCTGGCCGACCTCATCTCGGATATGAACCTCGTCTTCACCGAGGGCTCGCCCGACCCGGCGTCCCTCCGTTTCTTACAGCGCATCGTATAAAAGGAGCTTTGTCATGACCACCACCCGCCGCCTCAGCCTCGCATACCTCGCCCTCACGGCGGGGGTCGCGGTGCTGTTTGCACTCAATCTGTTCTGGGGCAGTGTGTCCCTGACGCCCGGCGCGGTGGCGGCGGCTCTGCTGGGCCGGGGCGAAGATGCGCTGGCCGTGGGCATCGTGCTCCAGCTCCGTCTGCCCCGGGCGGTCATGGTCGTGCTGCTGGGCGCGGCCCTCTCGGCTGCAGGCTACCTCCTGCAGACCTTCTTCGCCAACCCCATCGCCGGCCCCTTCGTCATGGGCGTGTCCAGCGGCGCAAAGCTGGCGGTGGCCCTGACGATGGTGGTGTTTTTACAGCGGGGGCTGCTCACCAGCTCGGCCACCCTCATCATCGCCGCCTTTGCAGGCTCGATGGCGGCGATGGCCTTTGTGCTGGTGGTGGCCCGGCGGGTGCCGCGGATGAGCATCCTCGTCATCTGCGGCATCATGATCGGTTATATCTGCTCGGCTGTCACCGACATCGTGGTGACTTTCGCTCAGGACTCCAACATCGTCAATCTCCACAACTGGTCGATGGGCAGCTTTTCCGGCATGACCTGGGCCAACGTGGGTGCAGCGGCCTGCGTGGTGCTGCCCGCGCTGGCGGCGGCGTTCCTGCTCTCGAAGCCCATGGCGGCCTACCAGATGGGCGAGAGCTACGCCAGGAGCGTCGGCGTGCCGGTGCGGGCCTTCTCGACGGCCCTCGTGCTGCTTTCCAGCCTGCTTTCCGCCTGCGTGACGGCCTTTGCAGGCCCCATCTCCTTTGTGGGCATCGCGGTGCCGCATCTGGTCAAGAACCTGCTGGGCAGCGCAAAGCCCCTTTATGTCCTGCCGGGCTGCTGTCTGGGCGGGGCAGCGTTCTGCCTGCTCTGCGACCTCATCGCCCGCAGCCTGTTCGCGCCCACTGAGCTGTCCATCAGCTCGGTGACGGCAGTTTTCGGTGCGCCGGTGGTCATCTGGCTGCTGGTGCGCCGCCAGACACAGGAGGGCCGGGAATGAGCGATCCGAAATTCTACTGCCGCGCCGAGGACCTTGCCATCGGCTACGGCAAAACGCCCCTGATGGAGCACATCGGACTCGGCGTCGGGAAGGGGACCGTCCTCACCCTCATCGGCCCCAACGGCGCGGGAAAATCCACCCTGCTCAAGACGCTGGCAGCGCAGCTGGCCCCCCAGGGGGGCGCTGTGCTGCTGGACGGCAAAAATCTCGCGGACTACTCCGGCCCGGAGCGCGCCCGCAAAATGGCCCTGATGGTGCCTCACACCCGCCGCACCGAGCTGACCACCTGCTTCGAGATGGCGTCCGCCGGGCGCTACCCCTACACGGGGCGGCTGGGTGTCCTCTCGGCGGAAGATAAGCGCCAGGTCCATGCCGCGCTGGCCCTCGTGGGGGCCGAGGCGCTGGCGGACCGGGACTTCAACCGCATCAGCGACGGCCAGCGCCAGCGCGTCCTGCTGGCTCGGGCCATCTGCCAGCAGCCGGAGCTGATATTATTGGACGAGCCTACGTCTTTCCTCGACATCAAGGGCAAGGCCGAATTGCTGGCCATCCTGAAAAGCCTCGCCCGCGACAAGAAGATGGCCGTCATCCTGAGCCTCCACGAGCTGGAGCTGGCGCAGAAAGTTTCCGACAAGGTCGTCTGCGTCTCGGCGGCGGGCGTCTCGGACGTCATGACGCCGGAAAAGGCCTTTGCCCGGGAAAATATCTGCAAAATTTATGCTCTGACCGATGAGCAGTACGCATTCCTCTACGGCGAAGAAAAAGCGCCGGAGGAAAAGCGCCCGCTCTTTGAGCACTACGTCCGCAGCGGCCAGAAGCTCCTGCGCTGCGGCTATACCACCGGCACCTGTGCGGCGCTGGGCGCGGCGGGCGCGGCACGGTTGCTGCTCACCGGCCGCACCCCCGAGACGGTGGCCCTCCGCACCCCGAAGGGCATCGTGGTGGAGGTAGAGCCTATCTTCTGCCGCCTGTCCGGCGAGGGGGCTGAGTGCGCCATCCGGAAGGACGGCGGCGACGATGTGGACGTGACCACCGGTCTGCCGGTCATCGCCAGTGTCGCCCTCCGGCCCGAGCTGTCCGGCGAGGTGCGCATCCACGGCGGTGAGGGCGTGGGCCGGGTAACAAAGCCCGGTCTCGACCAGCCCGTGGGCGAAGCTGCCATCAACCACGTCCCCCGGGCCATGATAAAGGAAGCGCTGGAAAAAGAGGCCGAATCTGCCGGGTACGCGGGCGGTTTTGACGTCACCATCTCCATCGAGGGTGGGGCTGAGACGGCGAAGCGCACCTTCAACCCCCATATGGGCGTGGAAGGGGGCCTCAGCGTCCTCGGCACCAGCGGCATCGTCGAGCCCATGAGCCAGCAGGCCATCCTCGACACCATCCAGCTGGAAATGGGGCAGGCGGCGCTTCGGGCCGGAAGCCCCCGGCGGCTCATCCTCGCCCCGGGCAACTACGGCCTCGACTATCTCCACGAGAAGATGCCCGCCCTAAAGAATATCCCGGTGGTCAAGACCTCGAACTTCATTGGGGATACGATGGATATGGCGGCGGCATCCCACTTCGAAGAGGTGGTGCTGGTGGGCCACATCGGCAAGCTGGTCAAACTGGCGGGCGGCGTCATGAACACCCACTCCCGCACAGCCGACTGCCGCACCGAGCTGCTCTGCGCCCACGCCGCCCTCTGCGGTGCATCCCGGGACGTCTGCGCGGCCCTGATGAACGCGGCCACCACCGACGCCTGCATGGAGATCTTAGACGGAGCAGAGATGAGAGAACCGGTGCTGTCCAGTCTGCTGGACGCCATCCAGCTCCACCTCGACCGCCGCGCCGCCGGGGCGTTCCGGGTGGGCGCGGTGCTCTTCTCGAACCAATACGGCCTGTTGGGCCAGACCAGGACTGCAAAGGAGCTGCTGGACGAATGGAAAAACGGATAGGCACTTTTTACGGCGTCAGCGTCGGCCCGGGCGACCCGGAGCTCATGACCCTGCAGGCTGTCCGCCGCCTCGAAAACTGCCCGGTCATCGCCGCGCCCCAGACTCCAAAGGGTGGGATGCTGGCGCTGGACATCGCAAAAGGTGCGGTGGAGCTGAGCGGCAAGACCATCCTGCCGCTGCGCTTCGCCATGAGCCTTGACCCGGCGGTGCAGAAAGCCGCCCACATCGAGGCGGCCCGGGCCGTGAAAGAATATCTCGACGCCGGGCAGGATGTCGCCATGCTCAACCTCGGCGACGTGTCCGTCTACGCGACCTTCGGCTACCTGCAGGAGATCTTGGAGGCCGAGGGCTGCAAGACCGTGATGCTCCCCGGCGTGACGAGCTTCTGCGCCGCTGCGGCCCGGCTGGGCCAGTCCCTGACGGGCGGCATGGAGCAGCCGCTGACCATCGCCCCGGGGCGCTGCGCCGCTGAGGTGCTGGCCGCACCGGGCGCAAAAGTGCTGATGAAATCGGGCCGTCAGCTGCCCGAGACGCTGGCCGCGCTGGCCGACGCCGGGCTTCTGAGCCGGAGCGCGATGGTCTGTAACTGCGGCCTGCCGAACGAGGAGGTCTGGCCCGACCTGACCGATTATGACCCGGACCGGTCGGCGGGCTATTTCGCAACGATTTTGGTGAAGGAGGGGTAAGATATGGTCCATTTTGTAGGAGCCGGGCCGGGTGCGCCCGACCTCATCACCCGGCGGGGCGCGGCCCTGCTGGCCGATGCCGACTGCATCATCTACGCGGGCAGTCTCGTCAACCCGGCCCTGCTGGGGCTGGCGAAGCCCGGCTGTGCCATCTACAACAGCGCGGAAATGACGCTGGAACAGGTGCTGGACACCATCCGCGCCGCCGAAAAGGCCGGAGGCACCACGGTCCGCCTCCACACCGGCGACCCCTGCCTCTACGGGGCCATCCGGGAGCAGATGGACGCGCTGGATGCTGATGGCATCCCTTATGACGACACCCCGGGCGTGTCCAGCTTCTGCGGCGCGGCGGCGGCACTCTGTGCCGAGTACACCCTGCCCAACGTGAGCCAGACCGTCATCATCACCCGGATGGAGGGCCGCACTCCTGTTCCTGAGGCCGAACAGCTGGCAAAGCTGGCTGCACACGGGGCTACCATGGTCATCTTCCTCTCCATCGGGCTGGTGGACAAAGTCCAGCAGGCCCTTCTCGAGAGCGGCGGCTACCGCCCCGATACCCCTGCCGCTGTGGTCTATAAGGCCACCTGGCCCGAGCAGAAGGTGGTGCGCTGCACCGTCTCCACACTGGCCGAGGAGACCCGCAAAAACGGCATCACCAAGACCGCCCTCATCGTCGTAGGCGACTTTCTGGGCGAAAACTACGAGCGCAGCAAGCTTTACGACCCCGCCTTTACCACCGAGTTCCGGCAGGGGACGGAGGCCGGGCAGTGAGCCGGGCATATCTGGCCTTCACCGCAAAAGGCGAAGCGCTGGCCCATCGGCTGGCGGAAGCTTTGCCCGGCAGCGTGAGCCGTTGCGGCGGAGACGTGACCCTGAAAGACTGGACGGCGGAGCATTTTGCACAGGATGAGGCCCTGATTTTTGTGGGAGCTGTGGGCATCGCGGTGCGGGCCATCGCGCCCCACTGCAGGAGCAAGGCCGCCGACCCGGCGGTGGTGGTCGTGGACGAGGGCGGGAACTTCGCCGTGCCGCTCCTGTCGGGCCATCTGGGCGGTGCCAACGCGCTGGCCCGGGCGCTGGCAAAAGCGTGCGGCGCGGTGCCGGTCATCACGACGGCCACTGACGTCAACGGCCTCTTCGCCGTAGACCTCTGGGCCAAGGCCCAGAATTGCGCTGTCCTTGAGCCGGAGCGCATCAAGCGCGTCAGCGGCGCCCTGCTGGCCGGGCAGACTGTCCGGTACTGGTCGCCGTGGCCGGTGGCGGGGGAGCCCCCCGCCGGCGTGGAAAAAACTGACGCACCCGAAGCCGCCGACTTCGCCCTGACCCTCACACCGCAGGGCGAGGCGCTCCACCTCGTACCCCGCATCGGGGTGCTGGGGGTGGGGTGCCGCCGCGGCACGACGGCGCAGCAGCTGGAAGAAGCCTTTGCGGCGTTCTGTGCCGCGTCCGGTCTCAGCCCGGCGGCGGCCTGCGCAGCCGCCAGCATCGACCTGAAAAAAGATGAGCCGGGGCTTGCAGAGTTTTGCAAAGCCCACGGCTGGCCCATCACGTTCTATCCGGCCGACGAACTGCGGGCCGTGCCGGGACAGTTCACCCCGTCGGCCTTTGTGGCAAGTGTCACCGGCGTGGACAACGTCTGTGAGCGCTCGGCGGTAAAAGCCTCGGGCGGGACGCTCCTTCTGCCCAAAACGGCAGGCGGCGGCGTGACGCTGGCGCTGGCCGTCCGCCCCTTTGCACCCGATTGGAGGACAGAGCAATGAGTGAGAGTAAAAAGACCGTGTTCGTCGTGGGGCTTGGCCCCGGCGGCGGACAGTTTCTGACCGTGCAGGCGCAGAGCGCCTTGCAGCAGGCCGAGGTGTTGTGCGGCTATACGGTCTACATCGACCTTGTGCGCCCCCTCTACCCGGAAAAAGAGTGCTACACCACCGGCATGACCCGGGAGATCGACCGCTGCCGCTGGGCGCTGGACACCGCCCGGGCGGGCCGGGACGTGGCGCTGGTCTGCTCCGGCGACGCCGGGGTCTACGGCATGGCCAGCCCGCTGCTGGAGCTGGCCGAAGAGTACCCGGACGTCAACGTGGAGGTCGTCCCCGGCCTGACCGCCGCCCTCAGCGGCGGGGCGGTGCTGGGTGCGCCGCTGGCCCACGATTTCTGCGTCATCTCGCTGTCGGACCGTCTCACGCCGTGGGAGGTCATCGAAAAGCGTCTGGCCTGCGCCGCTCAGGGCGATTTCGCGCTGGCGCTGTACAATCCCTCGTCCAAGGGCCGCCCGGACTATCTGCGCCGGGCTGTGGATGTCCTGCTGGCAAACGGCAAAGCCCCGGACACCCTCTGCGGTTCTGTGCGGAACATCGGCCGGGAAGGGCAGGAAAAGCACATCCTGCCTCTCAGCCAGCTCCGGGACACCGAGGTGGATATGTTCACCACCGTCTTTGTGGGCAACGCCGCCACCCGCGCGCTGAGCGGGCGAATGGTCACGCCGCGGGGGTATCGCCGATGAACGTCGTCGTTTTCAGCGGCACCACCGAGGGGCGGGAGCTTTCCCGCCAGCTGGCGGCACTGGGCATTGAAGTCACCGTCAGCGTGGCCACCCCGCTGGGGCAGGAAGAGCAGGGGAGCGCCCCCGGCGTCACCGTCCGGTGCGGGCGGCTCCTGCCCGATGAGATGGCCGCGCTCTTAGGGGATGCCGCCCTCTGCATCGACGCCACCCACCCTTACGCAGTGGAGGCGACCAAAAACATCAAAGCAGCGGCAGAGAAGGCCGGGGTGGAATACCTCCGCCTGCTGCGCCCGGCCAGTCCGCTGCCGGAAAACTGTCTCGTCTTTGAGAGCGCAAAGCAGGCAGCCGAGGCGCTGGCCGCAAAAGAGGGCAACCTTCTATTGGCCACCGGGGCCAAGGAGCTAGCGCAGTTTGCGGCCATCCCGCCCGAGCGGCTCTACCCCCGTGTCCTGCCCACGCTGGAAAGCATCGCGGCCTGCGAGGCGGCGAATATCCCCCACCGCAACATCATCGCCATGCAGGGTCCCTTCAGCTTTGCCCTCAATCAGGCCATGATGGAGCAGTTCCATATCCGCTGGCTCGTCACAAAGGACGGCGGCGCAGCCGGAGGTTTCGACGAAAAAGCCGCCGCCGCCTCTGCCGCCGGGGCGCAGCTGGTGGTCATCCGCCGCCCGCCCGAGCAGGGCGAGACGGCTTCCGAGGTGCTGAAACGCTGCAAGGAGATGATAAGATGAACGTGACACTCATCGGCATGGGCTCCGGCCAGCCGGAGAACCTGACCCTTCAGGGCCTGGCCGCACTGCGGCAGGCCGACCTCATCCTGGGCGCACGGCGTCTGCTGGCAGTTCTGCCTGCCGGCTGCACCGAGAACCGCGCCGCCGCCTACCGCCCCGACGAGGTGGCAGAGCTGCTGCAGACTTCCGGCGCAGAGAACGCCGTGCTGGTCTACAGCGGCGACACCGGTTTTTACTCCGGCGCGTCCTCTATGATGGAAAAGCTGGAGGCCCTCGGCGTCCGCGCCCGGGTGCTGCCCGGCCTTTCCAGCATCCAGCTGCTGGCGGCGGCGCTGGGCCGTCCGTGGCAGGGGTGGAACCTTGTTTCGGCCCATGGCCGCACCTGTGACCCGGTGGCCGAGTGTATGCAGGGCAGACCCACCTTCTTCCTCACCGGCGGCAGCGAAGACCCCGCCACCCTCTGCGCCCAGCTGGCGTCAGAGGGCTTCGGGGACGTGCAGGCTGTTGTGGGCCAGTGCCTCGGCACGCCGGAAGAGAAGATCTTCCGCGGCAGCGTCAAAGAGCTGGCCGCAGGCCGCTTCAACAGCCTGAGCGTCCTTC
>ERZ860668.981-NODE-981-length-19388-cov-3.397248_pt1 | contig 19388 bp, 20 predicted proteins | sample MGYA00510062_ERZ860668 | MGnify/ENA primary metagenome ERZ860668 (study PRJEB30046, sample SAMN00715258) | human gut metagenome | study: EMG produced TPA metagenomics assembly of the A metagenome-wide association study of gut microbiota in type 2...
CAAGGATGGTCCATGTATGGTTCTCGCAGGTCCCGGTTCCGGGAAAACACTCACAATCACGAAACGAATTGAATATCTGATTGGAAAGCATCACGTGAGTCCGGAAGAGATTCTTGTGATTACATTTACAAAAGCGGCATCAATTGAGATGAAAGAGCGTTTTGTGCGTTTGTGCGGACAGAAAGCAGGTCCTGTCACATTTGGAACGTTTCATGGTATTTATTATGGTATTTTAAAATGGGCATATAGGATGAATGCGTCAAATATTCTTTCCGAGGAACAAAAATACCAGCTGTTAAAACAGGTCATTGGCAGAATGGAGATTGATATTGATGATGAGAAAGATTTTTTGCAAGGGATTGCAGGGGAGATTGGAAATATCAAAAATAATCAGATTCCATTGGCGGAATATGAGTCTTTGAACTGTTCAGAAGAGGTTTTTCGGGAAATTTTCGAGCAGTATGAGAAAGAACGGAAGCGGTTAAAGAAAATCGATTTTGATGATATGCTTGTGCTTGTCTATGAATTGTTCAAAAAGAGACCGGATATTTTGAGCATGTGGCAGAGAAAATTCCGGTATATTTTAATTGATGAGTTTCAAGACATCAATCAGGTACAGTATGATGTGATTCGAATGCTGGCGGCGCCGGAAAACAACTTATTCATTGTTGGAGATGATGATCAGTCAATTTATCGATTCCGCGGCGCAAGACCGGATATCATGCTTGGGTTTAAGAAAGATTACCCTGATACAAAGGAGATTTTGCTGGATGTGAATTATCGCTCTACAAAAGCGATTGTAAATGGGGCGGCACGGGTGATCCGGCACAATGTAAACCGTTATCCAAAGCAGATTATCACAACGAACGAGCAGGGAGAGACCGTCCACATTCAGGAGGTCAGACATCCGATTGAAGAAAGCAAGTATGTGGTCAGTCAGATTCAGGAGGCGAAAAAAAGAGGTATCCCGTCTTCGGAGATTGCGGTTCTGTTTCGCACAAATGTGGAGGCACGTGCATTGGCGGAGACATTTATGGAATACAACATGCCGTTTCGGATGAAAGAACGCATGCCGAATCTGTATGAACATTTTATTGCACAGGATTTGACTACGTATTTGAAGATGGCGTTAGGAGACCGTTCGCGAAAATCATTTTTGGCGATTATGAATCGTCCGAACCGCTATATCGGGCGAGACAGTGTGGAAGGAACCACGATTTCATTTGAGAGTTTGCGAAAATTCTATTGTGACAAAGACTGGATGCTCGACCGGATCGATCAGCTTGAGGTGGATTTTAGAATATTAAAAAATATGGCGCCGTACGGGGCAATCCAGTATATTCGAAAACATATCGGATACGATGAATTTTTAAAAGAATATGTCAATTACCGGATTGGCAAACATTTTGATTATGGACTAGGGGTTGATCAAGATTATGATAAGGCAAAAAAATTCTATGAAAAATCCGAAAGTGCCCTTTCAGACTTTAGTTTGGGAAATCTTTATTTTTGTGGGAATGGGGTTGAAAAAGATCTGGAAAGAGCATTTCAATATTACATGAGATCTGATATAAAAAAAAGAGACAACGGATATGTTCAGTATAAAATTGCTACGATGTATGAAAAGGGAATGGGAATCGAAGAAAATAGCGATAAGGCTGAAAAATATTATCGTATGGCTTTTAAATCCTTTAATCAAATGTTAAAAGAATCAGAAGACGATAACATTCAATACCGAGTGGGAATGATGCTGATTAATGGGAAAGGAGTAGAAAAAGATTTGAAAAAAGGAATAGAGTTTCTGGAAGCATCAGCAGAAAATGGAAATCCAAATGCCCAATACCAGATTGCAAAAATATATCTTGATTCGGGAGAAGGAGATCCTGTCAAAATTAATGCAGCAATAAAATATTTAGAAAATGTGGCAAATAAAGGGAAAAATAGTATGGCACATTATCAGTTAGGAAAGCTGTATATAGATAAACAGTTTCTTTATTTTAATGCTAAGAAGGGAATAGAACATCTTCAAATTGCCGCCGATCAGAATAATGAATATGCACAATTCCGATTAGGTATTTTGTATTTGCAAGGAAGAATTGTTACGAGAAACTTACGCATAGCAGAGAAATATTTAACCCAATCTGCAGAAAATGGGAATGAGTATGCTGCTGATGTATTAAAACAATTAAAAGAAAATCGTTTCAAATTAAAAGGGAAACCTTATGTGATGCGATCACTGAAGGTTTCTATTGGAAATTTGAAATCAATATTAAAGAATGAAAAAGAAAAAGCGCTTAATATGAAAATCTATAGGGAGAATGAGTGGAATGCAGAAATGAAAGCTAAGAAAGAGCGGGAATCCGAGGTGCTATAAATAGCACCACTGGTGTATTGATAGGTGAGTTTTCAGAATTTCATAAGTATGCGGAAGGAATTATGGAAAGACAGATATTTACGCATGAATTTGCGGATAAAGAAGTTATGAACAAATTTAAAGAATTGAGCAAGCCTGATATCATTAAAGCGTTAGAAAATGCGAAATAATTGAAGGGTAAACTTTGTACTATTAAATAAAGGTTTGTGAAGTATGGAAGAAAAAACACAGTACAAAAAAATAGGAGGCAAGCGTATGATATTGAGAGACTGTAACAAATTCTGTGTAAACTAAAGATATGATATATATCCTCTTGGATTGATGTTAAAATAAATATTAATCTAGGAGGATATTTTTATGGCACGAAGAAGAAAAATGGATCCAGAACGTAAAGCGTTCATCAATAGCTTACTGGAGCATTATCAACCGAAAGATGCACAGGATATACAAGAAATGTTGAAGGATCTGCTGGGAGAAACTCTGCAGGGAATGCTTGAAGCAGAAATGGATGATCATTTAGGATATTCCAAGTATGATTACAAAAACAAAGAAACCGATGACAGCAGAAATGGTTACAGTCCTAAAACAGTAACTTCATCAATGGGAACGATTGATCTGGATATTCCAAGAGACCGAAAAGGTGAGTTCGAACCACAGATTGTCAAAAAGAACCAGACAGACATTTCCAATATTGAAGACCAAGTACTTTCCATGTATGCAAAAGGAATGACAACTAGAGATATCTCAACCCATTTGCGTGACGTGTACGGTGTAGAAGCTTCTGCTGAAATGATTTCCCGGATGACAGACCGTATCCTTCCGCTGGCAAAAGAATGGCAAAATCGACCATTAGAGCGCAAATATGCGATTGTTTTTATGGATGCCGTCCACTTCAATGTTCGCGAGGATAATAGAACAGTCAAAAAAGCTGTTTACGTTGCCATCGGGATAAAGTTGAATGGTAAACGTGAGGTTCTTGGTATGTGGATCGGTGGTAATGAAAGTGCGAAATACTGGCTTGGTGTGCTTAACGAGATCAAAAACCGTGGTGTGGAAGACATCATGATAGTGTCTGTTGATGGGTTAACTGGATTTGGAGATGCGATTCATGCTGTATTTCCAAAAGCAGAGATACAGCGCTGCATCGTTCATCAGATCCGCTACTCGACTAAATTTATTTCCTACAAAGATTTAAAGCCTTTTATGGCTGATCTAAAGTTAGTATACAAGGCAGATACTGAAGATTTGGCACTTTCCGCACTAGATGATCTAGAAGCAGAGTGGGGAAAGAAATATCCGGCCTCTATAGCTTCCTGGAGAAATAACTGGTCACAGCTGTCCACGTATTTCAAATATCCGTCAGAAATCCGGAAACTGATATATACAACGAATTCCATTGAAAATTTCAATCGTCAGCTCCGAAAGGTAACAAAAGCAAAGGCGATTTTCCCAACAGACGATGCTCTGTTTAAGAGTCTTTATCTGACCATGATGGATGCTACAAAAAAATGGACCGGAAAGGCCTGGGATTGGGGCTTGACCCTGGATCAACTATGCATTTACTTTGAGGACCGGATCAGACCAGAGGATATTGACTAGCATAAAACATCCTACATATCAAGGATAGATAAAACGCCCGTTTTTAACGGGCGCCCTTGACATGCAAAATGATCCATGCTAGAAAATAAACAAGGGCAGAACGGCTCAAGCTGCCATTCTGCCCCATCTAATCATATACGATTCTAATTAAACCTGAGATTTTTTCATCAATCTGAGAGGTTTACACAAAATTTGTTACATTACCGATATTGAGTAGGTGCTATAAATAGCACCTACTCAATATTACTTGTAATTTCCTTTTTTGAAATTTAGATTTCATACCATTTTTTATCAATCATTAATCCGAAAATCATATCATATTTGCCCTCACATATAACATGATCTTTATATATTCTGTATCCATTTTCTAGAACATATTTAACAGGAAAGGGACATTCAAACATATCTAAGTCGGTGTTTTTTTCAGCTTCTTCTAATAAACATTCGGGAATAGCCATAATGACATGTCCTGTGTCTCCATCACAATAGTAATAATTAAATTCTTCTAATTCTTTTGGCAAATTTAAATAATGGTCTTTTATTATTCCTCTTAATCCTTCATGGCTTCTACGCATTTTTAATTGTCCTCCTCTTTTATGTTAGATGTTAATCGCTTCTAAAAGTGACCTGTAGTGCTATAAAAACCTGGGAGTATAACGTATTGTAATGACATGTACTTCTTTTTTTTGCTTCACGATACGATAGACGATGGTGTAATTTTTTAAAAATAACTGGCGGTAATCCTTATTTGAATAAGCTCCAACGCGTCGGATCGCTCCGCGTTCCGGAAATTGAGCCAAGCTAAGGATCGCGGTTTCTAATGCATCAACCATATTTAAAGCGGTGTCAGGTTCTAATAAAGAGTTTGCAATATAAGAATAGATTTCTTCTAAGTCTTGGTAAGCACGAGCATAAAGCTTTACGGTATATTTATCCAAAATGTTTCCTCCGTAAACATGAAAGAACTTCTTTTGCATCTAACAAAACGCCTTCAGCAGCATATTCTTTTTCTGCATCTTTAATAGCAGTATCTATGTGTGTAGTTTCTAACATGTTTTCATATGTTTCAATGCTCATGACTACTAAATCTCCATAGCCGTTTTTGGTGATAAAAAGCGGTTCAGGTTTTGCGTGGCAAAGTTCTGAAATTTCCGTAGTGTTTCTGAGATCTGTAATTGGTCGGATTTGTGGCATATCGCAACCTCCTTTCTTGTACATTATTATAGCGAAATTATGTACAAAACGCAATGTAGTAATATATGGGAAATGTGGTTATTGAAGAACCTATTGAATCTATAAAAGAAAAAAATTGTTGATCAGAATTTTAATTATTATATTGATTTAATTTTATAAATGTTATATACTATATATGTAGTAAATAATACAGGGTGCTATAAATAGCACCGGAGAGGAGCAGTTATGAAATCAATCGCTTTTTTAAACATTAAAGGAGGAGTCGGAAAGACAACAAGTGTAACAACGATAGCACATATGCTTGCAACACAGTACAAAAAAAGAGTGTTAATTGTCGATCTTGACCCGCAAGGAAATAGTACAGCCATGTTTTCTAAAGCAGATTTATTTGAGGATTTTATCAATCCGGAATTACCCTACTTAGAGTTTTCAGTTAGTAATTTGCTAATGGATAAAAAAATGGATGTGCATAAATGCATTACACACACAAAATATGAGAACTTAGATATTATCGGGGCAGATTTAAGACTTACGACAGTGGAAAAAGCCGTGAACTCGGATACATCTACCCCACAGCAGATACGTTTGCAGCGGCATTTAAAAGTAGTGGAGGACGAATATGATTTTTGTATTTTTGATTGTTCTCCAAACAGCGGACTTGTTAATGTGAATGGGCTTACAATGGCGGATGAAGTTTACATTCCAATTTGTGCAGATGCGTATAGTTTGCAAGGAATTAAAGCAACAGAGGAACTAATTGATAACGTGTCAGATTTTAACGTGAAATTAAAAATAGGGGGAATTTTTTGTACTCGGTGGGAAGGAAAAAAGGCGAATAAAACAATCTATGAAATGGTTCAAATGCAATATCCAGATCTTCTTATACCGATTAAAATTGGGAAAAGTAAATATTGTGAAGAAAACACAATGTTCCGAGTTCCTCTTTTGGAAATTGATTACGGTAAAAATAAAAGTAAGGCTACATTGGCATATCTTGAATTGACAGAGTATATTCTTTCACCTAATAAAAAAGTTTTTTTAGAAAGTTTAAATAGATAAGCGCGGAGGGAAAAATGAGTAGATTTGATTTGAGTAAAATGGGACAGAAAATAGAAGAAAATAAGGTGGAACTTGGAAAGTCTTATTTGAATGAAGCGTCTTTATCCATGCGGGATACTCGAAAAAAAACGGAGTATATTTCGCTAGATGAAATTGTTCCGAATCCAGATAATAAATTGAGTATGCCGAATGTTAAATGGCTGAAGCAGGATATTGCTTTAGAGGGATTGTTACAACCGCTTGTCGTTGCACAGATGGACGATGGAAAATATATGTTATATGCCGGACATCAAAGATTTGAAGCAATTAGACAGTTACATCAGGAAGGAAAATTTGAGAATACCGTAGAAGTAAAAAAAGTAGATTTAGATAACTTGAATCTTCCGGATACAGTAAGTGAAAATGCGCGCAGAAAGCTATTATTACGATCAGCAAATATTCAGCGAGGAAATGGATATTCGACAGATGCGGATCGTTATGTTGTAATTAGCGACTGGAAGGAAATTTACACGGAATTAAGACGATGCGGCGTTGAAGTGATTGAATTCGGGTTAGAGGGAGACGATGAAATAAGAGAATCTGAACAGATAAAAGGACGTAAGACAAGGGAACTTGTTGCAGAAAAGGTAGGATTATCTCCCGCACAGGTTGGAAAATTTGAACGAGTGGATAATCAAGGTGTGGATGAACTGAAAGAAGCTTTGAAAGAAGATAAGATCAATGTTGCAACAGCGGCGGAAGTCGCTTCAATGAATCCACAAGATCAAAAGAAAATATTAGAAAAAATCCGAGCGACAAAGGAGATTACACCGGATAACAAGATCAATGGAGAAGATATTGAAAAGGCGAAAGAAGTATTGGACGATTCCAAAAAGCCAGAAAAGAAAACTATAAAAAGGAAAGCGTCCGGTTTGAATATTATTTCAAAGAAAAAGATAAATGCGGATTTGAAAGAAGCATTTAAAAGTTTAAAAGAAGCCGGAGAAGAAATAGAAGTAGATCAGGAAACATACTCGGCTTATATGAAACATATTGAATCACTTAATCGAATTATTGAACAGGCTGCAAAAAGATGATTTTAGGTAAGGTGCTATTTATAGCACCTTACCTTTCATAAAAGGCAGAAGAGGTGGAGCGATGGAGTTATTAAATAATGAATTGAGGATAAATCAGCTTGAAAATAAAAGAAAAGATGTAGAAAAAGCTTTACAAAATTGCATAGTACGGGATAGCTTTTTAGATGATTTTGAAAAACGGTTCTGCTGGAGTAATAATGCTTTGGAGGGAAATACGCTATCCCTGATCGAAACAGTTAATTTACTTGATTATGATGAGGTACAAAGCGGTCATACTTATTCGGAGTATCAGGAAGCAAAGAATGTGTATGCTGCAATTAAAAATATGCTGATCCCGATGGAGCAAGTAAGGATTGATGGGGATTGGATTAAAAAAGTAAACGGATATGTCATGGGGACATCTGGGGAATATAGAAATCATGATATATATGTGGGAAATTTGGTAGAAGCGGTTTATTATCCTCCGGCGTCAGATAAAGTAGAAGAGTTAATGAAAACATTTGAAAAAACGGTAAATATAAAGGAAAAAAATATTGATAAACTGCTTTTAGAAATCGCGCAGCAACACATAGTGTTTGAAAGGATACATCCGTTTCAAGACGGTAATGGACGAACAGGAAGAATATTGATTAATCAACAATTAATCAATAATGGCTTGCCACCTATATCAATTAAGCCAACAGGGAAATATCGCCAAGCATTTCGTCGTTACAATAATTCGGGAGATTTGTCACAAATGGTATATATTTTAGCGAAAAGCGAATTAGAATCTTTTGATCGAATTTTGCAACAAGAAAGTAGATATCTTCTTAATCGCGATGGGAGAAATGTCGAAGTAAAGTCAAAATTAAGAGCAACAGAAAGAGAAATAGATTTATGAGTTTTGGAGGGAACGATGGGAGCAACTGTGTTTAATATGCCGGATCAGATTTGTGAGATGGTAAGATATACCGAGTATATTACAAGGATCAGTAAATCTGAACTTTATCGAAAAGCAATCAGTTATTTTATAGAAAATAAATTGGAAGTGACAGATGAAGTTTTATATATGCCACTTGCTCAAAAAAATTGTAAGGAACAAGTTTACATTGAAATGTGCTTGCCATTATTGGAAGAATATATTAAAAAATTAAGGAATCAATGTGCCGAAGGTGTGTTTTGTGTTGCTCAAGGAAAAGGAATCATGCAGAAGAAAAATAGATATCGGAAATCAACGGTAATTCTTCAGGCAATGATTAATTATTTATATTATTTATACTCTGACGAGGAGGTGCAGATAAAAGAAATTGAGCAGGGATTAATTTATATGAATGAAAGGAGGCTTGTATGGAAGCGGAACGGGTTCTAAATGATTTATACAAAAAAATAAATGAGACAGGATGCGAAGGACGTTTGCCGGTTGCAATATTTAGGGTTGAAAAAAACATATTAACATATAGTGGATGGAAATGGCGTTTTGTTCCTAATAGTGGAATTTATGAAATTGCAGTTATGGCTGAAAAATTGCAAGAATCAGTTTATCAAATTTATGCAGAAGTCTTTCATCAAATTGTGCATATTTTAAATGCACAATCGGGAATTACCGATACGTCAAACTATGGACGATACCACAATAGACATTTCCAGAAAAAAGCAGAAGAATTAGGGTTAAAAGCAACAAAAAAAGAATATGTACATGGATTTGATATTATCGAAGTACCTAAGAGTTTAATTGAAAAGATCAATTTTCCTATGTTTGAAACGAACTTAAAAAAGGCGATAGAAAAACAATCTGTCGAGATCGCTCCCCCGAATATAACTGAGGCGTTATATCGTTGTCCGATTTGCAAACAATATGCAAACGCTGATTCAAAGGCGAAATTGTTTTGTGGTTATTGCAACACAGAAATGATCCGAATTGAACAGAAAAAACTTGTCTCATGATATTTATTATACCATAAGGAGGTAAAAACAAGAAATTCATGGGAATAAATTATGGATACATTCGGGTATCTGCTTCTGATCAAAATGAGTCTAGGCAATTATACGCGATGGAAAAAAATGGGATTAAACAAAAAAATATTTTTGTTGATAAACAGTCGGGGAAAAATTTTGAACGAAAACAATACAAAGCATTACTCCGAAAGTTGAAAGAAGGAGATACATTATACGTTGAAAGCATTAGTCGTTTCGGGCGAAATTACATTGAAATTACAGAGCAGTGGCGCTATTTGATTAGAAATAAAAAAGTAAATATTGTTGTAATGGATATGCCGTTGCTAGATACGCGTCCTAAAAAAGATCTATTAGGAACATTTATTGGAGATTTGGTTTTATACATCCTAAGTTATGTTGCGGAATCGGAAAGAAAAAATATTAAGAGGTGTCAGGCGGAAGGGATTGCTCGTGCAAAAGAACGAGGTGTGAAATTTGGAAGACCTCAAAAAATGTCACTTGCCGAATTTGAAGAAAGATATTATAAGTATTGTAGTGCGGGATATACTGTAAAGGAGATGGCAAAAATGTTTAACATGTCAGTTTCGAGCGCATACAGATACAAGTCAAAGTTAAAAGATTAAAAATGATTGGCACAGAGATCTAAAATCAGCTCCAAAGTTGACTAAACAATGAATGAAGTAGGGAATACTTGCAATAGCTATCTGCATATGTTATAATGCCGATAGCTAAGAAAAGATATAATGTGTCACATAGACACAAAACGAACCCCCAGTAGCAGCCACTACTGGGGGTTCTTCTCAATTTAGACGGTTGAGCTTCCGTTAGGTTAGTTGTCGCTGTCATTTCCGTCTAACCATTTGCAAATATAGTAGCCAACTACACTTGCCAGTACGGAAACAAGAAAAGATATAATTTCTAACACATAGACACCCCCCTTTCTGTTGCCAGATTGGGAGCGACAACGCTGCTAATTATAGCATAATGACAGAGATGCTACAATAAGCCATTTCATGAAATGTTTTACACAATTTTATGAAATGGCTTTTACAAAATAAATTTAGAGTTGTTAAAATGATAAAAATATGTTACTTTAATTATATAAGATGAGAAGTCCAAAAAAGTATACTTTTTTGAATTCTCTTTTTTTTTAGCTAGAAATGCTATTTGATGGCATTTCTGGCTTTTTTTTATGCTATTTTAGCCCCTTGCAAAAAGTATACTTTTTGCAAGGGAAGAGGAAGGATACAAAAACATGTTTTGTTTAAAAGGGTACAACCGACTGTTAAAGAAATGGATCGAGATGAAGATTCTTGATGACGGCACTGTGCTTGCTGATGATTGGGAACACATCGAAGAGGACAGCATTAAACGCTACACAGAGCAAATGGATATGGGAAAGAAAATGCTGTGGGAAGACGATCAGATTGTTGATATGCAAACCGGAAAATGTATGATTATTCGGTTCGGAGAATATGAAACATATTGTGTTGAAGAAGAACAGGTCATGAAAAGTGTGGGATTTTATCTTGAGACAAGAAATGGTGAAAATCTTCCACTCGGAAATTTATCAGAGTATGCGAACAAAATAGAAGAACCTATATGGTAGGACGTACCGAATTTCGGTACGGAAAATTTTATAAATAAAAAAGAAAACAAGAAGATGAATATACCAAAAAAAATTGAAAAATTGATTGATCAAAGATGTAGATATGCAGAAATGGTAGAAAAAATAGATTATGAACTATCAACATGGCTTAAGAAAAATAAAATCAATGTGGACGAGCAGGATGTATTTGGAGGATGTGAAGTTTATCATAATCCGATTGGTTCTGCAAATAGAATCCGTAAGGAGATTTTAGAAAAATAAAAAACGTACCGAATTTCGGTACATAAAAATAAATATAGAATTCGTTTCTTGGAAACGCTCCGCTGATACAATGAGACAGCGATATCAACATTGTAGTAGATTGGTAGTTAAGGCACTTGTTGCGGCGCTACGGTGTGCGGTTACAAAATTCTGACATAAAAAGGAGAAGAGGCATGAAAAAGGGAAACATTTTACTTCATGGAATAGGTAAGATTCTTTTTTGTATGATTGGAAGTGTATCAATAATAGGGGAAATGATAGTGATCGGAAATGTTATTTCTAAAATCTCAATATTTGATGTTTTTTTCTGTCTTGGTCAATGCTTATAGTTGCATTTGTTATTTTTCTCTTAGGGACTGTAGTGTTAATTCTTTTAGGACTTCAAATTTTACTTATAATCATAGATACTATTCAGAAATTGAAAATAAATTCAAACTAACATTTTATACTCAAAATATAAGTATACAAATACTCGCGAAACAGGTATGATAAATATGTGGTGTTTTTCGGAACAGGTTCGTGTACCGAAATTCGGTACAGAAAGAATGGGGTGAGAAACAATGAAGAAAAACATGGAACAATTAAGATTATGGATGAAGACCCATAAAAAGAAAGTAGCTGCTTGCATGGCGGTGATCCTGCTTGCGCTTGGCGCGTTGGGGATCGGTCTTGCAGGAATGCAAAAGGAGAATCAGAAAGAGGTCATTGCAAAAGCGGATCAAAAAAAGAAAGTTGATGAGAAGCAGACGAAGAAAACAGATCTGAAGGAAGAAAAGACATCAAAAGATGATTCTAAGAAAGAGTCGGAGACAAAAGACGCTGCGAAGGAAACAACAGAGGTGAAAACGGAAGAGAAACAGAAAGCATCTCAGCCGGATACTTCCGCTCCTGCACAAAAGAATGATGATCCCCAAACAACGGGCGGATCGAATGCAGGTAATTCAGGAAGCAGCGGAAATCAAAATGCAGCTCCGGTACATACCCATAATTACAATATTCCACTCTATGCTCAACAATGGGTAGTCGATCAGGCAGCTTGGACAGAAACGGTCAGTGAACCGGTATATGAAATGGAAATAGTATGGTATTGCAATACTTGTGGTGAAGATATAACATCAAATCCTGAAGGACATATTGATGAAACAATGCATGCGGGATATAGAAATGATTGGAAACAGGTACAAACAGGAACAAATACTTACACAGTTCCTCATCCAGAACAAGGGCATTACGAATCGGTTGTAACCGGATATCAATGCAGCTGTGGAGCAGTTCAATAAAATAAAAAATAAATACGGAAAACAAGAAACTACGAATCGAAAGGTTGGTAGTTTTTTTGTTGATAAAAATTGTGCCGAAATTCGGTACATACAAAAACAAACGACGAAAGGAGTAAAAAAATGAGAGAAAAAGGAAAACGCCTGATTGCGATTATCCTATCCTGTTTATTATTGTTATCAAATGTAACAGTATACGCAGCGACAGAAGCGGAAGCGCAGTCAGACACACAAAACACAGTGAGCGTCAGCGCTTCTAAAGAAGCTGTGACACTACCAGAAGAACCAACGAATGGAAGTGCAGGAGAAGAGGCTGCAATTCAAAATGAGCCAAATGAGGAAGATGCTTCCGGTGAAACTGAGGAAACAGAAACGTCTGTTCCGATCAATGAAACAGATCCTTTGGAGATTTTAGAAACTCCAAAGAACATGGTAGGAATTGAAATAAGCAGTTTTAATTTTTTACCAACAACGCGTTCCGTTGGGATTCCAACCGTAGGATCAACAGCTACCGGAACATGTTATATCGGGGATACATGGAATGTAAATTATCCCTATCAGGATTATTTTTATGTAAATAATTTTACAGGTGATTTAGCCGGAGCTGTAACCGTACAAGACTTTGAGTGTCTCGATCCGACGGCTGCGTTACCAACACACACAAATGCAAGCTATGAGGCAACTGTCACGGAAGTAAATGCGGCAGGCGGATACGTCGAATACTACGTGCGCGTTACGCCTCCGGGAGCGACTGATGGTGTAACAAGACCGGATGGGGAGCATTTAAGTGGATATCAGCATGTTGGTGGAAAAGTCAGAGTCTACAAAGCATTTACAGGATCGTTAGAACTGATAAAAAGTTCCGCAAACCAAACAATTACAAACGGGAATAGCTGTTACTCCTTAAAAGGAGCAGTTTACGGATTATATCAAAACGGAGTAGAAATCGCGCGAAAAACGACAGATGTAAACGGTTACGCAAAATTTGAAAATGTTACAGCAGGGAATTATGACTTAAAAGAGATTACTCCGCCGAAAGGATATACGGAGCTATATGAGACTCCCAAAACAATTATTACTGATGTGGAGGGAGTACAGCTTAAAACAGACTCCTGCGAAGTGTCTTCAGAATGCATTAATGTACTTGATGACACTGTAGCAGAAGTGGAGCGTTTAATTACATATCGCAACGGCTCTATTACCTTAAAAGGCGGAGGAAAAATATAATGGGAAAAGCGACAAAAAAGCAAGTGGCATTTGCCTCAAAAATTTCAAAAACTTTAAATATTTCGCTCCCTGAACAACTGACGTTTGAAACAATGCAAAAATTTATTAACACGCATATCGATGAATACATGAATATAAATTATACCGTTTTGGGCGAACGAATCAAAAACGAAGTATCTATTTTAGATTACGTCCCTTTGGCAGGTTTTACTTTAAAAAAAATTGGAAATCATGGATTATATACAACCGTAGAACATGACAGCTTAATTATTGATCCATACAAGAACTGTTACTGGTTCAATAGTCGCGGTGATGCAGATTCTGTCATTGGCTTTGTGACAAAATATATTTATAACGGTGATGCAAAAATGGCAATTAAAGAGCTTTCCGAAAAATTAAATAATTCTGATTTTTCATTTAATATTGCCATTACACCTGAAGCTTCCGTAGAAAAGCCAAAAGAACTGATCTTACCTCCAAAAAATTCCGACATGCGAAAAGTTTTTGCCTATTTAACAAAGTCGCGATTTATTAATCAAGAAATTGTTCAAGATTTTGTGACACAACACATGTTATATCAAGATTTAAAAGGAAATTGTGTATTTGTATCTTATGATAACGATATTCCCGTTTTTGGATGTTTGCGCGGAACTAACACTTATAAAAGATTTTTAGGAGATCTTCCCGGATGTAATTATCAGAAAGGATTTTTTATCAATGGAAAAGGCTCTGAATTGATTGTCACAGAAAGTGTAATCGATGCAATGAGCATTATGTCCATTCTGAAAGAAAAAGGATTAGATTACAAAAACTATTCTTTTCTTTCACTATCAGGAGTGGATAAAAACAATGCTCTTAAATTCCATCTTGATCACAACAAAAAATTTCAGTCAGTTCTTCTGGCTTTAGATAATGATTCTGCCGGAAAAAAGATATCGAAACTCATTATAAAAGAATTTGCAGACAGAAAAGATCTTTGCATAACTGAACATTATCCCAGTTCTAAAGACTGGAATCAAGAAATTACAAATTTTTTTCGGTTTGGAAAGCCATTATCAGATATTGATTTTTTTAAAAAATCTGTAACTTTACATATTAAAGCACGAAAAAATATAATTGAGAGGTGATCATTAATGAGTAATTTAGTGTTTGTCGGTTCTAGGGAAATAGGTTTTTTTTCAGAACAAGTCGCTTCCAGGTATAACCTGGAAGTAGAATATATTCCTTCAAACGGGCATATTACACAACAGATAAACGAGATTTTATATATTTCTCAAGTTCAATGTATTGTGTATTACGGTTAGAACGCTGCAAAAATATTTTAAGCTTTTAAAGCATTATTTTTCAGTTTCTTTGAAAAATGGAATGTATTTTTTTACATTAAAAAGCAAATTTGCAAAATCAGGAGTAAGTCATACAACGGAAAATCACATCACAACACAGCATCTAGTAAAGGCAGCGTGCCGCAGAAATAAAATAAAAGATCCGGATGCAAAAGAACAAGAGAAAATAGAAAAAGTATTAGAAAACAGAGAAAAAGAGGTTCTGAATCAATTCGTAAACATCAGTGCTGCTGTTCAATCTATGATCGAAGCAATTAACGAAAAAATTCCAGATCCAAGAAAGTGGAATCGGAGGTTAAAAGCTACGTTATTTATTAAAAAATTTAATGAGGCAGTATCATAAAAAGTAGGCTGATCAAAAGATCAGTCTTAAGTGGCATGGTCAATCAGCCAAAAGTGGGCGGCCGTTCCAAAACGCATTTGCGACTACCGGAGAGCGCAAAATGCACTACCCTTACTAAATTGTCTGAATTGTTTTTTGCTTACTTAAATAACGCCTTTTTTTAACGCTGATCCGATTTCATCCGATTAAAAAAAACTCACTCTTCTTAAATTGTGTTAAAATATTCATCTTATGACTACGATAAATTATTATTTGTCGTATAGATTTAAGTGACAAAAAACACACCTCTCCGGCAGTATCGGCAATCTTTGCAGATTGCCGAAAACTGTGGTAACTGCAGCAAAACAACTGTCAACGAGTTTTTGAAACTCCTTTCTCACTTTATTCGATTATTCTTTAATTATTTTTTCTAAATTCCTGATCTGATCCTTTAAGTCAGCCCGTTCTTGACGTAACTCTTCTATTTTTTCATACAGATGTTGTAACTTTTCTTTATGCTCTTTTTCTATTGCCATCAATGCACGTTCTTTTTCTAGGGCCGCTCTTTCAGAAGCAATCTCTGCATCTTTCAAATTATCTCTCATTGTCTGTTTAACATTTTTTAATTCTTCATTTGCTGCATCCAATTTTTCTTTTAAAGTTGGATAATCTAAGATTTTCTGTTCCAGATCTTTAAGTCTACTTGCCAACATAGAATTAATCTCTTCTTTATCTTTTAAAGAATCATGCATTTTTCTTTCACTTTCCACTGCCTCTTTCATTGCCTTCTCTATAGTTATATATTTGTTTTCAGCTTCCTTAGCTACAGAATATGCTTCTGTAGAACGTTCTTCTTTGATTTTCAATTCGTCCTGAAGCTTCATGATTTGTTCGTCTTTACTGACTAATAGACTTTGATATTTTTCCAGAACACGTTCCTCTGAAGATTCTGCTATTTCTACGCTATTTAAAAAAGCTGTTATTAAGGCTTTTGCGTGTCTTTCAAATTCTTCGATTTCTAATGCCCTTTCCGGAATCGCTGCTTTTGCCTTATCCATTTCAATAATTTGCATAATATGATCAAATCCTTGCGCTTGATTCATTCCATTTGCATTACAAAATTCGCGGAATTTTTCTGCATCTTCTGTGTTAATTCTAAAATTTGTTTGTTTAACTTCTCCCATTGTTTTTCCCTCTTCTTTCAATATGGTAATCAGTGATACTTTCTTTATCTTGATATTATTATATCATAATTTCTGGGTTTTGTCAATTTTGTTATACATTGTTATATATGTTATTGTTATACATATTATCGTTATGCATAAATTTAATTGATGTATTTAAATCAATAAAAAAACATTTATTTTTTTAAATTTACTAAAAATGGCAACAAAAAAACTCTTAGTAAATTTCACTAAGAGTTTTGTAGTAAATAATATCAAAAGAAGCTCTTTTGATGTTATTATTATAACAGATTGATAGTTTTGAAACAACCTCTTTTCAGCTCATATTTTTCAAAGGTATCCGATCGAAAATCTTTCGCTTACGCGCTAACGCCCGCCACGAAAATTTCAACTGTAAAAAACAACAGTTTCATTTTTCGTTCTGGTTGTTGAAAAATTATTCTTTCCTTTATTGCGGATATTGGCTGCTACGCATTTTTAATTTCATTCACTTTCTTTCTATATTCTTCTTTTAATGTTAAATAGTTTTTGATTTCTTCCGCCTGTTCGTCTGTAATCAATTTTTTATCTCCATTTGGATAAATGGAATAATTTCCTGCTTTTCCATAAATTTTTTGATTCCATGTGCATCCCTTTAAAACCTCCGGAACTGCGGGTTTTTTTATTAAGTCAATTTTCTCTTTTTTTTCGCGCCATTCTTTTTGACGTTCTAACGCAATTCGATAATGCACTTCGGCAAATAGACCGCTATCCGCGACCATACTTTTCGCTCCAATAGACGTAGCTTTTATGATCTCTTCTTCCAAACTATCTAATTTTATGATTTTATTCCAACATAATGTTGGAAGCTGAAAAGAATACCAATCGTCTGCCGATTCCCTTTCACTCCAGCTATAATTTCCCAACGATTTAATTTCATCTTTATGTGGTTTTGTATCACCACTAAACCACACAGACAGCAAAATACTCCCATCTTTTTCATTAATGTATGGTAACACTGTTGCATTAAAGATAAGCCCTTCTTTTTGCGTCTCTTCTTCTTTTTTCTTTCTATAACACTCCTTACATAATCCGTGTATTTTAAAGTATTCTATTTTTCTATCTCTCTCTTTTTCTTTTCCAAATAATTCTACTGTATCTTCATGCCCACAACTCATCATTATTTCATATTTCATAACCCGTTTCTCCTTTTGCCTTAATCATAAAAAATGTTAATCTTGATGATATACCATATTGATGTGAAAGACTATTGCTACTACTGACCTTCCCTTTTTTTTATAAGTGTAGGTAATCCGATACAATGTTACTCTTTCAATTTCTTTGATTGCTGCATCAATTACACGCTGCTTTAAATTTGCAAAAGACTTATACTTATCGATACAATCACAGCATTCCCGAATTTGTTCTATGGTTAATTCAAAATCTTTCCCTTTTTTAGGCAATACTTTTGAAAGTACTCTTTCCTGCAGAAGCTCAAAGATCCGAATAGCATAAACAGATTTCATCGTTAATATATTGTCTAGCGTGTATTGCGTGTATCTTTCTTTTAAATTTAAAAGCAATGGTTTTAATTCATCATTTAGTTTAATCGCTACTCCAACATCCGCTTGATATTCACATTTTGACACCCAGGGAATTTTCATCCATTTTAATTTTTTCCCCGAACCACTTTTAATAAAAACAGGATTATTAATAATATCATCTGTAATCTCATCAATATCACGATATATATTACTTCTTGAGATTCCCAATAATTCAGATAAATCCGCAATCGTTATAACATATGGTTTCAATTCCGTATCATCATATTTAATCTGCATGATTGCTGCTCGGATCAGCTTTGCACTATTTAGTTTTAACGCTTGTCGCCCACTAATTAAAGTATTTGATTGGCAAACATAATTATTACTATTTAAACTAAAATCAAAACTTAATTGTCCTTCGATATTTTTTTTCCCTCGTGCCATTATTTCCAATCCTTATATTATTTATTTATACTCATTATAATCTAAAAATAACATACTTTCAATCACGTTATTTTTTCTTTTTTTATCGATTCATAGCGACTCCAAACGTGTTTTTTTTATAGTAAATCAAAACTATCAATTTGTTATCTTTTGCATATCTGTCTTTTTTCAAAACTATCTATTTGTTATGTTATCACTATCAATTTGTTATATTATCGCTATCAATTTGTTATATTTAAAAATGTGGATAACTCATACAACCTCAGTGTTTACAAGGCTTCCAAGACTTACGTTTTTGTTGCCTAATTATATAAATTAGGTAAATGTTCATTTTATATCTATCTATATAGCCGATTCAAAAATATCAAAATGTTATATTTAATTAAATGGAAGGTCCTCATCTATATTATCTGTACTACCGGAAAAGTTTTCGGGAGAAGTTGAATTTATATGATTTTCTGCTTTGCTTTGTGCAAATTCCTGCTCTTCTATAACTATTTCAGTAGTGTGTATTTTCACCCCATCTTTATTAATATAACTTCCTGTTTGAATACGTCCGGAAATAGCAATCCGCATTCCTTTTCGGAAATATTTTTGAGCAAATTCTGCAGAACGTCCGAAAAGAACACAAGGAATAAAATCAGTGGCAGGTTCACTTTCACGACGAATCTTCCGATCCACTGCAATATTATATCGTGTAATAGCTGTTGCATTCTCTCCCTTTGAGTAATAAATTTCAGGATCTTTTGTTAATCGACCTACTAAAATAACTTTGTTCATAATGTAATTTCCTTTCTTATATTTATTATTTACTATATATATATTATAATATAGAAAATAATATTTGTCAATGAAATTCAGATTTTATTGTAGAACATATTCAGACATTTGAAAAATTATGGTTGCGGGAATTTGATTGTACTTCTTTTTGTTTTTTAGCTTATTTTTATAAAAAGTAGGA
>ERZ860668.1002-NODE-1002-length-19018-cov-3.037389_pt1 | contig 19018 bp, 18 predicted proteins | sample MGYA00510062_ERZ860668 | MGnify/ENA primary metagenome ERZ860668 (study PRJEB30046, sample SAMN00715258) | human gut metagenome | study: EMG produced TPA metagenomics assembly of the A metagenome-wide association study of gut microbiota in type 2...
AAGAAATCCGGAAATGTCTCGAACAGGCGATCCGTGGAAAACCGAAGATGCATCATTTTGAGGAGCAGAATTTTATTACAGAACAGAAAAATATGTCACAGATCGGAGGATAAACATAAAAATGGGAAGACTGAAGGGAATCTGCATCAGTGAAAAGAGAGGAACCGAAAAACATGAGGTTCGTGAAGCCATGGTCAAAATGGACTGGGGGATTGAAGGAGATGCGCACGGTGGAAAATGGCATCGTCAGATCAGTCTGCTTTCCGATGAAAAGATTCAGGAATTTCGTGCAAAAGGGGCAGAAGTTGCGTATGGTGCATTTGGTGAAAATCTGATCGTGGAGGGATTTGATTTTCGCATGCTTCCGGTTGGAACAAGATTTCATATCGGAGATGTGGTACTTGAGATGACACAGATTGGAAAAGAATGCCACAGTCATTGTCAGATTTATAAGAGAATGGGTGACTGCATTATGCCAAGAGAGGGCGTTTTTGCAGAAGTCGTCACCGGAGGTCATATCAAGGTAGGAGATGAAGTTGTCATGGAACAGGTGAAAAGTGACCGTCCATTTTCAGCGGCAGTTATTACTTTAAGTGATAAAGGGGCTGCCGGAGAACGAGAAGACAAAAGCGGACCCATGATTGTCGAAATGTTGAAAGATGCCGGATATGATATTAAAGAAACGATTTTATTACCGGATGAGCAGAAAAAACTGGAAAAAGAGCTGATCAGACTGGCTGATCAGAGACAGCTTAATGTGATCTTCACCACCGGAGGAACAGGATTCTCCGAGCGGGACCGGACACCGGAGGCGACGGTAAATGTCTGTGACCGGATGGCAAACGGAATAGCAGAGGCAATCCGGAATTATTCGATGACGATCACAAAGCGTGCTATGTTCAGCAGAGCTGTATCAGGTATCCGAAAAAAAACGCTGATCATCAATCTCCCGGGAAGTCCCAAAGCAGTACAGGAAGCACTGGAGTTTTTGCTTCCTGAACTTGGACATGGGCTTGGAATCCTCCGGGGAACAGAAGGCGAATGTGCCAGAAAATAAAGAGGTTAAAAATCATGAGTGGATTTACACATTTTAACGAAGATGGTAATGCAGTGATGGTAGATGTGGGGGAAAAGGCTGAGACAAAAAGAGAAGCACTTGCATCCGGGGTGATCCGCATGTCGGAAGAATGCTTTCAGAAAGTAAAGGAAGGCAGCATGAAAAAAGGAGATGTTCTTGGCGTAGCAAGAATTGCCGGGATTATGGGTGCAAAAAAGACAGCAGAACTGATTCCGCTGTGCCATCTGTTAAACCTTACCAAAGTCGAGATTGATTTTGAATATCTGGAAGAAGAGCATGGGATCCGGGCAATCTGCCACACGGCATGTACTGGCAGGACCGGTGTGGAAATGGAAGCACTGACTGGGGTAAATACCGCTCTTCTTACAATCTATGATATGTGCAAGGCGGTTGACCGGGGAATGGAGATCAGAGAAATCCATCTGCTTGAAAAGTCCGGTGGAAAAAGCGGGAAATGGGTACGTTAAACGTGTTTTAATTTCTGGTAAAAAAAGTAAATATCTTCAACGATTAACAGTTGAAAAAACACGGCTGATGGTCTATAATAGGCTTTAGAAAACCTGGAATGTTCGAGACTTCCGTATTTTTGAACCTACAATACTTTAAACGGGATTCTTATATCTCTGTAATATGTCAGGCCCTCATTGCGCAGGGGAAGGCAGAAAAGCAGATGCGGTCGCCCACCTAGCGGAGTGCTAGGAGTCAAAAAACGGAAAACGGCATTTCGGGGGACTACAAAAGATAAAGGACAGTTGCGAGAGCAACTGTTTTTTTGGGTTTTCAAAGAAGTGAAAATGTGATAAACTATTTTGAAAAATGAAACTGCCGATAAGATAAATGGAGTTATTATATGATGAAAATGATAAACAAGATTCGGGAAATTACAGGGCAGGTGTCACAAAAGCATGTGGGAGCATACGCGGCCCAGTCTGCTTATTTTTTTGTGCTGAGTATGATCCCGATTATTTTGCTGCTTCTTGCTATCATACAATATACTCCGGTGACAAAAGCAGATGTTATGACTGCAGTGGTAAATTTGTTTCCGGAGACAAATATGCAGGATTTTATGGTTGGCATTGTAAATGAAGTATATAACCAGTCGAAGACGGTCATTCCGATCACTGCGATTGTAGCACTGTGGTCAGCAGGTAAAGGAGTACTTGCGGTTAGTACAGGACTGAACTGTGCATATGAGCTTCGTGAGACACGAAATTATGTATTTTTAAGAATCCGGGCATCCATCTATACGATCCTGTTCATTGCAGCAATTGTGATGGCTCTGGTACTTTCTGTGTTTGGTAATAATATCAGTATTTTTATATATCACAAAATTCCGTTTCTTGCGGAGACGACGGATATGATCATGCGTTTGAGAACAGTGATTTCATTTGTTGTTATGACTGGAATTTCGCTTCTGGTATATCACTTTTTGCCGAACCGAAAGCTTCCGTTCCGGGATTTGATTCTGGGATCTATTTTCTGTTCTCTGGGATGGCTGGTGATCTCGTTTGTTTTTTCAATGTATCTGACAATCTTCAAAGGATTTTCCGGTCTGTACGGAAGTATGACGGCGATCATTCTTGTGATGCTGTGGCTGTATTTTTGTATGTATGTGATGCTGCTGGGAGGGCTTATTAACTGTATCTGGGTAGATGCAAAGCGGGATATCCTGGAAAAGGATTAGTTCTGCAAAAAGCAGCATCCAGGTTCCGGAATATGATTTTGCGTAGCTAAACGGTGAATCTATCAGATAAAACCGCTTGACATAAAAAAATCATATGTTACAATAATTAAGTATATGACATATCATAAAAGCAATGACCGTGTAAGTAGTGAACTGTTTTCCGACAGAGAAGGAGAATCCCCGGCTGTAAGTTCTCCCCGGTTCAGGCAGGAAACGAATTTCCCACGTGAGCTGCGTTTTTGAAAATAAAGTAGAAAACGACGTCCCTGCACGTTACGCAGTCCGAGTGCCTGTTATTCAAATAGCAGGAAACAGGGTGGTACCGCGATTTATCTCGTCCCTTTTTAGGGGCGATTTTTTTATATATTAGGAAAGTGTTCTTTCCTAATATATAAAAACGCTCCGCGAGGATGCGCACTGCGGCGTATAAGGAAGATGTCACAAGCGATCGCCGCAGGTGCCAGAATGTGCCAAGGCACATTCTTTTTTCTTCCACAGGAAATTTTATTTCCTGTTATAGTCGCAAATGAATAGCCAAAACAAGTTTTAAGGAGGATATCATGAAAGAAAGACTTGAGAGCATCAAACAGGAAGCCATTAAGCAGATCCAGGCTTCTGATGTACCGGAGAAATTAAATGATGTACGTGTCAAATTCCTTGGTAAAAAAGGAGAACTGACAGCCGTATTAAAAGGAATGAAAGATGTAGCTCCGGAAGAACGTCCGAAGGTAGGACAGCTTGTGAATGAGACAAGAGCTGCTATTGAAGAACTTCTTGATGAGACAAAGAAGAAAATGGATGCTGCAATCCGTGAAGAAAAATTAAAACAGGAAGTTATTGACGTAACACTTCCTTCCAAGAAAAATACAGTAGGTCATCGTCACCCGAATACGATCGCTCTGGAAGAAGTAGAGCGTATCTTCATCGGTATGGGATACGAAGTTGTGGAAGGACCGGAAGTAGAATATGACCTTTACAACTTTGAAAAACTGAATATTCCTGCAGATCATCCGGCAAAAGATGAACAGGATACATTCTATATCAACAAAGACATCGTGCTTCGTACCCAGACATCACCGGTTCAGGCACGTGTGATGGAACAGGGCAAGCTCCCGATCCGTATGATCGCACCGGGACGAGTATTCCGTTCTGACGAAGTGGATGCAACCCATTCACCATCCTTCCATCAGATCGAAGGACTGGTAATCGATAAAAATATTTCCTTTGCTGACTTAAAGGGAACTCTGGAAGTATTTGCAAAAGAACTTTTCGGACCAGATACCAAGACAAAATTCCGTCCGCATCATTTCCCATTCACAGAGCCAAGTGCAGAAGTAGACGTATCATGCTTCAAGTGTGGCGGAAAAGGCTGCCGTTTCTGTAAAGGATCAGGATGGATTGAAATCCTCGGCTGTGGTATGGTTCACCCACACGTACTCGAAATGTGCGGAATCGATCCGGAAGAATACACTGGATTTGCATTCGGAGTAGGACTTGAAAGGATCGCCCTTCTCAAATACGAGATCGACGACATGCGCCTCCTCTACGAGAACGATATCAGATTCCTGAAACAGTTCTAGTGAGCACGACAAAATCAGAGAGCAGTGCGAAGAGCTGCGGCAGCATCGAAAGATGCTGGATTTTGGAGACTGAATAAGAGAAATATATAAACAAATCAGAAGGAGATATAAAATGGATACTTCATTATCATGGATTAAAGCGTATGTTCCGGATCTTGACGTAACAGCGCAGGAATATACAGATGCAATGACTCTTTCCGGAACAAAAGTAGAAGGTTTTACAAAGCTGGATGCTGATCTGGACAAGATCGTAGTAGGACAGATTGAGAAAATTGAAAAACATCCGGATGCAGATAAACTGATCATCTGTCAGGTAAATGTAGGAACAGAGACCGTACAGATTGTTACAGGTGCTCCGAACGTAAAAGAAGGAGACAAGGTACCGGTTGTTCTGGATGGCGGACGCGTTGCGGGCGGACATGAGCCTGGACAGAGAGTAGAAGGCGGAATCAAGATCAAAAAAGGAAAACTCCGTGGAGTCGACAGCTACGGAATGATGTGTTCCATCGAAGAACTTGGTTCAGACAGAAATATGTACCCGGAAGCACCGGAATATGGAATCTACATTTTTGATGATGACGCAGTTGTCGGAGAAAGTGCAGTAAAGGCACTCGGACTGGATGATGTCGTATTTGAATATGAGATCACCTCCAACCGTGTAGACTGCTTCAGCGTGGTTGGTATCGCAAGAGAAGTTGCAGCGACATTCCGCAAAGAATTCAAGCCACCGGTTGTAACATCAACCGGAAATGATGAAGATGTCAATGATTACATCAAAGTAAAAGTAGAAAATACAGACCTTTGCCCACGTTACTGTGCAAGAGTCGTAAAAAATATCAAGATCGGACCTTCACCGAAATGGATGCAGAGAAGACTTTCTTCCGTAGGAATCCGTCCGATCAACAACCTTGTTGATATCACAAACTATGTAATGGAAGAATACGGACAGCCAATGCATGCTTATGATCTGGATACCATCGCAGGTCATCAGATCATCGTCCGCAATGCCCATAAAGGAGAAAAATTCGTAACACTGGATGGTCAGGAAAGAGAAATGGATGATTCTGTTCTGATGATCTGTGATGGCGAAAAAGCGGTAGGTATTGCCGGAATCATGGGTGGCGAAAATTCCATGATCACTGACAATGTACAGACCATGTTATTTGAAGCTGCATGCTTCGATGGAACCAACATCCGTAAATCCAGCAAGAAAGTCGGACTTCGTACCGATGCATCCGGTAAATTTGAAAAGGGACTGGATCCGAATAATGCAGAGGATGCAATCAACCGTGCCTGCCAGCTGATTGAAGAAATGGGAGCCGGTGAAGTTGTCGGAGGAATGGTTGATGTATACAGCAAGAAAAAAGAACCTGTACGTGTACCATTTGATGCCGACAAGATCAATGCACTTCTCGGAACAGACATCCCGGAAGAAGATATGATTAAATATTTTGAAAAGATCGACCTGGAATATGATGCAGAAGCAAAAGAAGTGATCGCACCAACCTTCCGTCATGACTTATTCCGTATCGCCGATCTTGCGGAGGAAGTAGCAAGATTCTACGGATATGATAATATCCCGACTACACTGCCTACAGGTGAAGCTACAACTGGTAAGCTTTCTTTCAAGCTTCGTGTGGAAGAAGTAGCAAGAAATATTGCAGAATTCTGTGGATTCAGTCAGGGAATGACTTATTCATTTGAAAGCCCGAAGGTATTTGACAAGCTCCTCCTCGACAAGGATGATCCGATGCGTCAGGCAATCCAGATCATGAACCCGCTTGGAGAAGATTACAGTGTCATGCGTACAACATCTCTGAATGGTATGCTGACATCTCTTGCAACAAACTACAACAGAAGAAATAAAAATGTCCGTCTGTACGAGCTTGGAAATATTTATCTTCCAAAGGCACTTCCACTGACAGAACTGCCGGACGAAAGAATGCAGTTTACACTTGGAATGTACGGAGATGGAGACTTCTTCAGTATGAAAGGTGTTGTAGAAGAGTTCTTTGAAAAAGTCGGACTTCATAAGAAAGAAACCTATGATCCAAATGCAGGAAAGAACTTCCTTCATCCGGGACGTCAGGCAAACATCGTTTACGATGGAAAGGTTGTCGGATACATGGGTGAGGTTCATCCGGAAGTTGCTGATATCTATGGAATCGGTGAAAGAGCATACGTTGCTGTCATTGATATGCCACAGATCACAGAACTTGCAACATTTGACAGAAAATACGAAGGAATTGCAAAATACCCGGCAGTCAGCCGTGATATCAGTATGGTAATGCCAAAATCCATCCTGGTAGGACAGGTTGAAGAAGTGATCGAGAACAAGGGTGGTGCTTATCTGGAAAGCTATAAGCTGTTCGATATCTATGAAGGCGCTCAGATCAAGGCAGGCTTCAAGTCTGTTGCTTACTCTATCACATTCCGTGCAAAAGATAAGACTCTGGAAGAAGCTGACATTTCAGCTGCTATGAACCGTATCTTAAAGGCACTGGAGGAAATGGGTATCGAGCTTCGTAAGTAGGCGAAAAGAGGTCAAAAGAATGAAACGACAGGATTTTTATTTTGATTTACCGGAAGAGCTGATCGCGCAGGATCCGCTTGAAGACAGATCCAGTTCCAGACTGCTTGTTCTTGATAAAAAAACCGGTGCAACCAGTCATCACATTTTCCGTGAGATCAAAGATTATCTCAAACCGGGAGACTGCCTTGTGATCAATGATACCAAGGTTATCCCGGCAAGACTGATCGGTGAAAAAGAAGGAACCGGCGGAAAAGTCGAAGTTCTTCTTTTAAAACGAAAAGGAAATGATGTCTGGGAAACACTTGTAAAACCAGGAAAGAAGATGAAACCCGGAGCAAGAGTCAGCTTCGGGGACGGTCTTCTGAAAGGGGAAGTTCTGGAGGTTGTAGAGGAAGGAAACCGTCTGATCCATTTTGAATACGAAGGAATTTTTGAAGAGATTCTGGATCAGCTTGGACAGATGCCGCTTCCGCCTTACATCACCCACCAGCTGGAGGACAAGAATCGTTACCAGACCGTGTATGCAAAGCATTCCGGATCTGCGGCTGCTCCGACGGCAGGACTGCATTTTACACCGGAGCTTCTGGAAGAAATCAAAGCAGAAGGTGTGGAGATTGCGCATGTAACGCTTCATGTCGGACTTGGAACTTTCCGTCCGGTAAAAGCGGATGATATTCTGGATCACCATATGCATTCGGAATTCTACCGGATCGAGGCATCTGAGGCAGAAAAGATCAACCGTGCAAAAGAGAGCGGACACCGGGTGATCTGCGTCGGGACGACAAGCTGCCGGACCGTAGAATCTGCGGCTGATGAAAACGGAAAGTTAAAAGAGTGCAGTGGATGGACAGAGATTTTCATCTATCCGGGCTATAAATTCAAGGTACTGGACTGCCTGATCACGAACTTCCATTTACCGGAGTCAACGCTGATCATGCTGGTAAGTGCGCTTGCCGGAAGAGAGCATGTGCTTGCGGCATATGAAGAAGCAGTTAAAGAGAGATATCGATTCTTCAGCTTTGGGGATGCGATGTTTATAGAATAGACGCAGAATCTGACAAATGTGAGGTTATGTCAGGGAACAGGAAATCATAAGATATTAACCGGAGAACGAGATTGTTCAAGTCATGTACAACTTTGAAAAATCTTGTTCTCCGTTTTTTGTATAGGTTGGAAACGATTGAGTTTAAAAATCTTATTGAATGAATGTCTATAGAGAATGTTGTTTTATCCGGCTGAGATAAACAGAACAGATTTGCCGATTCTGCAAAAATATAGTAAGATGGTGTAAGTGCCAAAAGCATGAATGGTATAGTAATGGAGAAATCTGGGCACATACTAAGACGAAAAGGTTATAAAAACAAGATTGCAAAAGGAGACAGAAGATGGACTACGCAGAATATATCAGAGAAAGAAACGAAAAAAATAACTTTGGGAAATAAAGTCAGGTGGATATTCGTAATTTGTTTTGCTTTTTGATTTGGTTAAAAAGCGGACAGAAATGCATTGAGAATTGAGGAGTAGCAGAAAATGGGCATATTTGAGGAGGCAGCAATTTTCCGGGGCGTCACGAAGGAGGACGCCAGACAGATGCTGAACTGTCTGAATCCGGTAGAAAAGACTTATAAAAAAGATGAAATCATTTACCATGCCGGGGATGAGGTTACTTCAATGGGCGTGGTTCTTTCCGGCAGCGTGTTCATTGAGAATGATGATATCTGGGGGAATCACAGCATTCTGGACCGGGCCGGAAGAGGCGAGATTTTTGCAGAAACATATGCAGCGATTCCGAGGCAGAAGCTGATGGTCAATGTAGTTGCGGCAGAAGAGGCAAGAATTTTGTTTCTTGATGTGGGAAGGATACTGAAAGTCTGTTCCAATTCGTGTGTGTTTCATCATACGTTAATTGAAAATCTGCTGAAGCTTTCCGCAGAGAAGAATCTCCGTCTGTCGAAACGGATTTTTCATATTTCATCAAAATCGATCCGGGGAAGACTGCTGTCGTATCTATCTTATCAGGCTATGGAAAACGGAAAGAAAGAATTTGATATCCCGTTCAACCGGCAGCAGCTTGCAGATTATCTGAATGTAGACAGGTCCGCGATGTCAAATGAGCTTGGGAAGATGCAGAAAGATAGGCTGATCGAAGTAGACAGGAAACATTTCCGTATTCTTGGCGAAACGGAAATATAAATGGATAAATAATGGAAATAAAACGGATACAGCAGTGAGAAACTGTATGTAGGTTAGGATAAAAGAAAACCATTGCAGGAGAGATGTGATTTAATCAGATCCTGTAATGGTTTTTTGTATACGATGAGTCAAGTATAAATTTGTGAAATTTATCTTTCTAGTCCGTGTATCCAGTCTGACTTTAGGAAATAAATCAGAAAAGCAATGGAACTGAGCGCCCAGGTCATCGGGTAAGCCCAGAAGATCATCTGAATGGACGGGATGAATTTTAAAATGATCACGATATAAGAAACGCGGATCAGACACCAGCATACCAGCATAACATACATCGGGACTGTGGATTTACCGGCTCCGCGCATGATTCCTGCCATACAGTGTGAAAAAGCAAGCAGGAAGTAGAAAAAGGTGTCCGTGTGTGCCTGCATGGCTCCGTAGTGGATAACCTCTGCGGTGGAACTGAAAGCAGACAGAAGCTGTGGAGCGGTAAAATGCACGCAGATACCGATCAGCTCAGAGATCGTAAGAGAGCAGATCACACCGAATACAGCGCCCTTTTTAGCACGGTCATATTCTTTTGCTCCCAGATTCTGACTGATAAAAGTAGTAAGTGCCAGAGCAAAACAGGTGATCGGAAGGAACCCAAATCCCTGGATCTTCATATAAGCCCCACATCCGGCAACCGCCATTTCCCCAAACTGGTTGATATTTGCCTGGACGAATACATTTGCCAGGGAAATGATCGAGTTCTGGAGTCCTGCTGGCAGACCATAAGAAATGATCTGGCGGAACATATAGGAATCCAGATTGATCCGGTTCAGATGAAGCCGAAACTCCTCCGGACTGTGAAGCAGCTGTACCATACAGAGAATAGCACTTAAAAACTGTGAAATGACAGTTGCAAAAGCGGCAGCACCTACACCAAATCCAAGACCTGCGATCAGTACAAGGTCAAGAATGATATTCGTTACCGAAGAAACGATTAAGTAGATCAGAGGATGGGTACTGTCACCGACGGACTGCAGAATGCCGACAAAGAAGTTGTACATGACAAAGGCAAGTGAGCCGGTAAAGTAGATCCGGAAATAAGTAATTGAGTTTGGAAGTACCGCCTCCGGTGTTCCCATAAGTACCAGGATCTGTGGTGCGGCAATGATACCGACAATGGTAAGGATCACGCCGCAGATCAGTCCGAAGCCAACGGTTGTATGGATGGATTTTTGCAGATTCGGAATGTCTCTGGCACCGTAATATTTGGCGACGATGACACCGGATCCGATGGCGATTCCATTAAAAAGACCGACCATAAGAAAGATCAGATTACCGGAAGAGCTGACAGCGGCAAGCGCAGAGCTTCCAAGAAAATTTCCAACGATCAGAGAGTCGGCGGTGTTATATAGCTGCTGAAAAAGGTTTCCCCAAAAAAGCGGGATCGCAAAAGCAACGATACGCTTCCAGATGGAGCCTTCGGTCATCAGTTTGGCTGAAGATTTTGACATAGAATATTTCCCCCGTTTCTTAAGTCATTACTTTTAAGTATAAGGTGCGGCAGAGGGAAAGTCAATGAAAATGAGGTTCGGTAAAAATGCATGTTATCCTTCATGAAAACGCGAAAGAAACTGTTTTGTTCTCTCTTCACTTGGATTTTCAAACACCTGACGCGGATCACCCTGTTCAACGATGCGTCCGTCGTCCATAAAGATCACATGATTGGCAACGTCGCGTGCAAATGCCATCTCATGGGTTACAATGATCATCGTCGTATTCTGGTCGGCAAGCTCGCGGATAACTTTTAATACTTCTCCGGTCAGTTCCGGATCCAGTGCAGAAGTCGGCTCATCAAAGCACAGAATATCCGGCTGCATCGCCAGTGCACGGGCAATCGCAACACGCTGACATTGTCCACCAGACAGCTGATGCGGGTAGTTATTGATTCGTTCGGAAAGTCCCATCTGTTTTAAAAGTCCGACTGCCTGAGCTTCGATTTCATCATGGATTTCTTTTTTACGAGCTTTATAATCCGGGCGTTCTTTTGCAAGTAGCTCCTTTGCAAGCATAACGTTTTTCAGCGCAGTATATTGAGGAAAGAGATTAAAGGACTGAAAAACGAGACCGAAATGCAGACGGTTTTTACGAATTTCCGCATCCTGCATGGTAACCGGATTTGCTGCATCAAAAACGGTTTTATCTTTGACACGGATAATTCCCTTGTCCGGGTGCTCTAAAAAGTTCAGACAGCGCAGGAGCGTTGTTTTTCCACTTCCGGAAGAACCAATAATAGAAAGTACCTGGCTTTCTTCCAGAGAAAAGCTGATATCTTTCAGTACTTCGGTCTGCCCAAAGGATTTGCATATATGTTCTGTCTCTAAAATTTTCATGATCAGTTTCTCCTTTTATCTGAAATAATCCAGTTTCTTTTCTAATTTTCCAAGTACCACTGTCAGAATACCGTTGAAAACGAGATAGTAGATAGCGGTGAAGAACAGTGGCCAGATCTGTCCGGAAATACCCTGAGATCCTTTCATAAATGCCTGTCCTGCCCAGATGATTTCCTGCAGTGCAATGATACGTGCAAGAGAAGTATCTTTTACCAGTGTCAGGATTTCGTTTGACATTGGCGGAATGATTCTTTTTACCATCTGTAATAATTTAACCCGGAAGAAAATCTGGGATTTTGTCATGCCCAGAACCAGGCCGGCTTCTTCCTGTCCTACCGGTACGCTCTGAATACCACCGCGGTAGATTTCGGAGAAGTAGCAAGCGTAGTTCAAAATGAAGGAGACGGATGCTGCGAGGAAACGGCCGGTTTCGCCGCCGCCCCAGATTGGGTTATGTAATACGAGTCCCGGGAAAAAGTAGATGATCAGTAACTGGATCATCAGAGGGGTACCGCGGACAACCCAGATCAGAAGTTTAAAAAAGGCACTGACCGGTTTGATGCGGGACATGGAACCGAAACAGATTGCAAGACCAAGCGGACATGCACCGATTAGGGTGATTGCAAAAAGTTTTAATGTCTGTAAAAAGCCGACGTTTAAGGAATGAATGACGATCGGCAGCTGCTGTGAAAAATCCATGATAGTTCCTGCTTTCTCTAAGTATTTTGGTACAGCTCACGTATCATATATTATATGGATCACGATCAGGCTTGTATGAAGAAGCCTGTGAACTGTATATTTTTATGCGCAACAAAGAGCGGAAACTCCGCTCTCTGTCTTAAATTAAAAAACACTATTTATTTTTACAAATCTCAACAAACAAATATTTCTCAACAAAACAAGTATTTAACCAAATAGAGCCACGAAGTGGTATTTGGTTATGAGCAAGTAGTATAAGCGAATTGCGAATATCCGCTGGGCTAAACAGGATTATTTCTGCTCAACAACTGCAGCCTGTACACCGTATTTTTCAGCAATCTGCTCCATGGAACCGTCAGCATAGCTGGATTTGAAGAAGTTGTTTAATTCTTCTGTCAGGTCAGAACCTTTTCTGAAACCAACACCATATTCCTCATCGTTTAAGCCGATGGTGTATGTCAGGTTTGCATAACCGGTACCTTCACCAACCATTGCGGCAGCCATCAGGGAATCGATGATAGCAGCATCGGAAGTACCTGCGGCAACTTCCATTAATGCGTCAGACTGAGCAGTTACAGCTGTGTAATTTAAGCCAAGTTCCTGAGCCTGTGTTTCACCGGCACTTCCGGACTCAACTGCAAATGTCAGGTCTTTTAAACTGTCTGTATCCTGATACTGGTCAGCAACATCAGAAGGAACAACGACTACCTGCGCATTGTTGCAGTAAGCGTTTGTGCAGGACATGGAGCTTGTTACTTCATCGGTTAATGTCATACCGTTCCATACGCAGTCGATTGTTTTGCCATCTAACTCAAGGATTTTGTTATCCCAGTCAATTTCTACAAATTCAACATCAACGCCAAGGCTTTCAGCAAAAGCAGATGCGAGATCAGCGTCAAATCCGATCCAGTTTCCGTTTTCATCCTGATAATCCATCGGCTCAAAGTCTGTGATACCTACAACTAAAGTACCTTTGTCTTTGACATAAGCCAGATCGCTGTCTGTGCTTTCTGCTGCGGCAGAAGTGTCTTTGCTGTTATCTGCGGAAGCAGATCCGTTGCTGTTTGTATTTCCGCATGCAGCCATGGAAGCTACCATACCTGCAGCAAGAACGAGTGCTAATAATTTCTTTTTCATCTTTTTTCTCTCTCCTCTGGTAATTCTTTGTATGAACATGCTACCATGTTATCAATTTACCATGCTAAAGTCAAGGGGAAAATGAAAAAGTTTTATAAACCATTCATTTTATTGATGATATTTGTGTGAAAAGCTATAAAGCTATAATTATAAGAAATATTTGGTTAGAAATAAGGGTAAAGGAGACGAATACAGATGATGTATAATCCCAGCTTGATACTTTTTTATGCGTGGTAGAGGCAGAAAGTTTCAGTAAATCCGCCGAAAAATTATATATTTCCCCACCAGCAGTGATCAAACAGATCAATTCATTCTTCTCACATCAGGATCCAAATATGGTAGAGTGGTTCGTGAAAATGGTTGAGGAGAGAAAAAACAATCACAACAGCGCATCTGAGAAGAAAAACTGGTAAAAATGACCAGATGATGTGAAAATAATACGGGGCAGGCATTTAAATATACGGGCAAGTATATATTAGTGTCTGTCCTTTTTTGCTGAAAAGATAATCTTAGTAGAGGTAGAAACACATGTGTTGGAATTGAGTACAATTTATGTACAGGGAATATTTGAAAAAATTATATAAGTGTAAAGAAAAAATACTTGACAGGGTAAAACAACTGTGATAATCTAGCAAAGGTGATTGACATGGAGAAAATTGGACGTCAGGTCTTTTTGTATGATTTTTATGGAGAATTGCTCACGGAGCATCAGAAACATGTATATGAAGATGTTGTGCTGAACGATATGTCCTTAAGCGAAATCGCTGAGGAGCTTGGAATCAGTCGTCAGGGTGTACATGATCTGGTAAAAAGATGTGATAAGATCCTTGCCGGTTATGAAGAAAAGCTTCATCTGGTAGAGCGGTTCTGGAAGACAAAAGAAGATGTTTCCAAGATTCGTGATCTTTCGCTTCATTATAAAGAGGACTGTATTGCACAGACAATGGAGGAGATTAATCAAATCTCCGGACGGATTTTGGAGGAATTATAAGTATGGCATTTGACAGCTTATCCGAAAAACTGCAAAACGTATTTAAGAACCTGCGAAGCAAAGGTCGCCTGACAGAAGCAGATGTAAAGGCTGCACTGAAGGAAGTTAAGATGGCTTTGCTGGAAGCGGATGTAAACTTTAAAGTAGTAAAGCAGTTTGTGAAATCTGTACAGGAACGTGCGATTGGTGCAGATGTAATGAATGGTCTGAATCCGGGACAGATGGTAATCAAGATCGTTAACGAGGAAATGGTTAACTTGATGGGTTCAGAGACAACGGAGATCAAACTTCGTCCGGGACAGGCGACAACGATCATTATGATGGTTGGTCTTCAGGGTGCCGGTAAAACAACGACAACTGCAAAACTTGCAGGAAAGTTCAAACTCAAAGGAAAGAAACCACTTCTGGTTGCCTGCGACGTTTATCGTCCGGCTGCGATCCAGCAGTTACAGGTCAACGGTGAAAAACAGGGCGTGGAAGTATTTACCATGGGTGACGGACACAAGCCGGTCAACATTGCAAAAGCAGCGGTAGAGCATGCGGCAAAGAACGGCAACAACATCATCATCCTTGATACAGCCGGCCGACTTCATGTAGATGAAGATATGATGGACGAGCTGATCGAGCTCAAAGAAAATGTGGATGTCGCACAGACCATTTTGGTGGTAGATGCCATGACCGGTCAGGACGCAGTCAATGTGGCAAGCACCTTTGATGAAAAAATCGGAATCGACGGTGTGATCCTGACAAAATTAGATGGTGATACCCGAGGCGGTGCAGCACTTTCCATTCGTGCCGTAACCGGAAAACCAATCCTGTACGCAGGTATGGGTGAGAAACTTTCAGATTTGGAACAGTTTTACCCGGATCGAATGGCTTCCCGAATCCTTGGTATGGGAGATGTGCTTACTCTGATCGAGAAAGCGCAGGCGGAGATCGATGATGAGAAAGCTGCTGATATGGAAAAACGTTTCCGGAAAGCAGAGTTCACATTTAACGATTATCTGGATTCCATGAGCCAGATGAAGAAAATGGGTGGTTTCGCAAATGTCTTAAGCATGATGCCGGGCATTGGCGGCGCACAGATGAAACAGATTGAAGATGCGATGGATGAGAAGAAGATGGCGCGAATTGAAGCGATCATTTATTCCATGACTCCGGCGGAGCGTGGGGATCCAAACCTGATCAATCCAAGCAGAAAACGTCGTATTGCGGCCGGTGCCGGTGTGGATATCAGCGAAGTCAACCGACTGGTAAAACAGTTTGAGCAGGCACGCAAGATGATGAAACAGATGCCTAACATGATGGGCAAAGGTAAACGTGGCGGTAAATTTGGAAATTTCAAGTTTCCTTTTTAACCATATAGCGCGTATGCGCAGTGAAGTAGAAATTTGAGGAGGTGAAACACATGGCAGTTAAAATCAGATTAAGAAGAATGGGACAGAAAAAAGCTCCTTTCTATAGAATCGTAGTAGCAGATTCCAGAAGCCCGAGAGATGGTAGATTCATCGAGGAGATCGGATATTATGATCCGACTAAAGAGCCGTCTGAGATCCGCGTAGACGAGGAAGCAGCTAAAAAATGGTTAGCAAACGGAGCACAGCCTACACAGACAGTTGAGAAAATTTTAAAAACAGCTGGTATCGAGAAATAATAGATTAGTGAGGGAAACGTGATGAAAGAATTAGTAGAAGTAATTGCAAAATCACTAGTCGACAATCCTGAGGAAGTTACTGTAACAGAGACAGAGAAAGACCGGGCAACCGTTCTGGAACTGCATGTTGCACAGGCCGACATGGGAAAAGTGATCGGTAAGCAGGGCAGAATTGCGAAAGCAATCCGTTCTGTTGTGAAAGCTGCCGCATCTCGCGAGGAAAAAAAAGTTATCGTAGAGATCGTACAGTAAAAAGGCGACAAGGGACATGGTGTTAAGCTATGTCCCTTTTTTGAAAGGGAGAACATGGAAGAATTTTTACAGGTAGGTGTGATTTCAAGCACACATGGAATCGCCGGGGAGGTCAAAGTATTTCCTACCACGGATGATGTAAAACGTTTTAAAAAACTGAAAGAGGTCATTTTAGACACCGGAAAAGAACGGATGACACTTCATATCTGCCAGGTGAAATTTTTTAAACAGATGGTAATTCTGAAGTTCAAGGAGTTTCAGAACATCAATGAAGTGGAGCGTTTTCGCGGAAAAAGTCTGTATGTGACACGGGAAAATGCGGTGAAACTGCAGAAAGATGAATATTTTATCGCGGATATGATCGGTATACGCGTGGTTTCCACAGAGGGCGAGGAACTTGGTACACTGACAGATGTGCTTCAGACCGGAGCAAACGATGTTTATGTGGTAGAACAGGAAGGTGCACAGCAGTTATTACTTCCGGCTATCAAAGACTGTATCCGTGACATTGATATGGAACAGATGGTGATGACCGTTTATCTGATGCCTGGACTGAGGGATTAATCGATGAGATTTCATATTTTGACATTATTTCCTGACATGGTGATGCAGGGATTGAATACGAGTATTATCGGAAATGCCATTGAGCAGAATCTGATTGAAATAAATACAATTAATATCCGTGATTTCACAAAGGATCGTCATAAAAAGGTGGATGATTATCCGTATGGCGGCGGTGCTGGCATGGTGATGCAGGCGCAGCCGATTTACGATGCCTGGAAAAGCATTGTGGATCAGGTAGGCTATCAGCCGCGCTGTATTTATCTGACTCCGCAGGGACGGGTGTTTGAGCAGGGCATGGCAAAGGAATATGCCAGAGAAGAGGATCTGATCTTTTTATGCGGACATTATGAAGGCGTGGATGAGCGTGTGCTGGAAGAAATCGTGACAGATTACGTGTCCATTGGCGATTATGTGCTGACTGGAGGAGAACTGCCTGCCATGGTTATGGTAGATGCGATTTCACGTATGGTTCCGGGTGTACTGACCAATGAAGAATCCGGCTCTACGGAGTCGTTAGAAGGCGGTCTGCTGGAGTATCCGCAATACAGCCGCCCGGCAAAATGGAATGGAAAAGAAGTGCCGAAGGTGCTGCTTTCCGGCGATCATAAAAAGGTGGAAGCATGGAGACATGAGCAGTCGGTATTGCGTACACTGCGCAACCGACCGGAGCTTTTGGAGGATGCAGAACTTTCCAGAGCGGATGTGAAGCAGATTTTAAAAGAATTAAAAGAAAAATAGACAATTTTTGCTGAATAGGTAAGGATTGAAAGAAAAAGAAGATGTCAGCTTGCGCTGACCAGAATCACGCACCAAGTCTCACGTGCGTTCGACTTGAATAAAAGCAGTTCCTGCAAAAAAGTTGATGCATGGACTGCGAAAAATACAATAGAAATGCAGCAATTTGTGTTGCTTTTTATAAATAAGTATGGTAAACTATCATACGTTGTGAATTAAAGAAGAGATGGTCCTCTGTTACGTAACGTATTAAGAACATCCAAATAACAGGAGGTCACAAGAATGAACGCAAATGAAATTATCAAAAGCATCGAAGCTGAGCAGCTGAAAGCTGAAGTACCGGAGTTTTCCGTAGGAGATACAGTTCGTGTATCTGCAAAAATCAAAGAGGGTAACCGCGAAAGAATTCAGGTTTTCGAGGGTACTGTATTAAAGAAACAGGGCGGAAGCAACCGTGAGACATTTACAGTTCGTAAATTCTCCAACGGTGTTGGCGTAGAGAAAACTTGGCCATTACACTCCCCGAACGTAGAGAAAGTTGAAGTTGTTCGTTACGGTAAAGTAAGACGTGCAAAACTTTACTACTTAAGAGACCGTGTAGGTAAGAAAGCTAAAGTTAAAGAGTTAGTAAAATAATCTGCTTTAGAATGCTGAATGATGATAATCCTCTGAATGATGCCTTGCATCTTCAGGGGATTTTTTCGATTTACAGGATAAATGGTGTGCTGGTACAGGTTCGATGGCGAGAGAATATAAAAGCACATTTTTTGATTTTTATAATAAAGAAATGTGCTATTGAAAAGTTTTTTATTTGAGTGATAGCACACTTCCTTGATTTTATTGCAGTATTTTCCTATTTATAGGGTGTTTGAAAGAGATGTTTTCTGTTACAATAAAAATGCATGTGCAGATTGTAATGCTTCTTAGAAAGATATACGATGATAGGAACTTACATTGAGTAGAAACATATAGCGAGTTTCGCACATGTTTGACTTGAAATTGGTCTGAAAGGAGATAATCTAATTATGACAGTGTTTCGAACAGGAGGATTGAATTTCCGAAGAAGACGCAGAAAAATGAAAATATCGACGGCAAAAGGAATTCTGTTGTGGATTGTAGAGATTTTTATTGTTCTTCTGCTTGCCTTTGTGCTGGTATACTGTGCCGGTATGAGAGTCAGTGTAGTGGGAAATTCTATGGAATCGACATTAAGCGATGGCAGTGTTGTGCTAGTTAACCGCTTTGTATACAATATAAAAGAACCGAAAGCAGGAGATGTGATTGTCTTTCTGCCAAACGGAAATGAGAAGAGTCACTACTATATTAAAAGAGTGATCGGAGTTCCCGGCGATAAAGTACAGATCAAAAATGGCCTGCTGTATGTCAATGGCGAACTGTATGATGTGGAAGACACCGAAACCATCAAAAATGCAGGTCTGGCAGAGGATGAAATCACGGTTGGAGAAGATGAATATTTCGTTCTTGGTGATAACCGTAACAGCAGTGAGGATAGTCGTTATGCCAATATCGGAAACATAAAAAA
>ERZ860668.1008-NODE-1008-length-18997-cov-21.512617_pt1 | contig 18997 bp, 28 predicted proteins | sample MGYA00510062_ERZ860668 | MGnify/ENA primary metagenome ERZ860668 (study PRJEB30046, sample SAMN00715258) | human gut metagenome | study: EMG produced TPA metagenomics assembly of the A metagenome-wide association study of gut microbiota in type 2...
AAAGTAGTGTCAAAGACCAGAAGTCCCATTTATCGTACTTTAACCTTACAGTCCCATTTATGGTACTTCCAAATTTACGATTATACACTATGTAATAATCATTCCTAATTTTACAAAAAGTACAATCTGTATTATTGACTTTATACGGATTGTAAAGTATAATATAATCATAGGGAGCGAAAGGCACGAATGATGCTCCTAAGCCGTGGTCAGGCGCGTGAAGCGTTACGGATAGGTTTGCGTGACGGCTAGCTCATTTCCTTTCGCCACCCTTAACATGGTAGAACTCTTTAAGAGTAACGGAAAACTGGTCATTGGACGTTAATAGGGTTGTGTCCTATTTCTACCACCAAAAGCCGCGCTAACACGCCTGTTAGCTTGATGGTTACATAGGTTTGCCATTTCTCCTACTCCGCCATCCAAAAGGACAGCACAAGATGTTCGCAATCCTAGTTAATTGGAACGCTAACTCTAAGCATAATGGTCGCGTCCTCGGCTTAATATTAAATATGAAAGGAGTGTATTATAATGTCAATGTGGTGGGACTTAAAGAACACATTATCTTATAATGCGCTTTTTAATTTTGTAGTTGGTTCTCGTGGTTGTGGTAAAACTTATGGCTTTAAGAAATGGGCTGCTGAAGATTTTATCAAAAATGGGAACCAATTTATTTATATTCGCCGCTACAAAACTGAGATGAATAAGAAAGCTAAAGAAAATTTCTGGGCTGCGGTTGCTCATGAATTTCCTGACCATGAGTTAAAGGGAACTCCTGAAGGCGCTTATTATATAGATGGTAAACTTGCTGGTCAGACCAGATATATTTCATCTGCTAAATCCGAAGAACTCCCACTCGTTAATAAAATCTGTTTTGATGAATTTATCTCTATGGACGAAAGCCATCATGGTTATCTTAAAGATGAAGTAACATTTTTCTGCGAACTATACGAAACTATTGCTCGTATGCGCAGAGTGGTTGTATTCTTCTTTGGTAACGCTGTTACATGGGCAAACCCCTATTTCACAGAATTCGATATTAAAAAGCCGATTAACAAAAAGCAAATTGCCACAACTAGAGAGGGTTTAGTCTTAATCCAAATTGCTAACAATGAAGAATACATTGAAGCAAAAGAGAAAACTGACTTTGGTCGTTTGATGAAAGGCAGCAAGTTTGGTAAATATGCAGTTCACAATGAATTTTATCTAGATAGTGTAGTTGGTATTGCTAAGAAAACACCTGAAGCTAAATATCAATTTGGTTTTAAGATTCATGATGATTATTTAGGTTTATGGGTAGACTTCTCCACTGGTAAATGTTATCTTTCCAGAAAATACAGTCCGGGTAGCGGTGTGATTTATGCGTTGACAAATGATGACCATGATTATAACACTATTTTGATTGCACGCACTCCACGCCCTAACTGGTTACTATATATAATTAAGCAATATCGGTTGGGGGGTTTGTACTGTGAAGATGAAATAATTAGGCGATACCTGATGGACATTTTGAAGATTGTAGGTGTATAATGTTAGGAGTTGAGTTTATGCCCTTTGTCATTGTTCTTGGGTTTATCACATTTGATATTCTTACAGGGCTGATTAAAGCAAAGCACGATGGTTCTTACAATTCATCTATCATGCGTGAGGGTGGTTATCACAAGTGCATGGAGATTCTTGCCGTTGTGGGCTCTTATGGTGTTGAATACGCTATGCAATATGTTGACCTTGGTATTCAAATCCCCCTTGTAGGTGCTGTTGTAACTTACATCTGTATCATGGAGCTTATCAGCATTATGGAGAATATGTGTGCTGTAAATCCTGAACTTTCTGCTCTGTTTAAGCCCTATCTGGGAAAACTTAAAGGAGATGAAGAAAATGAGGAAATCAAACGGTGATGTTCTTTTCTGTTGGCCTTTAGAGAAGCATATCATCACAGCTGGCTGGACTTATAATGACGGCTCTGCACATCATGCTATTGACCTGCGTGCTGCTCCTTGTACACCTGTTTATGCAGCTGAGGATGGTGTTGTAAATCAGGTACAGAGCTGGGATGGTAAAACCAAAACTGGGATGCAGTCTTATGGCAACATGGTTAGAATTAGGCATAACAATTATAATGGTTCTAAGTTGGAAACACGTTATGCACACCTTAAAGAATCTCTCGTCAAAAACGGTCAACACGTTTATGAGGGTCAGCTTATTGGGTATTCTGGCGCAACTGGTAATTGCTATGGTGCACACCTTCACTTTGAAGTAATTTATCATGATTGTCGTGTTAATCCTCTGAACTGGCTTGACAGTAATTTTATTTGTGCAACCTCTAATATCACGAAACATCTTGGTAGTTATACTTCTGTCCCTAGAGAATCTACTAAAGGCGATTTTATTAAGATTCATGCAACTGGCGTTGATATGCAAGCAATTATTGCCCTCTGTGAGAATCTTAAACTTACTTATGAACGGAGTAATAAATAATGAAAACGCGTGACGAAATTTCTGCAATGCTTGGTGGCTTTGTCGATGCTAAACCTGATGAACAGGGAACTCTGATTGCTGGCGTTCTTGACGAATTTGATGAATGTCGCAATGAAGCAGAACAATTTACTAGTGGTTGCCCAGATGGTTCATCTAACTGGCATGAAGCTTATGATAATCTTCGCAAAGATTATGTTAAAGCATTTCTGAATGATGACAATAAGCCTAATGACGATTATCAGAAACCTAATGGCAATACAATTAGCATTGATGAAGCTGCACAGGCTTTTGTCAAGAAAATGTTTGGTAGAAAGTGAGGTGCTTTGGTTGTCGCGTCCGTTTAGTTATAATGATGAAAATTTTACTGTAATGGGAAATACTCTCTTTGTTCATGTTGATATTGGCACTAAGAAAATTAACAAAGGAGGTATAATTTGCACCATTCCACCGGCAATTTATGATAGACTTGTTACTTATAATTCTATTGCAACTATCTCTAATAGGGCTAAGTTAGCCGTTGCATCTCAAGCTTGGGTTTATGTTGATAATGATAGAAATATTATAACTAATGTTGATATTGCTGAAACGTCTTATCCTCCTCGATTAGCGTATACATGGTTTTTGCTAAAAGACATTTAAGGAGATGATTATTCATGGCCTACTCTTTCCACAACCAGAACATGAGTACCCTCTCTAACGTTCTGGTTATTCATACTGCCCTAGATAAAGGCGAAACTGAAAGCACTACTGCATTTACCATTCCCAGTGAAGTAATGGCTCGTGTTATGAAAACTGACTATGGTAAATTTGTAGTTACCAATTCTATTCCTTGTCTTCGTGTAGTTCTTGCAGATGGCATCATTTCTAGTGCTACTGTCACTTCCGCTGGTGTTGTAACTCTAACCGCTGCCGCTAAAGGCAAACTTATCATTGATGGTACTCTTGACATTGAGTGCAACTATTAAGAAAGGATGATTCTATAATGGCTACTTCTGCTGCTGTTGGTATTATTCAGGCTGTATTTGGTAGTGATGCTACTTTTGGTGGCGCTCCTCAGATTGAAAACACTACTGAATCTATTAAATCCGCATGGACGTTTATCAATTCTTACGAACCCCGTTTAAACTATTTCTGTAATGCTCTGGTTGACCGTATTGGCCTGACCGTTATGCGTTACATTTCTTTTGAAGACCCTTGGCAGGTTTTTGATAAGGGTGTTCTGGGCACTGGCGCTACTGTTCAGGAAATTTATGTAATGATGCAGAAAGCAACTCCTTACTTCTCTGCTGACCGTGCTACTAACGATGAAGTTATGAAAGCTGAATTTGGTAGCGACCCTGCTGAGGTTTACACTGCTTACCATGCTGTGAACTCTCGCATTAAGTACAAGGTAACTGTCAACCGTGAAGCTCTGGAAACTGCTTTCATGAGTGAAGCTAACCTGTCTGCCTTTGTTCAGAACATCATCGACCAGATTTATAAGCCTGCTGAACTGGATGCTTTCATCATGAAGAAGTACCTGCTGTATCAGCTGGTAAAGAACAATAAGCTCAAGAAAGTAACTGTTGATGCTGTTACTGATGAAGCATCTGGTAAGAACCTGGTTAAGAAGTTCCGTCAGATTTATGGCAAGATGAAGTTCATTTCTAAGGAATATAACGCTGCTGGTATCCCTATGAATACTCCGGCTGAGCGTCTGTACACCATTGTTCCTGTTGATATTTCTGCTTCTATTGATGTTGATGTTCTGGCAAGCGCATTTAACATGGATAAGGCAGATTTCATGGGGCATCGCCTTGAAGTTGATAGCTTTGCTCTTAATGAATATGAAGTGGAACGTCTGGAGCACCTGCTTACTGGTAATGACCCCTCTGGCTCTGGTGCTGTTACTATTGCAACTGGTGGCGATAAGACCTATACTCACGTTACCCCTGACGATAAAGATATGGCCGCTATTCAGGCACTTATGGTTGACCGTGACTTTTTCCAGATTTATACTAAGCTGAACACTATGCGTGAAACTGACCTTGGTTCTACTCTGGATTGGAATTACTTCCATCACATCTGGCGTATCTATTCTGCATCTCCGTTTGCTAACGCTGTGCAGTTTACTACTAAGGCTTAATCTTGACATTTTCTTGAGCCAATAGGCTTATCCTCCTGAAAACGTGGGATGCGCATACGTTATCACGCATTGCTTTGATTATGGCTATATATAAACAATGTATCACTGACCAAAGCACAATCAGAGTTTCAGCAGGTTATCCACATTATCCTGACGGTTCAGTTCATGGCGGTATTGACACAGTACACACAAATCATCAATCTTATGCACCAATGGCAGGTACGGTTGAAACAGCCCATACTTGGCAAGGTGGTACGACTGGTAATGATTCTTGGGGCAACTACATTGTAGTTAAAATGAGCGATAATAGCTATTGGCTTGCAGCTCATTTTGTTAGTCAGATTCATAGTGTTGGTGAAACAATTACTCGCGGTCAATATATTGGAGAGCAAGGACAAACAGGTAATGCCAGCGGTATTCATACGCACTGGGAATATTGGATAGGTGGTTATGGCACAGCTTATAGAACTGACCCCTCTGCTATTCTTGGTATTCCTAATGAAGTAGGTACATGGGATGTTGAATGGGATGCTACAAATCCACCAACACCACCAGCCCCCGACCCTACTCCCACAACTAAACGTAAACTTCCAATTTGGATGATGTGTAAACCACCCTACAGGTTTTGAAAGGAGTGGAAAACGCAAATTGCCTAATATGCAACTTTATATCTGTAAGGGTATCCCTACAGATAAAACCTATAATCATGTGCTTAGGTTCCAGTCTGATTCTTCTCGTTTTGCTTATTTTACTTCCAAATCTGTTCTTCATCTTACCAATTATACCTATCAGCGGTTAGAGCATTATCTCTCTGTTGGTGTTAATGCTGAAACGATTGAACCGTGCAATTATATTGTATTTCAGAACGCTGACTTTTCTAATAAATGGTATTATGCCTTTATTGATAGGGTAGAATATGTTGCAAACGAAACCAGTAGAATTTATTTTACGGTTGACGTTATGCAAACTTGGTTTAATCAGGTAACGTTACAGCCTTGTTTTATTGAACGTTCTCATACAAATACTGATGAAATTGGTGATAATATCATCAATGATGAACTGGATACAGGCCCATATATTGACGATATTCAGCAGTACATTGACTTTGATAAGCGTATCTGTATTGTTACCACATTCGATAAGCCTGAAAAAGATTCCGCTCCTGCATCTGGCTCTTTACGATTTGGTATCTATTCAGGTTGTAAAGAAAACTTTTTTACCACAGCTGAATCTGCTAATGACTTTATTGCTAAGGCTGTAGAAGCAGGGCAAGCTCCTGATGGCATTTTGGGAATTTATATGGTTCCCCTTACCTTTGATAGTGGTAAGTATGATAAGACTTTTGTAGTTCCTAATAATGTAGCTGGTTATGTCCCTAAGAATAATAAACTTTTCACATATCCTTATTTTTATCTCCGCTATTATTCCACACAAGGCGATAATCATGTTTTTCGTTTTGAACTTGGAGATAGAAAGAAAAGTCTGCATATCGGATACAATATAATGTCAAATGCCGGACAGACTACAGCAATGTTTGCAGCAGAGGATTATAAAGGCTCTACTGGTTATAATCAGGAAGATGTATTTGCAATTAGCAACTGGCCTACTTGTGCTTATAATACTGACATTTATAAAGTATATGTAGCACAGAATTCTAGTTCTATGGCTGTAGAAAATGCTGGTTTAGTAGCAGGTACAATGTTTGCTGGAATTAACCTACTAACTGCTCCTGCAAAAGATGCACAAGCTATGGCTGGCAAACATCCTGCTCTTTTTCCTGAGAATACTTATGGAGCTATTGAGGGCTTATCTAATCAGATGCTTGACATTGCAGGCACACTTGCAAAACGTGATGATATGGACAGGCTACCGCCACAAAGTCATGGTTCTGTTAGTCCTTATTTTCGTTTTACTGATGCTGGCATTTTACCGACAAAAGATGCAAGTGCCCCATATGCTATGGCGAGTTATCATCATGTTACTAAAGAATTTGCAAAAGTTATTGATGACTACTGGACTATGTTTGGTTATCCCATTCACCAAGTTCAGGTTCCTAACATTGATTCTCGAAGAAACTGGAATTATGTTAAAACACAAAACTGTTGTTGCTTAGGTGATGTTCCTGCGGAAGTTTCTACAATGATTAACAGTATCTTTAATCGTGGTGTTACATTCTGGCATAATCCCGGACTTGTTGGTAATTATGAAGCAGACAATTCTATCTATAAACGTATTCCAGAAGTAGGTGAGTAAATGAGTAAACGTTCACAAAAACCACAGCCACCTTGGATTGATTCATACGATTTAACTGTTGCAACTTATGCTAACTGGTTTAATCGTCTTTATGATGTAGCACTTGCAAGATTCAAATGGGAAGGGCTTGACGATTCTCCTTTTTTGGATGAACGATTTATTGAGCAGTTCTTGTTCTGGCAACCTTTAATGGCCGGTTATCATGACCCTGTTATGGGTAACTTGATTCTCCCTGCTATGCCTAGTGATAACTTTGACATTATTGGTGACCCTAAATACGTTCGTGCTTACGGCTACAATTCTAACTATCAAAAAACTGGTCTGAGCAAAGAAAACTGCGCTTATCTTTGGTGTAATATGCGCCGTTCCCCTGATGCTATTATCATTAAACAGTTTGCACAACGTCTTACCAATATTGACAGAACGATTGACTTAAACCTTGCTGCACAGAAAACTCCTCGAATTGCTTATGCAAATGAGAATACGAAACTTTCTGTACAGAATCTAGTATATCAGCAGGATAAATATGACCCATGGCTGTATCTTAAAGGCAATCCCTCTACTGATGATATTAAGAACATGATTGGTGTTCTTGATTTAGGCGTTCAGTACATTGGCTTGCAGTTAGAGCAGCAGAAAAAAGAAACTCTTGCGGAAGCTCTTACCTATTTAGGTATTGAGAGTAACTACAATATGAAAGCAGAGCGGCAGTTTACTACAGAGGTTCAAATGACCTTAGGTCAGGTAGAAGCAGACCGTCTTTCTCCATTGTACTCTCGTCAAAAATTCTGCAAGGATTATAACAGGCTCTTTAATACTAGCATCTCCGTATCTATGCGTTCCCAGCTTGAATTGACTAAGATTATGGAAGGACGCGAGGATGAAGAGAATTTAAGCGATACCAATGTTGAGGATGGTGATAAGGACAATGAGTAAATATACAACTCAAGTACGCTTTATCTGTGAATCAAAAGCTGGTATTGTTGAACCTTACACCAATGTTTCTTATTCAGAAATTATTGAGCGTGCGCGTCCTAAAATCTTTAATTTTAATTATCCTATCTGGAATGAGAATAAACGAAAAGAGCTTGAAACCAATATTCTTAAGCATTTCTATACAAATGAAATTGGCTCTGAAACCTTTGGCCTTTGGCAGCTGCGTCTAGATGACTGGATGAACAGCCATATGCCTTATTACAATCCACTCTTTGAAGCGCTTGATAAACAGTATGAAATGTTCTTAACTGATGACTTTTCCATTACCAGTGATGAAAATACTGAACATCATGATGTGAATACAGAGGATAGAACCAAGAATAGTAAGGTCAATATTGACGGCACCAATAATTCCAATTATACTTCCAATTCTAACAGCAATGGAGAGAATACCAATACTCATACTGATACTCCGCAGGGTAGTCTTGATAATTTTCTTGCTGGTAAGTATATGTCGGATGCCGACCATAGTAAAGCAAGTTCTTCCAATGATTTTAACTCTAATGCTAATTCCAGCAGTAATAGCAATACCACTCAGGATGATAAAAACAACACAAAAGAAAATCGTGATGGCAATGAACATCGCATTCTTGACCATGTAGAAAAAGGTTATCGTGGTCGCTCTCTAGTATCTATTATGAACGATTATATGAAAGAAAATACAAATATCTATAATTGTTTATATAGAGATATGGAAGTTCTGTTTATGCGTTTATGGTAAAGAGGTGATTAGGTTTGAAGTACAATCCTTTGGACAAACTTTTCCGTTCTGTAATTCCTGTTGCCTATGACGATAGCATTAGTTACTATGAAATGGTATCTAAGGTTATCGAGGTAATGCAACAGTATATTGAAACCAGTTCTATTAGTTATGCAGACCCTATTCAATGGGATATTACCAAACAGTATCCTCGCAACACAGTTGTTGTCACTGTCAACGGTGATGGATATTTGAGCACACAGCCTGTACCTATTGGCATTGATATTGACAATGAAGATTATTGGACTAAGATTGGCAATTTTTCTGAATTGTGGGGAAGTGTTAAACTTGCTATCACTCCTGTTGATGAAAAGCTGAAAACTACTGCAAGTGCTAATCGCAATATTAACGACCTTGTTTGGCTTAATAATGATTTGTGTGTTATTCTTAAGCCTATGGATGTAGGTACTCGATACATCGAAGGCACTAACTACGCTAAGACAAGTGTTGCTGAACGTTTGCATTATATTTTGTTGCTAAAAGTTGCCAAGTATAATGCAGATGATACTTCTATCTCTTTTGGGTTCTTTAATCCTAATAATGGTACTATCGTTACTGGTGGAGATATTCATATCTATGATGCTCCTGTGGAAACTATTAAAATTGTTGGTAAATAAGAGGTGTAACTATGGCTGAGCAATTTGTTTCGAAGTTTAATATTGGTGGTCAAACCATTGAGGTAAAAGATGCTAGTGCTCGTACTACTGCAAGTAGTGCTAGTACTAACGCTACTAATGCTCTGAATAAAGTAAAAGAGCTTGAAAAGCTCTCTCGTGTCGAGGTTAGTTATGTAGAAAATACCGAAACTATTAGTATTACGACTGGAACTCATGACGTAACTTAATAGGAGGTTGCATCATGGCTTATGTAGACAAATTTAAAATTGACGATAAAAGTTATGATATTAAAGACACTGAGGGACGCACTGAAACGTCTAAGAAGATTGACAAAGATACTGATGGAAATCTTGACCAGACTGTCAGCGGTAATATGACAGTAACCGCAAATAAAGTAGAAATTTTTTCTAAAGGTGGAAAAGCGTTTACTGCTCATTCGGGTGTTACTTCGGTCGGTAACACTACAGTCCCCACATATATTTATGGTAACCTAACGTTGGCATCAGCCCGTGAAACAAACATTGATGATAATTATGCTTATGTTTCTATGGGAACCGCTACAGACCCTAACACAAAATTTTTAACAAGCCGCACTGGTAAGATTCCTAGTTTTGTTGAGCCATCCCCTGTTAGCATTGAAAAATATCAGACGTTGAAAAAAGACGGAACTGATGATATTACCGCTACCATTAACACTCATACTAAGAATGAACCTCTGTTTATTCCTGCTGGTACTTATAAGATTAGCGCACCTTTGCAGCTGAAACATAGCCTGTATGGTGCCGGTTCTTCTCGTGACCCTGCGCGTGGTACTAGCGATACTATCTTACAGTATACTGCTAATCCAACTGCATTTGGTAGTCAGGGTGTTATTACTGTATCAGGTGATGATGTAACTGGTAATATTGTTATTGCTAATTTGGACATTACTTGTAACGGTATGATTGGTGGCATTGTATTTACTACCAATAAATATACTGATAACAGCATTTACAATGTAAGTATCAATAAGGTTAAGTCCTATGGTGTTTACTTGCAGCCCAGTAATAGCACTCTGAACCGTTACTGTTATATGGATAATGTAATGGTATGGGGATTCAGTGATAATACTCCTGTAGAACGCTGGACTGGTTCTGTTGCATTTTTCTGGGGCAATAAAGCTCCTGACTGTGAATGTAATAACCTTGTTAATATGGTATGTCAGGTTGGTTTTGACTGTCGTACTGATGTATATGGATGTAACTGGACTAGCTATCATGGTATTCCCTCTGGTGGTACAGGTGGTACTGATGCCAATACTTGGTGGAATAACTCAATCGCTTGCAAGGTTAGCAACAATGATATTCATGTTACTAACTTCTATGCAGATACTTGCAGATATGGTTTTGTATTCGACGGGCCGGGTAAAGCAGCAGCTTATATTAACAATTTGATTTATACCTGTAATGATGGAACTGCTACTACTGAAACTGGTTATGCAACTATTGCTTTGATTGGTACTAGCCCTAATCCACAGTTAATTGTTAATGGTGGTATTATTAACCGTTCTGCTAAAGTTAGTACTACCATTCAGTCGATTGGTACTTATCCTGTTACTAATGCTGTATGCAAGCTTGATGATGTTTACATTTATACTAAGCGCGAATATATCTTTGGCAGTGATGCCGTAAATCGTGGGCAGTATATCTGTGCAGCTGGTGAACATCGTTGCATTGACTTGGCTATTACTAACCAGACACAGTATACGGTTGCTGGGCAATCTGTAACTGGTGACCCTGAACAGTACAAGGCATTTGCATATATTCCAGTTCCTTCTGGTGGTTCTACTTCACAGGGTTCTATCCGTGTTATGGATAGGAACGACATTGATTTTACTGTTTATCTTAGCAATAACCCTAAATCTGGCGGCCTGTTTGCAATTAGTGCTGTTGATAATCGTCAGCTTAATAAGGCCATTTATGGTGCTACTGCTGGTGCAGGCAGAAATGTCACTTGGGATGTAGTTGACAACTTGAATAAACTTTATTATATTAATGACGGAAATGCTATTATCCTTTATTTCAAACGCCCTGCATCTTATGCTGTCACAGTTCAGGTTTTTGGATTTATGGATGGTAACTCTCCTGTAATTCTTGACCGTATTAGAAATGAAGATGGAACTCCTATGGATTATCCTCGTTGGGATAACAACAATGGCATGACTGCTATTAAGGTTCTTCGTCCTAATATTAGCTAAATAACAAACACCCCTAGGTGGTTATCCACTTAGGGGTGCTTTTCTATTTAGAATGGCAAATCATCGTCAATATCAGGCGGCAATTCATTGGGGAGCTTGTCAATCATCCTCACTTTCATCATCTTCATCTTCATCTTCCTGCAAGGAATCAAATGCGTTAAGAATAGAATCGCTCATAACTTTACGGAATTCCTTAGTAATAGGGTAGCAAATATCATGCCATTCATCTTTCTTATTCTTTGCACTGGGCATTGCAACAAACAGACCTTTGCTTCCATCCATAATCTTAATACCAGAAATGCAGAACACATTTGCAAGTGTGATAGAAACCATAGCGCAGCAATTAGACTTTTTGTTGTTAATAGGGGAAATACGAATGTCAGTAATGACAGAAGAAGCGGACTTAGCAGAATTGGTGGACTTTGCAGATGCTTTCTTGTTAGTGTACATAATTAGTTCTCCTTTTTGTTGTAATAGTAAGTAAGAAATTTATATTGAGGACAGCTTTTATACTGGCCGCAACAATCGGTTTTAAGGTTGTACTCTTGGCGTGACACTCTCATACCCTCACAACGAATGTAATTTGTTGTATGAGAAATATAATAAGGACATGCAGCTCTTCTACTGATTCTATAAGAATCTTTTTCTTTCAATTAAATCATCTCCTATCACTCCATTCCCACTGGAATATACTTGCAGGATTGCCATCAATTAACATAGCATATTCTTTGTCAGATTGTACCTTATGATAAGTTCCATAAAGCTCTTTATCATTTTCATCATGGTTTATGCTAACAACTTCTGGCAAATAATCTATATAAGATTCTCCACGTAATGAATAACAGAATGAATAATACATTCTATTAACAGGACTATTTGTTGAGCGTAATGTATACCCACAAGGTTCTAGCACAGTTACGGAGTATTCGTCTAAGTGGTCTGTTTCTCCGTTGTCATCCGTGAAATCTCCTATAATATGCGTTCCCGGAGTTTTACGGATAAGCTTTTTGTTTATTGATTCATCATAACTGATATTAGGACGAAAATATTCCTGTACTAGGTACTCAAAATCTTCATCGTTTACTATTTGTGTAAACAATTCAGAAAGCTGTTTCTTGCTTGCACCTGCCACAGTAGCCTTAACTTTTAAGTGCTTATCTGCATCTAAGTATGTTGCACAATAGCATTTACTTCCCCATGTTACAAAATCTTCATAGTGACCATCAAAGTCCATAATGCCAAAATTGTAACAATCTTTATTCTCGCTGTTGTTGAGAATATTCTTATTGAATCTATCAACGGCTTTTTGAACATCCTCATTGTAACCAACAAAATAGCCGCTATCTGTATCATGATAGAGAGGTTCAATACCTTGGCTTAATACTAGATAGAGCATAAAGCAAATAAGGTGCAGTCTACTGTAAGCAACTGTGTATAAACCATCTGTAAAAATATTTAGGGAATTTCTTGATTTAAGAAACTTAACCCCAGTAGGAATCCATTCAAATTTATCACCGTCCCCCTGCACGCCAACTTCCTGTCTTAATGGCTTCATTGCTGAACACCCATACTGACCATTTAATCCACCTTTACTTGCCATTAAGGCGAAGTGGACTAAATCTTTGTTATGGGTATTCATAATTTCTTGTGCCACTGAATCATCATAAAGCTTCAATCCCTCAAATGTAAAATCGTTTAACGTTTCTACATGGTCAGCAACTTTATGCTCAAGTTTTTTAAATCCAGTTTTCTGGCGTGCATAGTATTTAACTGTATTCCGTAAAGGCTTGTTAATAAATTTATGGGCTGTTGCATAATAAAGTTCATCACATTCTGAACTACTATAATCATAAAGCATTTGAATTAACATAAAGTCAATATCACAGCCATGAAATGTAAGTTCATCTGCTTTGACTACTTTACCATTATCAAAGTTACCATTTTTAACATTTGTGCATTTGGATGTACTGATATAGCTGTAAATGCAGTTACCAAAATCCTTAGCGTTAATATTATAAAATGTAACGTTAGCCATGAAGTTATATTTTATTGGCCTTTCAAACAAGATTGATTCACGGTATGCTGCTTGGAGGACTGAATAGAATTTAACATCTTTACATCCATATAACTCAATCCGTTGGTCGGGATAATGGAAGAACCCTGAGTTAGCGCCGCTTTCGCAGCCAGATAAGAACTCATAGTTTGCGGACTGGAAATTTTGGTAACATTCATTAGGATTAACCTCTTTTCTCCACTTGTAAGGGAATCGTCTACCATACATTGCTGACGGGTGCATAGAACTTGCATCAAAACACCAGACATCCTTAAATATTTTACCTACCGCATAAGGATTAGCATGAGTATAACCACCTGCAAGACAGTCTTGAAAGAACTTCATAAATGGTTCATTATTCTTAAGTTCTATCGCCGCTGTGAATTGCGCAGTGTGAACTTCTTTATCGGTAGCAATATTTCTGTTAAGCCTTGTTTCACGCTTGATCATTGATGTATTAGATACTCCTATATCTGATACATTATCAACTTTGGTGAAGTTCGCCATATATCTGCATAGTGCATACAAAACAAGCTTGCAATCACGTTCATTGTAAATGTATTCAGAATCAGGCAAATCTGACCACCAATAATATTTTTGGTCGTAACCGCCTTTGACTTCTTTAAGTTTAGGAACTCCAAGTTCTGTACCTATAAGCTCAAGGCTTTTGCATGAAAGAATCTTGAAGCTATCATAAAATTCAAGATGGTCAAAAGCTGCTACTAATGGCTGGTGCGGAGCAACCGCAATGAAACGTTTAGGATTAAAGTTTTTAATACAGAAATTTATGTTACGCATCATTGCTTCAAATTCATAGCTCAAGTTATGCACAAAGATTTTTACGTATTCATCATTATTCTTAGCATCCTCATTGATTCTCTCAAATTCAGAAGAAATTGAATCATAAGTTCTAAAGAAATTATAATCCATTTCATTCTCAAAGTCACTAAATGGTGCATGAGGTATGGGACGATAAGCAAATGAAGCTAGGCCATGAAGATAAGTGCTTTGCAGATGCTCTTGAAGTTCATCCTCACCATATATTAAGGATGATGTTTCAATATCATAACAATATATGATAGTTGAATACTTATGTTCATTGCGCTTTCTCACATATAGCACCACCTTCTTTCATTCGTGAATATTACCACAAATCATACTTAGATGCAAGTTCTACAAATTTTTTATAAACTTCTTTATTATTCTCTATAAACTCTTCATTATCCTTCGTAATAGATTTAAGTTTATTGCTTGCATTAACCAGAACTTCGCCCATCTGGTCAGAATTTCTTAGCAGATTGTCATACTCTGAATAAGCTCTGTCCATATCTGATAGAGAGCTAAGTCCTAACTCTTCACCCAGTTCACATAGTTTTTTCAAATCTTTTGGCGGAATATCCCTGCTATATGTGCCCATAAGATTGTTAAGTATACCAGAAATTGCTCCCCATTTCTTTTTATCAAAATAGGAATCTGGATTTCTAAGAATCTTATATGCAGCATCGCTATAATTAAATACATCCTCAAGACGATTAGCTACTCTCAATGACCTGTAACTATCTTTTACCGATTTATCTAATGATTTAATATGCTCTGAGTATTTAGATAAATACTCTTTCATAAGCTTTTGTGATATTTTGTCATCAAGGGTATCGGCTATATCAATAAGGTCGCTATACATTTTTTCGGCTTCATTAAGAGCGGTGTTAGCAGTAAATTTCAGAGCATTTGCAATTTCAGGAGATTGTCTACCTCTAAGACTTTCTTTGAGCTCACCTGTTACAGTTATACCAGCTCTTCTGGATTTACGTCTTGTTGCGCCTATCTTTTTCAGTAGCCTAGTTGCTTCGGCTTGGCGCTTAAATGTTTTGTTCTTAGCCATTATGTTCATCCTGCTTTCGTAAAGCTAACTCTTTTCTAATGTCATTATCATAATGGTCAAGCAGATAACACAACTCTCTAAGCTGACAATCTTGGCAATCCCTATCCATGAAGTGCGTTAGCCATGAGGGACAGGCTTTAATATACCAGTTGTCGCTTAGTTTGCTAAGTAGGGTAAGGATTTCTGTATCTAGGTCTTTAATTGTCATAATTACACCACCCAAATATCCCATTTATTGTACTCGTCAAGTGACCCGGCATGACTTAAGCACTTGAAACTCTTTACCTTCAAACCCTTAAGAACTTCAGGCATAGTATCGTAGTCATCTTGATAGACTATACATCCATTTATATCATCAGTAGTAGTTCTTCCCCAATAGGAATTATCAAATTGACAATGCAAGATATATATGTCATCATAAAGCATATCTATATTAGCATTAAACATTTCTTTAATGGTCATAATAAACACCCTCCACGTTTTCCGGCCAAACAGAATCTAAGCAATCGCCTACAAAATATTGACTAAATGTGCAATTAGAACATGGTGCTACTGAATAATAAACTACTCTACCATCATGTTCTATAATATCCACAACCATACCAATTTTAGCAACGTTAATTGCTCTTTTCTCTTGTCCATCTCCATAGAAATAACCATATTCTCTTACATTGTATTTAATGATTGAGCCTATTAGGATGGGATGGATGGGAACGTCATAACGCATTGTATCAACTCCCAACATAACACTATTTCAAACTTATCTTTTTCAATATATTCAAAATACCATACGTTATAATAATTAAGCACATAAGGCATATCTTTAACATAGCCTGCAAATCTAATATGATTATTAAATTTTACTTCTATATACGTTGATGACCCTATATTGCCACATGTACCTATAAGTTCGGAAAGTCGCATTGTATCAGCTCCTTATACATAAAACTTAAAAGCTAATAATTCAAATGAATCTGTATCTATATACAAAGAACTAACAGTAAAGAATTTAAATTGAAGGTTCGCATACCTTGATTCTAAATTCTTAAACAGACATATCTTTTTAATTGTGCCAGATTCTATAATATATATAGTCGTTTCAGCATGAACAGAACCACAATTAAGTAGAATATCATTGATTGTCATTTTAATCACTCCAATACTATTTCAACGCCAGTATCAATTACTTCAAGAGATTTAAGTTTATAATAAGCGCATCTATATGGCATATCTGCAAAGTATCCTGCGTATACAGTTTTATCTCTAACTTTAAGTATCAAATATGTCCAATAGCCAATATTCTTTATATCTTTTAATAGCATTTATTTTACCTCACGTTTACAAATATACAATTATGTACATAGTCAATATCAAGAACGTAAATTTCTTTAGATTTGAATTTCTTCTGAATGCGCCAATATGGTGCCTTATCGACTACCATGCCTTTATTATTTACTATTGTACAAAACAAATACTTAGTAATTACGTTTAAATTAAGCAAGTTTTGTAATGTCATTTTTGAAATCTCCTTTTTAGTAACTCGTGCCTTACTTCTACCATTGTAAGTTTACAACTTAGACAAAAATCATGGTTTGCGCAACTATCGCAAGTTTCTCCTAAATAATGATTGCGACATGGCCAAACAAAGAAATCTTGACAGAAAACATATAAATCCTTCATCGTTTCTTTATCAAGATTCTTCAAGTTATTTCTCCATGATTCTAGTTGCATATCATCTAATGGAGCAAGGTCTTTTATTGTAATCATAAGTTTTCGCCTACTTTCTTAAGAATGATAAAGAAGGGAGAGGGGAGAGGGGGTTTATAGATTTAATAAATTGAACCCCCGATTTATTTTCAGGCTTCTTGCAACACCCCCGGTGGTCGGCGCAGCAGGGTTTGTGTTAAGGTTAATACCTATGTTCACTATTTTCTTAACGGACGAACACTTTAGTGCTTTACAGTGGTAAAGTGTGTTAAGAATTTGTCAATCGCTTTAGAACTCTAAATCACTAAAGTGTGTTAAGAATTTCACAGGTTAGCAGTTAGGCTTAACTATTGCTAGTTATTTATACTTAATAGTAAATAGTTCTAACTAAAAATTTGTATAAAAAATGCACTGCCTTTAAGGCGGTGCACTTTATTCTATTATCGAAAACGCGATTGATTTAATGCGGTGGCAATAACGCTTGCAAAATCATCTTCTAAATTCTTTTTAGCGGCGCGCTTTCCGGTTCTGGAATCGTTATATAATCTAACTATTTTAGGCCAATTCCATCCAGTACAATATTCAAAGCGTATCCAATTTCTAAACTTTGCGATATGGCTTGTTGTTGTATGGCTGTAATAATCAAATACCCACAAAAAACCGGTTGACCATTGAAAAGCCGCAACAATAGTCGAATAACTTTGCAGAATCAAAAAATCAGAATTATCATGCATAAAAATCCACGCTTTACAGTTATAAAGTTGTTCAACATGGCCTTTTATGGCGCAGTTGTACTCTTTTATAACGGCGTCTACCAAATCCTGACGCGTACTATACATCATTTTGAAAACACCGCCTTTATAAATCCATCAATAGATTCACTATCATTATTCACATCATGAACAAAAGATGGTTTATGGATACTAGAAAAACCAGACGCGGCAAAACTGTGTTCAGAAAGACAAATAATACTACAATAGGCGGTATCAATAATATTGCAATCATCAAATAGTTCACGCTTAATCTCAATGCCATGCTTTTTGTCTGTGATTGTAACAAGCTGCATTTTCATTTTTGTTTACCTCACTTTAATTTATTCTGGCTTTATGCCATATGGGCCGGGGCTTTTACGATAAACCCCGGCGGAACGTTAAAATTTTACTGCTGGGACAACGGGCGTTCGATAGGTACCGCCACGGCATTAAATACATCGCGCGGAATACCCAAGGTATTTTCCTCTTTGGGCTGGACATCCAGAACCTGCCATTTTGTGCAAGGCTCCGCATTATGCAAGACCTTTTCAACTTTTTCAGCATCCAGGACGCCATCAAATTGCTTTACCATCTCACCGGATTCAACGGAAAAATCATCGTTGAAACGTGCATATTTTACGCGGGCAACCGTGCCAGCCTTAACAGTACGGCTAACGCACGCGGTGCTTTTGGGTTTGTCGTTAATAGGGCGGGTAATAGTAATAGTTTCGGTTCCATTGTCGTTAGTGGTTTTTTCGATAGTCCAGTTAGTCATAATAAATACCTCTTTCTATTGTAATTTTGTTTTTGGAATGATTTGTTTGTTTCTCATTCCTTATTACAATTATATTATAACATACCCTATAAATAATACCATGCAATTTTGTTGCAATTTATATGGATAAATGTGTACTGTTAAATTGATAACAAACGCTTTAATGGTGTGAAGTGATAAAGTGTGAAATTCTTAACAATCACTTTAATGCTTTAATGCAATAAAGTGTAGGCCAGATGCTCTTTAATGTGGTAAAGTGTGTGAATGTTTTAACAATCGCTTTAGTGCTGTAAAGTAGTGTAGTGTGTGAAAAATTTAACAAAGGGGAAACAGGAATCATTATCAGTATATATTTGACACTACTTT
>ERZ860668.1013-NODE-1013-length-18937-cov-2.998676_pt1 | contig 18937 bp, 17 predicted proteins | sample MGYA00510062_ERZ860668 | MGnify/ENA primary metagenome ERZ860668 (study PRJEB30046, sample SAMN00715258) | human gut metagenome | study: EMG produced TPA metagenomics assembly of the A metagenome-wide association study of gut microbiota in type 2...
CACGTAACTATGAAGGTACTGAATAGTTACCATATTTTTTACTTATGACCTCAACATAGTTTCCATATTTAACAAATATCCCCCGCTTTACTATAATGAAGCCATCAGGAAAAACCTGACTGCGCGCAGAATGATAAAGAAAACCGGCCGCTATTCCCCAACATCCATGGGAAGCGGTCAACGAAAACATGAAGGGGGAACGGACATGAACGGTATTGGAATTGGAATTATTTCCTTACTTGTTTACATTGCCGCCATTCTTGTGATCAATATGGTCCTCAAGAGAAAAATGGCAGAGGCCATGATGTGGTCATTCTTGATCATCCTCGCGATGGGTGGAATCTTTGCTGGACAGAACGTGTTCACATTAGCCCAGACAGGTATCAAGGCAGCGGCAAAACAGGAAGTTGTGTATGCTTCCATGGCATTCGTATTTATGGCATTTATGATGGATAAAACGGGCGTTATCGGACGACTCGTTGAAATCTTAAACAGTGTACTCGGACGCCTTCCGGGCGGTTCCGGATATGTATCCACCATCGCAAGCGCCCTGTTCGGCATGGTTTCCGGATCTGGTTCCGGTAACGCGTCTGCGGTTGGTTCTATCACGATCCCGTGGATGAAACAGAGTGGATGGAGCACTGAACGCGCTACAACGATCGTAGCCGGTAATGCCGGTCTGGGAATGATCTTCCCGCCATCCTCTTCCATGCTCCTTTTACTCGGTATGGAAGCGATCGCTGCTGAGCTTGAAAGCAACACCTTATATGTAGGTCTTATGTGTACCGGCCTTGTGATCCTTGTATATCGTCTCTTTGTTGTATTCTGCTATGCAAAGAAGGACGGCTTAAAGGCATCCGCAGGAACAGGTGAAAGTCTCGGAGCAGCATTCTCAAAGAATGCCTCCTCCCTGATCATTTTCCTCGGAATCATCATTCCGCTTCTGTTCCAGATGGGACCGACCGGAAACGCGATCAAAGCGACATTAAACGCCCACACAGAAAAATCCTTTAAGGCAATTTCTTTAGTAATGTGGATCCCGATCATGATGACCTTCTTTACAATCGTTGAGGGCTGGAAATATCTGCCCCACGATCTGAAAGGCTGGAAGGACATGATCAAAGCGTCCGCGCCGAAGTACAGCGAGGTTGGCTGTCTGTTATTCTTCGCTTTCGCAGCCGCAAGCGTACTGACAAAGCTTGGTCTTCAGGATGAGTTTACTGCAGTATTTGATACACTCGGAAGCAAATCTCCGGTCCTTGTAGTTATCATGATCGCGGTGATCACCACACTGATGGTTGGCCCGTTCACAGGAACTGCTTCCACAACTGCCCTTGGTGCTCTTGCCTATGCAGCACTGCGCTCCCTCGGGCTTGCACCGGTGGCATGCTGCGTAGCATTCCTGCTTCTTGTTTCCAACGAGGGATGCATCCCGCCGAACTCCGCGCCGATCTATATCGCAAGCGGTATTTCCGGACTGAATGAACCGTCCAGGATCTTTAAGAACCTGCTGTTCCACTACGCGCTTCCGGTTGTCCTCATCGCAATTCTTATCATGCTGGGTATCTTCCCGGTAGTAGGCGCTTAAGGAGGGAAAGATCATGAAAAAGACGATTTACAACATTTGTATGGTAGTATTTGAGATCACACTTCCGTTATTCCTGCTCATGGGTGCGGTTCTTGTATTCGGACAGCTGATCGGAGCGCTGATGGGAAACGGTGCTATCGTTCTCGGACTGAACAACGCGATCAAAACTTACTCCGTATGGGTAGCAAGTGTATGCGCATTCTCCGGTTTCATCATGAGCTATGTGAGAGAAAAAAAGAAATAAGTAAGTGATCATCCAGAGTGGCGGTCGTGCAGATGTTCCGTCTGTATGTCCGCCACAATGTTGTTGAGAAAGCAAAAATCCCATCGGTCCCCCGATCTGGGGCGGATTTTTGCGTATAACTGTGAAGGTATGGAACAGTTATGCTAAGTAATTAGAAAACAGGAGGTATGATCTATGGAGATCAAGAAACCGGCAGTGGCCGGAACCTTAGAATCGAGCGACTGCCAGATCGTGATCCGTCCGAACGGCGGTGAGGGCATCGAGATCGAGTTAGAGAGCGATGTTGCAGTCATGTTCGGCGATTCCATCAGGGAAACTGTCAATAATACACTGGAAGAATTCGGTGTCAAGGACGCCTACGTGGAGATCCGCGACAAGGGCGCTCTCGACTGCGTCATCAAGGCGAGAATGGAATGCGTGATTTGCCGCGGCGCAGAGGAGAAATACGACTGGACAAAGGAGGATGCGAGATAATGGCTGAGAAGACGATCCACTTAAAACGCACCAGCCTGTATGCCAGTGGTGCGAGCCCGGTAAACATGATCCAGGCGATTTTCTACAATGAGGACATGCTGATCTACGACCTTGAAGACTCCGTTCCGGCGGTCGAGAAGGACGCGGCGAGATTCCTTGTATACAACATGGTAAAAAACCACAGACCGAAGGATAAATATGTCTGCATCCGTGTAAATGGTATCTATTCCGAATACCTGGAGGAAGACTTACAGGCGGCAGTCAGAGCCAACCCGGATTGCATCCGTATTCCGAAGGTGGAGTACGCGAGAGAGGTACAGGATATCTCAAGAAGAATCGCAGCCATCGAGGAGAAGATCGGTCTTGAAGTCGGAAAGATCGAGCTGATCTGCAACATTGAGTCCTACATGGGTGTCATCAACGCCATGGAGATCGCCCACTCTGATCCCCGTGTGGTTGCGATGGCCGTCAGTGCAGAGGACCTGACTGCAAGCCTGAAGGCCCAGAGAACGAAGAAAGGTCTGGAAGTATTCTATGCGAGAAATGCGGTCCTCATGGCATGCCGTTCCGCGGGAATCGATGCCCTTGATATCGTATTCTCTGATATCAATGACAAAGAGGGTCTTGAGGAGGACACGGCTCTCGCAAAGAACCTTGGCTTCGACGGAAAGACCTGCATCCACCCAAGACAGATCGACACGGTCAATTCCTTCTTCACGCCGAGTATGAAGGAAATCAAGTATGCGCTCCGCGTTTTACAGGCAGTGGAGGAAGGAAAGAAGCAGCATAAAGGTGCTGTGACTCTTGACGGCGGCATGATCGATAAGCCGATGGAGCTTCGGGCTCTCACGACATTAGCCCAGGCGAAGGCAGCCGGTATCCGCACAGAAGGGATGGTGATATAGGATGGAACAGAGCAGAGAGACTTATATCAACGCAGTGGGACGCGAGATCCCGAAGCAGATCGGAAATTATGTCGTAAAACCGTACACGGGCGCTTACACGACCGTTCCCTCCGATGCGCCGGTACACACACTCCGCACAGCAGGAAAGCACGTTTCCGGAGACTGCAAGATGGCGGAGAATTTAAAGGATGCGATCGTAAAGACCGGCTTAAAAGACGGGATGACGATCTCCTTCCATCACAGCTTCCGTGAGGGCGATGAGATCATCGGACAGGTTCTGACCGCGATCCGCGAGCTTGGGATCAAGAGACTCCGTTTCGCACCGAGTGCCGTTGTCAATATCAAGAATCCGTCCATCGTGGACTTTGTAAAAGACGGAACCATCGACCGCATCGAGGCCAGCGGTATTCGAGGCGAATTAGGTGACGCAGTTCTTGACGGACTGACGGAAAAGCCGGTTATTTTAAGAACCCACGGTTCCAGACCGAGAGCCATCGAGGCAGGAGAGCTTCAGATTGATGTGGCTTTCATCGGCGCTTCCGCGGCGGACGAGTACGGCAACGCCACTGGTCAGATCGGACCGAATGCCTGCGGTTCCCTTGGATATTCCTTTGTGGATGCCATGAATGCGCGGAGAGTTGTTGTTATTACCGATTATCTTGTGGATTATCCATGCTGCCCGGCAAGTATCTCCCAGCAGTATGTAGATTATGTCGTAAAGGTTGACCGTATCGGCGATCCGGATAAGATCGGAAAAGGTGCGGCCAGAATGACAAAGAACCCGAGGGATCTTCTGATTGCGGAGCGGGCGGCAGACGTTATGGCAGCTTCCAGAATGTTCAAGGAGAATTTCTCCTTCCAGACAGGTGCCGGTGCCATCAGTATCGCCTGCACGAATTATCTGGCAGACCGCATGGAGGAGAAAGGCGTGAAGGCAAGCTTCGCTCTCGGCGGCATGACCGCGGCCATCGTCGACATGTATAAGAAGGGACTCGTAAGAGTCTTAGAGTGCAGCCAGTCCTTCGACGCGGTGGCGGCGAGAGCTATCGCTGAGGAGCCGGGAATTGTGGAGATCGACAACGCGGTCTATTCCAACCCGTTCACGAAGGGGTCCATGCTGGATAAGTTAAACTTCGGCGTTCTCGGAGCGCTGGAGGTCGATACAGACTTCAACGTCAACATTCTGACCGGATCTTCCGGTGAGATGATGGGCGGCCTCGGCGGCGGACCTGATGTGGCAGCCGGATCCGACATTTCCATCGTCTGCCTGCCGGTAGTCCGCGGAAGAACTCCTTCCATCACAAAAAAAGTCTTCACCTGCTGTACTCCTGGTGAGACCGTAGCTGCTGTTGTCACAGAGGCCGGCATTGCGCTGAACCCGAAGCATAAATACTATGCAGAGCTGAAGGAAGACTTAGAGAACGCAAACTTAAAGCTTGTGAACATTGAGTACCTGCAGCAGCTCGCAGAGTCCTTAACGGGCGTTCCGAAGCCGATTGAGACGACAGACCGCGTAGTCTGCATCGTCGAGTACCGTGATGGTACCGTGATCGATGTGATCAAGGAGATCAAAAAGTAAAAAAACAGGGCTGTATATCCCAGACAGTTCTGTCGACAATATTTGTTACCCTCATTATATCTTTATACCCCATAAAAACACCCGCTGGCACAGCCATCCAGAGAATGGAGATCGATGCTGGCGGGTGTTTTTTCTGCCATACAGCAGAAAGAAACAGTCGGTGGCAGTTCTGTGGATATTTTAAATTTGCTCTCGAAGTTTAAATGTGGTACGATAATAAAAAAGCGTTTTTCAGGGAATGCCGGAATGGCAGTCTGGAAAAATCGAAGATTTTATGGAAAAGATACGAGGAACATGACATGCTGCATCTATATTTCGCCCCATTAGAGGGAATCACAACATATCCATACAGGAATCTGCACCACAAGTATTTCGGTGGTGTGGACAAATATTTTACGCCGTTTCTGGCACCGGGACCGGAGCAGGGGATGAGCGTGAAGGAGATGCGGGATGTGCTGCCGGAGAATAATGCGGGGGTACCGGTGGTGCCGCAGATTTTGACGAACCGGGCGGGAGATTTCCTTCTGGCATCAAAGAAATTGGCAGAGATGGGATACCGGGAGATCAACCTGAATCTTGGATGTCCCTCAGGGACGGTCACAGCGAAGAAAAAAGGTTCCGGTTTTTTACTTTACCCGGATGATCTGGATCGTTTTTTTGATGAAGTGTTCTCGGATGCGTCGGTGAGAAACGGGGAGTTCCAGATCTCTGTTAAAACCAGGATCGGAAAGAATGAAGGGGAAGAGTGGCCGGAGATCATGGCAATCTACAACCGGTATCCGATCAGCGAACTGACGGTGCATCCGCGGATCCAGAAGGAGTTTTATAAAGGTGTTCCGCATCTTGATGTATTTGCGGATATTTTAAAGGAAAGCCGGAATCCTATCGTGTACAACGGAGATCTGTTCACGGCAGAGCATATGAAAAAGTTTCGGGAGAAATTCCCGACGGTGGAAAACGTGATGATCGGGAGGGGACTCATCAGAAATCCGGCACTGGCAGAGTTGATAAAAATAGAAGAAGCCGGTGTGGAAAATGCCCAGGTCTGTGCAGGAACAGAAAACGGAAACAAAGAGACATCACCGGAGCAGGCGGAAAAGACAGTACCGGAGTCCAGAAACACGGGAGACAATCTCATGCCCCGGATCCGTGCCTTCCACGATGAGATCTTTGAATATTACCGCGAGACCATGTCCGGCGACAGAAATCTTCTTTTCCGTATGAAAGACCTCTGGAGCTATATGTTAGAGGAGGTTCCGGACAGTGAAAAATTAGCCAAAAAGATCCGCAAATCCCAGCATGTGCCGGAATATCTGGCGGCGGTGGATGAGGCGTTTGCGGGATGGGAGCGGACGTTTTAAGAAAGGAGAAAACGATGCAGCTGCTGATCAAACAAAGAGTTTTTTCATGGACCGATACATATGACGTGTATGATGAGAAGGAAGAACCGAAATATTTTGTAAAAGCGGAATTTTTTGCACTGGGGCATCAGATCCACGTATACGACAAGAGCGGACGGGAAGTCGGCATGGTGAAACAACGCCTCCTTACCCTGCTTCCGGCATTCGATATCGAGATCGATGGAAAAGAATTCGGAAGTGTGCAGAAAGAGTTTACCTTCTTTAAGCCGCGGTATGAACTGGATTACAACGGATGGCGGTGTGAGGGCGATTTTCTGGCCTGGGACTACGATGTGTATGAGGAGTGCTGTGCGGTGGTTCATATTTCAAAGAAGCCGTTCCATTGGGGCGATACCTATGTGATTGACATTCTGGATCCTAAGGACGAAATTATGGCACTGATGCTGGCGATCGCCATCGATGCTGCAAACTGCACGAATAAATGATCATCGTCATAGACAGAAGATCATGTGAAAAAGCAGAAGAACAGAAGTAGAAATATGGAGGAAATGATATGGAGAATCCCGGAAAAGAAACGTATGTAGAACAGATGGAGCGTGTGAATCAAACAAACCCATTTATGCTTCACAACAGGATCCGTGCGGTCGCATTATCGGAAGACCGGGCCGAGGTCCGGGCTGAGATCACAGAGGATTCCCTGAATGCCATGCAGACCGTCCACGGCGGCCTGATGTTCGTGATGGCGGAGGTTGCCGCGGGACTTGTAACGAGGAATGACGGAAGAAAATATGTGACTCTGGACAGCTCTTTCCGTTTCCTTCGCGGCAGCAGCGCAAAAAACATTCAGGGGCTGGCGAAGATCACAAAGCGCGGGAAGACCGTCTGCTTTACAAAAGCCGAGGTCGTGGAGACCGATACGGGGAAGCTCCTGGCAGAAGGAGAATTTACGTTTTATTGTATGGGTGAGTAGGGATAAAAACAAAAATCCGGCAATAACACGTGTTTTCGAAACCTATCTCGGCGAGCCCTACGGGGAAAAGTCACACAATCAACAGTTCATATCAGATCCGCTTTTTTAGGATTGTTGAAAAAATACAATTTGAGGGGGGGGTGATTTTTATCACAGAAAAGGATTATTATCAGGCGGGAAAGGCGGTGTATATGATCCAGAATATGAATCAGACATTAAACCAACCGTTTGGTGATGGGGCACATATTCTATATGTGAACGGAGAGTACCGTGACGATTCCGCCATTGGAAAGCTGATGCATGATTTCAACTGCGCAGATGCAGATGACATGCATTACGGATTGCTGGCAGAAAGAACAAGGTATCTCAAGGAAAATTCGAAGGGAGTGAACGAGATGTACCGGACAATGGATGAGGTGGAAAAAGAGTGTTATGAGGAAGGACGAGAGACGCAGGCTGAATTGACGGCCATAAATCTTCGAAAACTAGGATTGCCGCTGGAGCAGATAGCCCATGCTGTTGGATTCCATGTGGAAAAGGTTGAAAAGTGGGTTAAGTAGGAAAAGAAAGATGGTGTGGGGATAAAGATAATCGGTCGATCGTAAAGAGCTGATAATGGGGGAAAGAACTGTGTACGATAAGAAAGAGACGGGGATGCCTGTCTCTTTCTGTATTCTGTCGGAATCTAAAAAATGGCTTTTTAGGGCCAAATAAAACACTGAATCTGTATATAGAAAAAGTGTGTGATATGTAGTATGATAAGGGAAATAAATTCTGCGGGAGAAAGACATGGAAAGCTTATTTGTTATGGCACAGGTCGCACCAACTGAATATCCAAAAGATAATCTCGAGAAAGCTGACAGCTTAGTAAAGGAAGCAGCAGAAAAATATCATCCGGGTATGATTATTTTTCCAGAAACTTTTATGAGCCGTTTTCCGGCTGGTACAGACATTGCAACAGCAAATGCGGTTGCGGAACCGCTGGACGGAGAATTTGTGCAGGGAATGAAAAAATTAGCCGCAGATCATGATGTATGGCTCACATTCGGAATGAAGGAGACCATTGAGGATCCGGCTGATCATCGCTGTTACAATACAGTTGTTATGGTGAATAACAAGGGAGAAATCGTACAGACTTACAGAAAAACGCATTTATATGATGCGTTCGGATACAAGGAATCCAATGAGTATAAAGCTGGAGACAAGTTCTTTGAGCCAGTAGATACTCCGTTTGGAAAGCTCGGTTTATTTGTCTGCTACGAAGTTCGTTTCCCGGAAGTAGCACGTTACCAGAAGGCCAAAGGAGCCGAGATTGTCATTATGCCGACTGCATGGTTCAAAGGCGATTTAAAGAGTCATCAGTTCCGTACACTGATTACCTCCAGAGCACTGGAAAACACATTTTTCGTACTTGCGTGTGATCAGTGCGGAGGCACAGCGATGGGTGAGAGTGTAGCAGTCGATCCGATGGGGGTTGCCTTTGCAGCTGGAAATGAAAGAGAAGAACTGATTCCGGTATATGTAGATACGGATCGGATCAAGGAAGTGGAGAGCAAACTTCCATCCTTTAAAGACAGAAGACCTGCCCTTTATATTTAGCTCAATCTCATATGTTTAAATACCCCTTTTTTGGAGCCAGAGAAATCTGGCTCTCTTTTGTTTTACATCTGGGGTTTCGGATGGTACAATCAAAGCATCAACGCAGAGGAGGAAAAACATATGTCTCTTACCTTGGAAAAGATTTTTGAAGCGAAAAACAGGATCGCCCCGTACACGACGAGAACACCGCTCATCCGTCTGGAAAAGCTGGACGAGTACCTTGGCTGTCAGGTGTATCTGAAGGCGGAGTGCATGCAGATCACCGGCGCATTTAAGCTCCGCGGAGCAGTCAACAAGATCAGGATGCTGACACCGGAGCAGTTAAGCTGCGGGATCGTCGCGGCATCTTCGGGAAACCACGGAAAGGCAGTGGCGTATACTGCAAAGAAGCTTGGTGCAAAGGCGACGATCGTGATGCCGTATACGGCACCGGCTATTAAAGTAAATGCGATCAAAGAGCTGGGAGCGGAGGTCGTTCAGTGTGAGACATCTGAGCGGTTTGACGTTGCGGAGCGGATCTGCGGGGAGAGAAATGCGACGATGGTTCCGCCATATAATGACGAGGATATTATGGCCGGACAGGGAACCGCGGGAATCGAGATTCTGGAACAGTGTCCGGAGATCGATACGATCATCGTTCCGGTCAGCGGCGGCGGACTCAACGGCGGTAAAGGGTATGGATAACAGTGTTAAGGTCTACGGGGCAGAGCCGGCAGCGCTTCCGAGATACAGCGCAAGTCTGGCGGCCGGAAAGCCGGTGAAGGTTGAACAGAAGAAGTCTATCGCGGACGCTCTTGTGTCCCAGATGCCGGGAGACCAGTGCTATCCGTATGTGGCGGCGAACGTGGACGGATTTTTTGATGTGGAGGATGAGTATCTGTTAAAAGCATGGAAGCTGCTCCTGACAGAGGGAAAGATCTTCTGCGAGCCGTCCTCCGCCATCACCGTCGGTGCGGTCTTACAGGGACTTGCGAAGGTGAAAAAGGATGAGAAGGTCTGCTTCCTGATCTCAGGTGGAAGCGCGGGGCTGGATCAGCTGAAGGTGCTGGAGGATGTGACGATCTGACAGAAAATTGAACCTGCCGGTCTGGCAGACGTTCGGCTGATCATCGGTAGCTCGTGATCAGGACACTCTGCTATCGGAAGGGGTTTCATAAGGCATAAAGGCGGACGGTTCTTGTGATCTCAATCAGAATCAGGTATAATAAGAGTAAATATAAATGTATTTCGCAGGGAGGGAGTCACATGGGAAGCTATCTGAATCCGGGAAGCAAAGGATTTCAGGAAAGTTTAAACTCGGAAATTTATATGGATAAAACAGGACTGATCGAGAAGACAAATGCGGTTCTGAATACCCGGCAGAAGTTCCTGTGTGTTAGTCGGCCAAGGCGTTTTGGAAAGTCAATGGCAGCAGATATGCTGGCTGCGTATTATGACCGGGGAGAGGATTCCTCCAGCTTGTTTGCGTCTCTAAAAATCAGCGGGGCAGCTTCTTACCATGTTCATCTGAATCAATATGATGTCATCAAAGTCAATATTCAGGAGTTTCTCAGCATGACCCACGACATGGATGATATGCTGGCCATGCTGCAGAAATACCTGATGTTTGATCTTGTGGAACATTTTGGAGATATTCGGTTCCGGGATGAAAATAATCTGATTCAGGTGATGAAAGATATCTATGCGAAAACAAAGCGTTCTTTTGTGATTCTGATCGATGAGTGGGACTGCCTTTTCCGGGAGTATCAGCAGGATCAGAATGCGCAGAAAAAATATCTGGATTTTCTTCGCGCGTGGCTTAAGGACAAGGATTATGTTGCTCTGGCTTATATGACAGGAATTCTGCCTATAAAAAAATATGGATCCCATTCGGCACTTAACATGTTTACTGAGTATTCCATGACAGATCCTGGTGATATGGCAGAATATTTTGGATTTACAGAGCAGGAAGTATCGGACCTGTGTAAAAAGTATCAAATGAGTTTCGATGAGGCAAAACAGTGGTATGATGGATATGATCTGATTGCTCATCATCAATCGGGTGACAGATATTACTCCATGTACAGTCCAAAGTCTGTTGTTGAAGCCATGCTGCGGCACAAATTCGGTACTTATTGGAATCAGACAGAAACATATGAAGCTCTGAAGATTTATATCCAAATGGATATGGATGGTCTGCAGGATTCAGTGGTGAGAATGCTTGCAGGTGAGTCGGTATCAATCAATATTGGAACATTCAGCAATGATATGACCACATTTGCGACAAAAGATGATATTCTGACATTACTGGTTCATCTTGGATATTTAACCTATGACAGTATCAGAGAAACTGCAGCGATACCAAACAAAGAGGTTTCACAGGAGTATGTAAATGCGATCAGTACAATGAACTCTTCAATATAATGACGAGAATTCGCTCAGTTGCACGGTCAATCTTGCATTCTATTTTGCACGGGAATACTATATGATGATCCGCGAATTACCTTCAGGAAAAGGTTTTGCTGATATATGTATGATTCCGCGCAAGACGCATCTGGATAAACCGACGGTGGTGATTGAACTGAAGTGGGATAAAAGCGTAGCCGGTGCGCTGAACCAGATCAAAGAAAAGAATTATGGAAGTGCTTTAAAAGATTATCAGGGAAATCTGCTATTGGTTGGAATTAATTATGACAGAGTGACTAAGAAACATGAATGTGTTATTGAGGTGGCACAGAAACAGCTCTAATAGAATGGGCTTTTTGTTTGCAGCTATGCAGGTACTGAACAGTTGCGAGAAATGTAAACCGGAGTACAAGTATATCAAGATGCCTGTACTCCGGTTTTTTATGAGAAGCGAGCTATTCTTCGCTGCTGTTATCCCCACGTCCGCTCCGTGCTTCCTCAAGGTAGTTGTAGAGCGTATATTTTGATACCTGAAGCGTCTCGCAGAGAAGAACGCTGGTCTTGGAAATTTTGAAGACACCCTTCTGGTCGAGGTAGTCCAATGCGCGGATCTTTTCCTCCTTGTTCATCAGTCCCATCGGTTTTCCGACCAGAAGCTCCGCCTGTTTCATGTAGTACTTAAGAATGTCATCCACATTTTTTGTGGCCAGGGCATCGATATCATTTGTCGGCGCGTGATGGGTCATCGGGTACTGAACAAAAGCACCCAGCGCACGCTGCGCATTCAGGAGATCCGAGACGTCCAGATTCACACAGACAGAGCCAACGATCTTTCCGTTTTCGTCCGGGATCAGTGTGGTGAAAGATTTATAGAAACGGTCTTTCGGTCCATTGGAGAAGGTCTGGATGCTGTCTTTCATCGGCTCGATATCTTTTCCGAGCTGCGTGATCATTCCGCCCTTCGGTGAACCGCCAACCGCACGGCCACTGACCGCCGGGTTTAAGGCGTAAACGATGGTGTGATCGTATCCTTTCCGATAATCGTGGATCAGGAGTTTCGGATCGTGGACGGACATAACCGTCCCTCGAGAAAACGGATCAGAAAGTCAAAGTCAAGATACTGGGAAATTTCCATAAATGTACCCCCATAAGATAAGCGTCAAAAACGGACATCTCCCCCGGGGTGTTCGCCGTATATACGCTATGTGAAAAAAATAACAAAACAGAGGTATAAAGAAATGCCTCTGCAGGCTTCGATGTAAGTCCAGAATAGCATATGACAAACTGTTTGTCAACAAAATAACATTAATGCAAACAAAAAGTTTGAAATAACTATTGACATTCCATATAGTATGGCATATAATGAAGACACCAAACAAAAAGGAAGGAAAACAAACTTTCAGTTATAAATACCCATCCTTTTCCGGACCAGGGATCCACTCACAGGGATCCCGAGTCCACCCACTTGAGACAGATGTATTTCACTCCTTGTTATAGAAAACATGCAATGATAGCGGTACTGAACAGTTACGAGATCATGCAGCTATGAAGACGCCGGATCGTTGCAGAATCACATCGTGGTGGATGTGATAGAGACCGGTTTTCTGGCAGATTGGATGCCTGCCAGGAAAATGGAAGGCCGGGAGGCCCGCTGTCTCGCCACGGCGAAAAAATTCATGTTCCCGGTGTGGATTTCCCTGAAAAGGGAAATATTATGGTACATATTGAGCAGGCAGAGCCCCTGAAGCAGCTTATCCCCAATACAGCTGTTTCAGGGGCTTTGTCTTTTTTGAGGGAGAAAACAGAGCGGTAAAGTGTGGGGCGGCCGCATATATTGTATCGATGTAACTGTTCAGTAGGTCTGCGCATTTACTGCGCTGACCGTAAGAAAACTTAGAATAGAAGGCAAAAATCCTATCGGCACAGCCGATTTGGAATGGATTTTTGCGCGTAACTGTGAGTACCGAACAGTTACGTATCGGTAATACATGCAGCTGGAGGAGCGTATGAAATTCAAACAGAAAGTTTTTATTTTTATTGTGATCCTGATCGTGGATATGATCCTGGCTTGGGGGGCAGTGCGGATGTGGAAGGGAAGAGGGGAAATATTTGATACGCACGAGGGAAAACCGGTCGATACGGGAAGAATCCCTGTGCCGGGCGAAGGGATGACCACTGAGGTTTCGGGACATGATCACAGCGGAGCCGGACGATCGGAAAAGGCTGTATCAGATCTGTACGGCCAGCAGGAAGACATCGCAAAAAAGTATACGGCACTCACCTTTGATGACGGCCCGAATCCCAAATACACAAAGCCGCTCTTAGACGGCCTCAGGGAACGCGGAATCCGCGTGACCTTTTTCCTCGTGGGCGAATGCATCGACGGAAATGAAGATCTCGTAAAGCAGATGGCAAAGGACGGACATCTCATTGGTGTTCACTGCCTGACCCACAAAGACCTCACAAAAGAGAAGCTTTCCGACGCAGCGAAAGAACTCTGTGACACACGGGAGAAGATCCGGGCAGTAACCGGGGACTGGCCGGAGTATGTCCGTCCGCCATATGGGAGCTGGAATGCGAAGCTGGAGGAGGCTGTGGACATGATTCCCGTATTCTGGGATGTGGACTCCATCGACTGGCGGTTGAAAAATACGGAGAAAGTCACCGCAAAAGTGGTGAAAGATACGGAGGACGGGGACATTATCCTGATGCATGACGAGTTCAAAACCTCTGTGGAAGCGGCGTTCCGAATCATTGACAACCTGACAGCGAAAGGGTATACTTTTGTTACAGTAGACGAACTGATGGTCGATTAAGACCTGCAAAAAGAGCGGTAATGGATGCAGCGCGCAGATGGGTGATATTTCATGCGGAAACGGAGCGCTGCAAAACGCAGAAAGGCAGCTGCCATGGATTTATTTGACTATATGAGAGCGAACACGATGGAAAAGGAGTCGCCGTTAGCATCCAGGATGCGTCCGACGACTCTGGACGAGGTGGTCGGGCAGAAACATATTATCGGGAAGGACAAGCTCCTCTACCGTGCGATCAAGGCGGATAAGCTTGGATCCGTGATCTTTTACGGCCCGCCGGGAACGGGAAAGACGACTCTGGCGAAAGTGATCGCAAATACGACAAGTGCCCGGTTCGAGCAGATCAATGCGACTGTAGCCGGGAAAAAAGATATGGAAGAGATCGTAAAGAACGCCAAGGATTCCATCGGTATGTACGGGCAGAAGACGATCCTCTTCGTGGACGAGATCCATCGCTTTAATAAGTCCCAGCAGGACTATCTGCTTCCGTTTGTTGAGGATGGAACGATCACCCTGATCGGCGCGACAACGGAGAATCCGTACTTTGAGGTGAACAACGCCCTGCTGTCAAGATCCAGGATCTTTGAGTTAAAACCGCTGGAAAAGCAGGATATCCGGGAACTTGTGATGCGGGCGGTTTATGATACGGAAAAAGGAATGGGAACCTACGGCGCCGATATTACCGACGAGGCGGCGGATTTCCTGGCGGATGTGGCGAACGGCGACGCAAGAGCGGCGTTGAACGCAGTGGAGCTGGGAATCCTGACGACAGATAAATCCGATGACGGAAAGATCCATATCACGATCGATGTGGCGGCGGAATGTATCCAGAAACGGGTGGTGCGCTATGACCATGACGGGGACAACCACTACGATACGATCTCCGCGTTCATTAAGAGCATGCGTGGTTCTGACCCGGACGCTGCGGTCTACTACCTGGCGCGGATGCTGTATGCCGGCGAGGACGTGAAATTTATTGCCCGACGGATCATGATCTGTGCGTCGGAGGACGTGGGGAACGCGGACCCGAACGCCCTGGTGGTGGCGGTGAGCGCGGCCCAGGCCGTTGAGCGGATCGGCATGCCGGAGAGCCAGATCATCCTCTCCCAGGCGGCAGCTTATGTCGCCACCGCGCCGAAGAGCAACGCGGCATACATGGGGATCGCAAAAGCGATGAAGACCGTGGCGGATACGCGGACCATGCCGGTACCTGCCCATCTTCAGGACAGGCACTACAAGGGCGCTGAAAAGCTTGGACATGGTCTCGGCTACAAGTATGCCCACGACTACCCGAACCACTATGTCACCCAGCAGTACCTGCCGGACGGAATGGAGGGAATGCGGTTCTATGAGCCGTCGGAGAACGGGTATGAGAAGAAGATCCGGGAGCATATGGAGTTTATCAAGAGAGAAGCCGGGGAGACAGAATAAGGAATTTTGTGAAATAATTCGCTGAGCTGCCTGAGCGCTGTATACGCGGTAAGACAATTAAGCTGTAGATGCTGCAGACAATAAAGAAAGAGGGAACTGTGCAGATGCTTCGTATTCCAAATCTGTAAAATTCCCTCTTTCTTTTTTATAATGTGTGCGTTATAATGAGATATACTGATCCTCCGATACTGCGTAATTGCGGTGATCCCATCGGAGAAGAGTTTCAAATCTAATGGTTCAAAGGCAGCCGGTCCGGGGACGGAGAGGCTGTTACAATCTTTTATGATTCCCAACGAGACGATAAAACCGGAATAAGAATGAAGGAGTATCCATTATGCGTGAAAAATTAGCGACATTACCGCTGACTCAGTTAAAAGAGCTGGCAAAGAGCCAGGGAATCAAGAATATCAGCGGCTTACGAAAAGCAGAATTAATTGACCGTCTCTGCGAGACAGCGGAGAGCGCCGACAGCCAAAAGGCAGCGGCGGGAAACAGTGAAAATAGAGAAAGTACAGCAGTGCCGGCACAGGGGACAGCTGTAGAGGCAGCAGCTTCTGGAAACGGTTTTGGAAGCGCGAGAACGGAAAGCGCGGCACCGGAGAGGGCGTCTGCGGCATCGGAGCGTGCAGACCGTCAGGAACATACAGGACGTCAGGAGAGAACCGAACGCTATGAGAGATCTGATCGTCAGGACCGCGGCGAGCGCCAGATGAGAAATGACCGCCAGGGCGGATACCAGAGCCGCCAGAATAACTACAGAGAACGCCAGAATAATTACCAGGACCGTCAGGGCAGCTATCAGGACCGTCAGAGCGGCAGTTATCAGGACAGACAGAACAGCCAGTCCGCAGGTCAGGATGCACAGACACAGGGCACTTCCTATCAGGACCGCCAGAGCCAGAACAGTGTCCAGGACGCCCAGGGCATCCAGGAGAGCACAAGAACCTACCAGGCAGGTTACCAGACAAGAAACCAGGGAACCCAGAGCTACACTGCGGACCCGAAGAACGACCTCCAGGACCTTGACAGCGGCATCGAGGCAAACGGAATCCTGGAAGTTATGCCGGATGGCTTCGGATTTATCCGCTGCGAGAACTTCCTCCCGGGCGACAACGACGTCTATGTAGCTCCGTCCCAGATCCGCCGCTTCAATATGAAGACCGGTGATATCATCCGCGGAAGCCGCAGAGTGAAATCCGCAACAGAGAAATTTGCGGCACTCCTCTATGTGAAGACGATCAACGGCTACCCGACAAGTGTCGTGGAACGCCGCCCGAACTTTGAGGACCTGACCCCGATCTTCCCGAACCAGAGATTGAATCTGGAAGTCAGAGGCGGAAAAAATACGACGGCCATGAGAGTCATGGATCTTCTCGCCCCCATCGGTAAAGGACAGCGTGGTCTTATCGTGTCCCCGCCGAAGGCAGGTAAGACGACCCTGTTAAAACAGGTGGCAAAAGCCGTGACGACAAACTATCCGGACATGCATATGATCATCCTCCTGATTGACGAGCGTCCGGAGGAAGTCACAGATATCAAGGAATCCGTTGTGGGACCGAACGTGGAAGTCATCTATTCCACCTTCGACGAGCTCCCGGAGCGCCACAAACGCGTTTCTGAGATGGTGATCGAGCGCGCGCGACGTCTTGTAGAGCATGGACGCGACGTGATGATCCTTCTGGATAGTATTACGAGACTGGCGAGAGCCTACAACCTCGTTGTTCCGCCTAGCGGACGCACACTTTCCGGCGGTCTTGATCCGGCGGCTCTCCACATGCCGAAGCGATTCTTCGGTGCAGCGAGAAACATGAGAGAGGGCGGAAGCTTAACGATCCTCGCAACAGCCCTCGTCGATACCGGAAGCCGTATGGATGACGTGATCTACGAGGAATTTAAGGGTACCGGCAACATGGAACTGGTGCTGGACCGTAAACTGTCTGAAAAACGTATCTTCCCGGCTATTGACATTTTAAAATCCGGTACCAGAAGAGATGATCTGCTCCTTACAAAAGAAGAGGCAGAGGCAGTAGATATTATCCGCAAAGCCACCGATTCCTTAAAGCCGGATGAGGCAGTAGAGAAGATCTTAGATCTCTTTTCAAAGACCAGAAATAACCGTGAATTTGTAGAGATGGTAAAGAAGATTCGCTTCTTCTAAGACTTCCTTTTTCTGACATGATATAGTATAATTAAAAGCATGAATCAGGGGGCTGTCAAAAGACCTTTTGACTCCAAAATTTAATTTAGGAGGGAGTATGTTATAATGAAAGATTACATGAAGATATACCAGGAATGGTTATCAAATCCTTACTTTGATGAGGCTACAAAGGAAGAACTGCGCGCCATTGAGGGCAATGAAAACGAGATCAAAGAGCGTTTCTATATGGACCTTGAGTTCGGAACCGCTGGTTTAAGAGGTATCATCGGCGCAGGTATCAACCGTATGAATATTTACGTTGTAAGACGTGCTACCCAGGGACTTGCAAATTATATTATCAAGCAGGGAGCAGCTAACAAGGGCGTAGCAATTGCATACGACTCCCGTCATATGTCACCTGAATTTGCTATGGAAGCAGCTATGACTTTAGCAGCAAACGGTATCAAGGCATATAAGTTTGAATCCCTTCGTCCAACACCGGAATTGTCCTTTGCAGTACGTGAGTTGGGCTGCGTAGCAGGTATCAATATCACTGCAAGCCACAACCCGCCGGAATACAATGGTTACAAGGTATACTGGGAAGATGGCGCACAGTTTACACCTCCTCATGATAAAGGTGTTACAGAAGAAGTTCTGGCAATCGAAGATCTGTCTACAGTAAAGACTACAGATGAGGCTTCTGCAACAGCAGCAGGTCTGTATCAGGTAATTGGACAGGAGATTGATGATAAATACATCGCTCAGGTAAAGGCTCAGGTAGTAAACCAGAAGGCCATTGATGAGATGCAGGATCAGATCACTATCGTATACACACCTCTTCACGGAACAGGAAATATCCCTGCAAGAAGAGTTATGAAAGAGATCGGATTTACCCATGTATACGTAGTTCCGGAGCAGGAACTGCCAAATGGCGATTTCCCAACTGTAAGCTATCCAAACCCGGAAGCAAAAGAAGCATTTGAACTGGGCTTAAAGCTGGCAAAAGAGAAAGATGCAGACCTGGTACTGGCAACTGACCCGGATGCAGACCGTCTTGGTGTATATGTAAAAGATACCAAGTCCGGCGAATATATTCCACTGACTGGAAATATGTCCGGATCCCTTCTGTGTGAGTACGTACTCAGCCAGAAGCAGGCAGCTGGAAAGATCCCGGCAGACGGACAGGTTGTTAAATCCATCGTTTCCACCAACCTGATCGATGCAGTAGCAAAATCATACGGCGCAGAACTGATCGAGGTTCTGACCGGATTCAAATACATCGGCGAGCAGATCAAATTTTTTGAGCAGAGCGGTGCACACAATTATGTATTTGGTCTGGAAGAGAGCTATGGCTGCCTGGCCGGAACATATGCAAGAGATAAAGATGCCTGCGTGGCAGTTATGATGCTCTGCGAGGTTGCTGCATACTACAAACAGCAGGGCAAAACACT
>ERZ860668.1051-NODE-1051-length-18487-cov-8.108561_pt1 | contig 18487 bp, 14 predicted proteins | sample MGYA00510062_ERZ860668 | MGnify/ENA primary metagenome ERZ860668 (study PRJEB30046, sample SAMN00715258) | human gut metagenome | study: EMG produced TPA metagenomics assembly of the A metagenome-wide association study of gut microbiota in type 2...
AGATGCTACAACAATCATCGGTGGTGGTGATTCAGCAGCGGCAGCTAACCAGTTAGGATTTGGTGATAAGATGTCACATATTTCAACAGGTGGTGGAGCTTCTCTTGAATTCCTCGAAGGTAAGGAATTACCAGGTGTTGCAGCAGCAAACGATAAGTAGGATATACAATATTATATAAGGCATCATCAGCAGTTAAAGGCTTAATATGCTTTTAACTGATATGTCTTAAATATAGAGGAGATTATATAATTATGAGAAAGAAAATTATCGCAGGTAACTGGAAAATGAACAAAACTCCTAGTGAGGCAGTTGCTTTAATCAATGAATTAAAACCTTTAGTAGCTAATGAAGATGTAGATGTAGTATTTTGTGTACCAGCTATTTCAATAGTACCGGCTATGGAAGCAGCAAAGGGTTCAAACATCAACATCGGTGCTGAAAATATGTATTTTGAAGAAAGTGGTGCATATACAGGAGAAATAGCTCCTAACATGTTAACAGATGTTGGAGTTAAGTATGTTATCATCGGACATTCAGAAAGAAGAGAATATTTCGCAGAAACAGATGCAACAGTAAATAAGAAAGTATTAAAAGCTTTTGAACATGGTATTACACCTATTATTTGCTGTGGTGAAACTCTTGAACAGAGAGAACAGGGTGTTGCAGTTGATTTCATCCGTCAGCAGATTAAGATTGCATTCTTAAATGTAACAGCAGACCAGGCTAAGGAAGCAGTTATCGCTTACGAACCAATCTGGGCTATTGGAACAGGTAAGACAGCTACATCTGATCAGGCAGAAGAAATTTGTGCAGCAATCAGAGAATGTATCGCAGAAGTATATGATGATGCAACAGCAGCAGCTATCAGAATTCAGTATGGTGGTTCAATGAATGCTGGAAATGCAGCAGAATTACTTGCTAAACCTGACATAGATGGTGGTTTAGTTGGTGGTGCAAGCCTTAAAGCAGAATTTGGAAAGATTGTCAACTATAATAAATAAGATTAATATTGTTAAAAATACACAAAACAAACCTTTAAAACAAGGCGTTTGGGGCTATTTGATTGGTTGTTATTACCAATTGAATAGCCTTTTATTATGTTTTATAATGTTTCTAGTATCACTTTTAACTATCACTTTAGTATCACTTTAAGGAGGTAACTGCTATGAAGAAGAATGGTCAAGGAAGTACTAGACAAATATCTGATGACAAATGGGAATGTATAATTCAAAGTAAATATACAAATCCTGATTCAAAAACATTGTCTCCAAAACGAATTAAGCGCACTGGCAAGACAGAAGTAGAAGCACAAAAGAAAGCAAAGCAAGCATTATTAATGTGGGAAAAGAATTTTGAAAAGAATAAAAAAAATACTAAATTAGATCGAAGTAGAACTTTTGGTAGTTATATGGAACAATTTATAGATGAAGAAGTAAAAACTGAGATTTCTGCCTCCACATATAAGAGTTATATTTATACTATGAGAGCAAACTTTTATAATTATAAAATCAGCAAATTAAAACTACATGAATTAAACAAGACTGAATTTCAAATATTCTACGATACAATTACTAAAGAAAAAAGTAAAAAGACATCATCTTTCCCAATTCAGTTATGTAAAAGGTGTTGCGAATGGTTGGTAAACAATTCATTATTAGAAGAAAACTACGCTAAACAAGCTAAAACAAAAAGAGAGATAAGAGACGAATATTTTAGAAAAGATGAAGAAAATAAGAAAATGAGAAAAGAAATATTTTCCAATGAAGATATTTGTAAATTTTATGATGCGTATAAAAATAATTTATCCGAATATTGCCCAGCCATTATTTTAATACTCGAAACTATGATGAGAGGACAAGAAGTTCTAGCCTTATCAATTAATGATGTAAATTTTGAAAACAACACAATATCAATAAAAAGTGCAATTAGCGAAAGATTTATTAATAATGACAAGAATAATAAATTAGAAAAATATATAAAAGTTCCTAAAAATGGAAAAGAAAGACTAATCTACATGACACCATTGGCAAAAGAGGTAATATTATTTATGATTAATCAAACAAAATTAAAATGTAGAAATAATCCTAATAACTTAGTTTTCCCTTCATATGCAAGGGCAGGTAAACCGAGAACTATGGATTCTTTTGAAATTCAGTTTAAAGTGATATGTAATAGATTAGGAATAGATAGAGATGTTAGACCAAGGAGTGATGGTAGAATGGTAGGATTGTCGGTTCATCATTTAAGACATACTGCTATTACAATTGCAAATACAGCTAAAGAAGCGAATGTAATTAATACCGCTCTTCAATCTGGACATACTGCAATCAAAACCGAAAATATATACACGCATACAAACATAGAAGCACTTAAAAGAATTGAAACTGTTGGAAGTTCCGTTTTAAATGCTTATTCTAAAGAAGATGAAAAAGATGAAGATATTAATAACTTGGAAAAAATATTAAAAGAAAAGGGAATAAAAGCAGAAGATTTGATTAAATTATTAACACAACAAAAATCGTAAAAAATAGGGTAAGCAGATTAATTTCTGCTTACCCTAAAATTTTGCCTATATTACTTCAAATATTTAGCCTTACAATAGCCTACAGTTCCTTTATATTCAACTTTAACCCAATTACCTTTGACATACATTACATTAACAACTGTGCCATTTTTCAATCCCTTCTTTAAAACAGTAATTTTGCTTTTTCCAAAGATTCTGATTCCGTTTTTATTTGCACCTGAAACTTTTTTAGTCCAAGTCTTTTTAAAATTATCAAATGTTTTATAAGTTCTTTTAAGCTTGGATGGCGTATCTCCCCACTTGTCTAAATAGAAATGTGGAGTATCTACAGGGCTAACCCAGTCACCACCCCAGGCAAGACCTACTTTCTTTGACTTTGCAATTTTAGCTACGTCCTTGATACCCTTATTATTGTAAGTATCATCCGCAATCTGTCCGTCTCCATCTACATCATACTTCAAAGCAATGTCAAAAGCAATTCCCCACTGGTGCTGACTTGAATAATCACTACCTTTTGCGTTAGTTACAATATTACCCGGCTTAGTCCTGCCTTGTGCGTATAAGGAATCCTGTTCAGCTTTACTTCTGAATCCTTGAGTAATAATAAGATAAATACCTTTTTTCTCGCACTGATTTAATAATAAAGTTAATTTATAATTGAGCCACGGATGTAATTTACTTCTATCAATTCTAATATCATGTCCCATAATCATACCTCCTGATAATAAAAAAGAGAGCAGTATAAACTACTCTCTGGTTAATAAGTTTCTATATTTAATTTTCCGAATCTAACATATCTTCAACAATAGAATCTACAATATTATCGCTTTCGTCCACAATAGGAATATCTGTTTCTTCATATTCTCTATTTGAGTTTAATGGATCAATTGCTTCTGTATAGCATATATCGTTGCGTTTTATGTACATATCAGCGTCAGAATAAGTGTAATCCAACCTTGTTAATCGTCTTTGTTGTTCTTATAATCATTGATTTACCTCTTATTATGATTCAGTTTTTTCTCTTGTTAATAATGCAATTTTCGGATTTTGTTCAGTGGTATAGAAACATACACATAAAAAGCCATTATAATTTACATTAAAAATATAAGAATCAGTCTGATTTACCATGTTACTTTGTAATACTTTCTTATTTTCAATTGAATCAATAATACATGAATTTCTGTGAGATTTACCAATATAATAAGATTCTCCTGCTTTAACAGGAATATTTAGATACGTCTTATAAGTGGAATTAGAAGAAGTTGAAATTTTATCACTAATTGTTAGTGCAGTATTATTAAGCATATTAGAATTATCAATAAGATTATCAGTTATCAATAAGCCACCGCATACTGAATTTTCGAGTTCAATGAACTTATTATCAATATAATTCTTAGCATCTGCTACATAAGTAATCTGCATTTCTGCATCTTGGTCGTTCCAGATTGTCGTGTTCGGTTTGTTTGTATGAAGTGCAATGACTTCCTGAACCTGTTTAGCTGACAGTTCGTTAACTATAGGCTCCTTAAGTAGTCCTACAACAGTAATAGGGTTATCTCTTAAATATGTCTTTAATGCATCTACTGTATATTCGGTCAAATATTTTTTTGAAATTTTGATATACAATCCCGCCGTGTCGACAAATATACCATTCTTATCATATGTCCCAGGATTCCCAACTTCCTTGGTTATTCCTTTTAGTTTATTAGATTTAATATTTATTTTGTTTGTTCGAAAAAGCCATTTGGATTCTTTCATTAGAAAGCCGTAGGTGTTGGTATTTGCATACCAGATTACATAATTTGAATTTTCATTTAATTCTTCTTCTAGCAATCTTTGTATCAACTGTCCCGTGCCATCCGCTCTGACAATTAACTCGTCTCGAACATCGTCAATTCCGTTTAACTCGTAGTTAAGAGTTGCCGTTTGGATTTCCTTGTAAGGTTCGTAGTCACTAGAAGTATCTCCACGCTCGATTTGAATGTTATTTATTTGCAAGTTATTTGTATTATCTGTAGAGCCATAGCAATTAAAAAATATATCTCCATCATCAATTGCTATAAAAGAACAAGAATTTCTACCTATTTTCAAAGGATTAATATTTATTAAAGTTGTCCCATCTTGTCTTTTACTGTTAATATTTATCGCAACTCTTTTGTTGCAGTCGAAACTCAAAGTATATTTTTGACCTCTAACAATTTTTGCATTAACCAGATTATTAGAACCTCTCACATTTTGAGTTATAGCTAAATTCTTCCCTGCAACATTAATAGTCGGATTTTCGATACAATTAATCTCCTGTGGATAATCAAGATTAGGACTTGGTTGCCCACCTGTATATTCTTCCCATTCGATGGCTATTGAGCTTTCGGCTACAATCGGGTATATAACATCGTTATATGTTTTTCCACTCGTCTGTGCTGGATTCCTAATTCCTGTGACTTTAAATCCTTCAGGATATTCTCTTTCATTGATTGTAACTAAATAATTACTTTCAACCTTATTTTTGCTCGTAACGCTCACTTGTCCGTTGAGCAGAACAACATCTTTTATGTAGTATGTTTTTCCTGCTTCTAAAATCAGAAATATTTCCTTATTTTCTGTATTTTCGTAATAATTTCCTTTCAGCCATACATTTGCTATGTATCCTGTGGCTGTTCCTTTTCTTGCGACGCTCCCGTCTGCATTAACTGTATATGTTACTCCCTCACCTGTTCCGCCTTTTGCATCTTTTAAATTCAAAAGCTGTATGCCCTTAGTAGTCTTTTGCGACGTCTTCCCATACAGATGCAATTCCTGAATGTTCATGTCTGACGCATCTTTTAACTGTATGTCTGTTCCTTGCGCTGTTGGTTTGATTAATGTAGCATCTTCAACATCGTTAAGATATTCTTCAAGAGTAGAACCACCCTTATTAACACATTTCGCTAAAGTCTTAGGATATACAACGTTACCTTCGCTATCTGTTATATAACTTGCACTCATTTATACACCTCCTAACTTTGTTTTTAATTCTGCTAATTTATTTTGAAAATAGTTACTTGTTGAAATCTCATAAGTCACCGTAATGTCAACATTAGAATCTGTATAGATGGTAGTTGTGGGAGAATTACAATGCAATTTAAGAAGAGATTGTCCAAATTCTGTGTCTGTAATGTCTGTTGTGATTGGAGCTTCCAAACAACCAATTAAAGTAATAGGTTTATCTGATAAATATGCGTTAAGAGTATCTGCTGTATATTCACTAATTAATGGTGGTGAAAAATATATAGCTCTACTCGAAGTAGAAATTACCCATTCTGTTTGTGAAGGTAAAGCCCACGATTTATATTTAGCAGAAGTGCAAAAGTTGCCATAACTAGCAGCTTTATACTGATTTTTTATTTTATATTTCCCGATATATCTACCTGCATAATCGCTTGTTTCTGATAACTCGTTAAGCGTTACAGTTTCTTCAGCAATTCTCTGTATATATTCGACTTTACTATCACTAATTGTTATTTCATCTTTTATATCACCAATACCTCTTAATACATACGGAATTTTAAGAGTCTGTGGTTCTTTATAAGATTCAAAATCTGTAATTGTATCACCTTGCATAAACATTATTTTAGTCGAATATGTTTGTCCGACCACAGCATCGCCTTTACCAAATCTAATATGTACATAATAACAATTAGAAGGAGTAGTAAAAGTGAATTGTGAAGCATTAAATTGCGTGTACGGAGTTATAGCAATCTTATCTGAACCAAAGAAACTAACAAAATTTTTGTTAAGCTCTTGGTTACTTAAATAAAATGAATAAGTGGTGTTGGGTGAAACAGGAGTTAATATTATATCAGGCTTTGTCGTTGTACTACCGACCCTAAAAACATCGCCATAATATATATCATTTCTTGTCACCGTAAATTGTATTTCACTATTGTTTAATAGAAGAGAGTTCGTCACTCCGACTTTGGGATAAGTCATTACATTATTTAAATTAAACAAATTCTTCCCATTTACGTATAAAGTCGGATTATCACAACTAATAATATTCTCCTGATATTCAGGATTAGGAGTCACCGTTTTGTTTGTAAATGATTCATATTTAAAATTATTAATAGTTACAGAAGTATCTTCTATTATTGAAACTCTAAATTTTATTGTTCCACCAGGACAATTAGGAAGGGCAATAACATATCCTCTACACATGGTTGTGCTTTCATCAAAATTATCTTTAGAAGTTATTTTTTTTAGACTTGTTTTTGTAAATGTTGCGTATTCTTTAAACTGCGAATCTACACTAGGAGAAATTATATTAATACTACAACTAGTTGGAATAGAAGCTATTTCTGTTATTGATAAATAATCTGTATTTTCTAATAGATTATTAGATTTATTTGTATAAAAATTATAATATATATTGTTTTCAGTGGTATTTGCTGGAATATTAGCTATTATGTAATCATTATCATCTATTGAAAAAATAGAATTCCAAGAACTTAAACGCTTATCATTAACATTAAATAATTGTATTCCCTTTTTGTTATTCTGAGAACTATTTCCTTTAACGCTGATACTCAATTTCCCATGATTACAACTGTCATTAATAACAATTGACTTTCCTTCATCGGAAGTGTTACTACTAATATTACCCCTTAATCCATTAAGAGCAGAATCAACAGATTTACCATTATTGTCGTATATAAGGGTAGAAAACGTACTAGGATAGATATTTTCACCATTTTTATCTTTTAGTGTAACAATCTTAGCCATTAGACTTCAACTCCTCTCTAAGAGCGTTAATTTGAGCCGTTACATAGGCTTCTGTCGCATATGAAATCGGTATTTCCTCGCCATTAGATTCTTCTTCAATTGTAAGATATGCAAGACTATTGAGTGTATTCATAGTAGAATCACATTTATTAGTAACATCGCTATAATCACTATATAATGCATATGTAAAAGAAACAGAAAGATCAGAAGCTCCATTATACCAACCAAGTTCGATTTTAATCTTTGCACAATTGTCAATATTAATTTCAGTATTGAATGCACAATCAGTAGGTAGAGTAATCTTTTTATCCACTATTGTAGAACCGTCTGCTTTTAATTTAGTTACATCAATTGTACCTGTTTCGTTTTTAATTACATCATCACCGTTAATTGTATATGAAGTAATCATAAAGCGATTATAGCTTTGGCAATCAAAATATATATCCGTATATAACTTTGCATTATTTACAATGCCAAGATTTTTGAGAATATCATTGCCATGATTCTCAATTTCACGAATTTGTGCAATCGAACTATTACCAATAGCACTTATCTGACTTTGTGCCGTAGAATTAATATCACTAATTTTACCCTCAGTAAATTGATTAATCGAGCTAACCTTATTGTTGTATACATTATCTGCGTTTGAATTAAATGTTCGTGTATTTGCTCTAAGATTCTCATTTAACGCACCTATGTTTGCAGACCCCGTAGCGTTTATACTTGATATATTAGCATTTGCTGTATTATTAATCGCCTCAATCTGACTTGTAGCAGTATTGTTAATGTCAGTTAATTTACCGCTAAAATTATCGTTAAATTCTTTAATCTTAGCCTTAGTATCATTATTATTGTCATTAGCTTCTTTAGCAATAGAGTTAACTTGATTCAACCAAACCTGTAATTCAGTAGGCATCATAGAAGGAGTAGTAGTTGAACCCCATACATCTAATGTATCAAGAATTAAAGAAGAAGTAGCGAGAGTAGTTAAGTTATATTTAAATACATTTTCACCTAATTCATCTTCACCAATTTTATAGAAACTAATAGCAAATTCAATCTTGCCAGGTATCTGTGTAGACTCACTCTGAATCTGCCAACCAAATACAATCTTGCCATCAATAGAATCAATATCTAATTCAGTGACAGGATATAGTCCACGATTAGTAGTTGAACCATCTGTATTAATCCATTGAACAACACATGTCTTAGTAGACAAGTCAATATCGTCAAAGTATCTGTCACACACAAAGTAAATAGTTTCAGCCTTAGTTTCTTTCTTTGTTGCTAAGAACTTAAATTCATCAGGAATAGTAATGGTTCTTGTATCTAAGTCAACATGAAATCGAGGTTCAGTTGCAGGAAGTGTTGTATGAACAACAGTTGTACCTTGCTGAATATTTAACAAGGCTTGTTTATATTCTTCTGCCGTAGTAATCACTGTTTTTCACCTCCGTTTATTTTGTCGTATATTTCAATATTCATCTCTGTCATAGAAACTATCTTCTGATATAACTCGCTTATGGAACTGTTTAATTCTGTTGATATAAAGGTTAAATGAGAAGCCAAATAACTTTTAATATTCAGATTTACATCCAAGAAATTAGTTGTATAACAAGTGTGATTCTTTATGTCTATTCTAATCAGACCGATAGAACAATCTCCACTTGATATTCTAATAGTAGAAGAGAAGTCTAATTTACAAACCGAATAATTTGTTCGTTCATCTAATTTTATTAATGAGCAAACATCGTAAATATTATCCTTATCGAAAATTAAAACCTTAATTGAATCGTAGTTATACTGAACAGGTATATAAAATTCAATATCAGATATATCATTATTGTCTGAGGATAATCTATTTGCTCTGATTTCATTCTTATCGTCTAAAACTATATTTCCCATTTTTCTCCTTTCTAAAAATATAACGTCAAGGCACTAACCCTAACGTTACTGTTTATTACATTGTTTTATCATTCTACATATTCACTTATAGGTTTAATTTGGTTCTTATAAACAGTCCAATTAGTAGCCAATTTATATGAATCCACTAAGTCGTCATTAACATATATATATCCTGTTCCTGATGCAATTGGTGTTCCTGTAAATGCATTACTATTCGCCAATGTACAAACTTTATCATTTGCCAACAACAAAGCAGATAGATTTTTACAATTCATAAAAGCCTTGTCGCCATTGATGTTAACTAATTTAGGAAACTTTAACTTTATGACTTGTGTGTTATAAAATGCCCATCCATCTATAATGGTTGTTTCAGGGGCATCAACAGATACTAAAGAAACATCGTCTTGAAAAGCTGCTCCATAGATTCTTGTGCAAGTAGGGAAAGAAGCGGAAGAAAGAGAAGTACAATCTTCAAACATTCTATTACCAACAACTTTGATGGCAGGCAAAGTTACAGTTTCCAAAGCCGAACAATATCTAAAAGTAGAATCTCCTGAATAATCAGTAAGTTTTGGGAAATTAATCGACTTAAGTTTTTTACAGCGAGCGAAAGTGCTTGCTCCATTAATTTTAGTCAATTCAGGAAGACTTATTTCTTCTAGGGCAATACAACTATTAAATCCATTACTAGAACTAATTGTGTGCAGTTTAGGCATATTTACATTTTTTAATGATGAACAACCACCTGAGAAAGCATCTTGTCCCATTTCTGTAACATTAGGAAGATTTATTGTTTCTAATTTAGAACAATCAAAAAAACATCCTCTGGCTAAATATGTAGCAGATTCAAATGTTGCTTCAGTCAATGCACATGCTTGAAACATTCTCATAGCAATTCGTTGAAGCTTAGGAAGTGAAACCGAAGATAAAGCATAGCATTTACAAAAGTTACTTTCATCGTCTACAGTTATCACATTTGGCATATCTACCGAAGTAAGATGTCTACATTCAAATGCCATGTAATTTGGAATATTCGTTAAATTTTTTAGATGCAATTTGGTTATAGGTGTTCCTTGAAAAGCATTTGCTTTGATTGTAGTTATAGAATCACTTACAATTTCTGATGATAATTTAGAACAATTAGCAAAACTATATTTACCAATGGTTTTTAACAAAGGAAACGAAACAGAAGTCAGAAAAGTAGCATTTTGGAATGCATAGTCACCAATTGATTCGACCTTAGACATATTAATTGTTGTCAAAACAGAATCCTTATAGAAACAATAATCCTTAATTTTTGTTGTGGTACTATCTTCTAAATTAACAATAGTTCCTTCAATAACTTCTTTAAATCTTGTATCTTCTTCAGGCTCAGGAGGAGTGGGTTCTCCACTCCCTGTTATAATACTATCAATACACACACTAAGATTATCTATATTCTTAATTTCCGGAATAGTAGCACCTTTGTTTTCAGCAGACTCATAAGCCTTTTGTGTAGACTCTTTAATCCTTTTAATTTCATTAATTATTGACATATAATCACATCCTTAAATAGCAGTAAAAGTAATGTTAAAAGGAAGTCTCCATGTTTCGCCTACCTTGAAAGTGTGATTTCCTCCTGATATTACTATGACACCATTAGTAGTAATACCTAATGTACAATATTCTGGTGCATTAACGTGTTGATGGTCATACATACGAAATACCCCTAAATACTGATTCTCAGGAAAAGTTGCGTTGACAAAATTGTTAGTACTATCCATAGTTCCTATCTGAAATAAAGGATACCATCCATGTTCAATTTCACCATATGTATTAAACGCTGAATTAAAACTTGACAACATATTGTCCGATATAGATATATCAACGACTGCTGAAACTGAATAAGTATTGCCAACTAATTTTCTTGATTTAAAAGAACTGATTGTATTATAATCACCATATGTAGAATCTGGTAAAGTAGCAAAATAATTAGATATGTTATTATTCTGTGCTATTTCGTCCAACATTATAATAGAGTCACCATTTATTTCGTTATAATCTAATAACCCACTAGAATTAACGATTCCGTTATCTTGTATCATGCCGATAAAATCAGAATAGTTGTTTCCAACGGCATCTTCTCTAAAAATAAAATGTCTATATTTAAACGATTTAATTACCGTTTCCAAAGAAGTGTTAATTTTTCCATATGTAAAGAACGCATAAGATTTATCATTAATTACTACGTGAGAAAATTTTAAATCTTTGTCAGTATTATTATATAAGATAACTTCATCTCCATCTTTAAGCATAGGAATATTTATCTTTAGATAATTTGCTGTCGTTGAAGAAGCAGATATTCTAAAATTTGTAGTTCCTCGATAATCATATACCATAATTTTAAAACTGGGTTCGGAAATATTAGCTTTAACATTATCTTCTGTTATATCTATAACATAACTTTTAGCAGCTAATGTATATAACTCTGTATATGTTCCATCTTCCTTTTTAACTTTGACAGAATTAATCATTGTATAGTCTGAAATAGTAGAAGTGGCAACCCAAATATCTTCAACTGCCTGATTAGCCAAAACTTCATCATAATCCGATTGGCTCTTATCTGTATAATTAGTATCTTTATCTCTAACTAAAATCTGTTCTTTAGTTGTAATAACATATTTTTCAATTTCTTTAATTGCGTCAGTTATTGAGTTGAAGTAACTTGCTCTTGGAATAACCCCTTTTAACACTGATTCATTAGTAGCATAGTAATCATCAGCCTTTTTTAAATCTGCCTGAGTCATACTATTTTGAGCAATACTAAGTAGTCTCTTATATTCATTAATAATCGCAATATTAGTTTCGTTAATATCTGTCAAGACGTCAAATGCGTCTAAATTCTGTGGATAAGCCATTTATTTATCTACCTCCTCTAATAAAACTCGTTTGTATTATGATTGTGAATAATTGCTGGGTCTGTATGATATAATTTATGCATCTTAATATTCGTCTTAAAATCATTAAAGTTAAAAGATACTTCATCAGTAATATAAGTTCCAACCTCATTAGTTCTTACCGACTTATATTTAATTTTCTGATTTACCGATAAAAATGGAATTAATATTGTCTCGATAGTAGTGGAATCAGTTAATCTTCCTGCTTTCCATTCTTCTAATTCTGCACGTTGTCTTGCAAGTTCATTTGTATATATATTTGCATAATCTCCATCACTTAATACTTGTCTAATTTCTCCCAATTTATCGACAGTAAACGGACAGTTCTCCGTTAAATACTCAGTAACAGGTTCACCATTAGCAGTATAAGTTGTAACTTCACCTTCGTTAACTATATAACTGATTTGGTCGCAATTATTTTCTTTTTTGTGACGAGCTTTTATTTCGTCACTAGGCTCTTTGTCTACAAGCATACATATAGCATGAACTTGATATTGTCCAACATAAACTGCATAATAAGTGTTGGTATTGTTTTCTACAACGAGATACGGTTTAAAACCATAAGATACATTGTTTAATATTGAATCAATATGGATTTGTTTCTTAGAAGCATAATCATCTATTAACAATATTTCAGGTAAATTATCAGCAGCTCCCGATTCATAATTAATTCGAACATAAATTGGATAATTTTGAGCTAATTGCCTATCTACATCTGATATGTTCTCGATAAGAAAACCTATATTTTCATTGGTAATGTATGTATAAGGATTATTCTTTTTACCATTAGAATCATATCCATACAGAGATATATGAACATCTATAACAATTTTTCTGTTGGTGTGGTCAAATGTAATGGAAGAATTCTTGTCGTATCTATCAAAATCAATAACCTTTCCAAAAACCTCAGTAACATTAAAAACTGATTTGAAATCATAATTAACATCTTCACTGATAACCAATCCAGATAAATCGTTTTCATCTAATACAATGCTAGAATCTTCACAAGTCGGTATTTTTTGAACGATGAAAGTTCCGTCTTCATCGAAAAATGATTCGTATCCTGGATATAATTCAACACATTTTTTTACGACATCATAAACTTTTGCATTTGTCGAAAACGTCAAATCATAAGGAATATAAGTTCCTTTTGTTGTAAGAGTGTCATTTTCTTCACCAACATTTGTTATCATATATTGTCTAAAAGGTGTATACTGTGTAATCGTATCTTTAATTACATTCTTAATAGTATTAATTTCACCCAATAAGCTAAAAGTATAGTCAGAAGCAGAGTTACCATAAAAATTACAACAATATTCTTTTAGATATACTAAATCCTTAACTTTTATAATTTCGCCTTGCTCATAATGTGGATAATTATATTTTCTTAAAGGGTAACAACCATATACACTTTGTTCAACCTCTTCCTTTGTCGGATTAATACAAACATACACATCATAATCCCTACATGAGCGATTTGTTAAAAATGTTAGAGGAACTGTAAAGCCAACTTGCCTATCATAATATACTGGATTACCATTAACCCTATTAACTGTATAGTTTGGAATTATAAACATTAAAATAACTTTTTTTTCAGCATGGTTAATATATGTATGTCTATTAGCAATAGCAGGAGCGTGTTCAACTGTCATTGTATTCATAGCACCAATAACACCATTTCTGTCGCCATTTAACAAACAGATTAAATCAGACAAATTAAGAGATAAACTATTTGTGTCAGCAGAATAGGAATATCCGCCATCTGTAATAACAAATATGCCCAATGGATAGTAGACTATTTCTCCATTTGTTAAATCTTTAATTCCAATGTAAGGTCTAATTAAAGTATCTAACCATATCTTCTTATCATAACCAATACCGTAACTATCATCTGTGACAACCATTGTTAAATTCATTGTTCTGCGAATGTCCGAAGAATTAGTAATAGTACAACTACCATCTGTAATACTTCCAAGAATAACACCATTAGGAGTAAACCAAGAATTAAAATTACTAAAATCATAAGCATTGGAATTGTACATATTAATTAATTCAAGTTTAATATACGTCTGTTTTATCGGTTGCTTTAATAATCGTAAATCTCGTTGTGTAACCTCATAAGCCATAATTACACCTCACTATCTAATCCATTAACTAGATTCATATTAACTAATGTATTAAAATCTCCTGAGTCTGCAATTTCAGTGATATCAAAAGAAGTAATATTTTTATCGTGATGTTCCGAATCATCATCACTAACTTCGCCGACTACACAAATCCACATTCTACCATCCCAATGACGAAGAACTTTGGCTTCACCATTTTTAAGCCATTCTCTGAACTGCTTTCTATATTTCCAAGCACTATCCCAATCCCATTCACAATTGTCTTTGTGGTATACAAACAAGCCTTTAACATTAGCTGTGATGTAATTATTTATTGAGTTAGTGAAAGAAAATGGATATTTAGAATCTAATGTTTCAATAGTAGTAGTTGTGCCATTCTGTTTTTCATCACTAACCGAAGGTTCAAGAATAGTATAATATGTAATGTTTTTATCTCCTATAGTAATTCCGTTAAGGTCAGACTTTACATTTTCAATAATTGTCGGATTTGATTCTTGTCCATTCATTATAGTCGTAACAAGATAATCATAAGTAGTATTTAATCTGTTTGTGTTATCTGTAAACGTGCAATTTATGTAGTTCCCATGAATGTAGATGTCGTGTGGATTGATATAACCAACAGTTGTCCATAGATTATCACTTTTCTCTTTTCGCTTAATCACGTAAGTAGAAGAATCATTTAACTCAAAGCAACCACTTGTCAAATTTCCGTCAAAATCTGAAACGATAATTGAATTGTCATCCCATTCCACATTAATTTGTTTATCTTGAATTTCATCTAAGGTAAGCATATCACTCGTAAGATATAATCCACTGTATACCCCATTCTTAAGAAGGAGTTTGTCGTATTCACTATGAGTATGAGTATTGTCCATTATTAAAACATCATTATTGTTATATGCGATAGCCATATTAAAAACTCCTTTCTAAAATTTTTCTTTTAAGTTATCATTATAAAATCTGATTGTTCCGTTACTGTATACACCGATATTTAAATTTGTATATATTTTTACGCCTGTTTTAATAGGATTTCCATACCAAGAACCATACATATATCCATCATCTTTAACTGTTTCTTGTCGAATCCACAAATTATTCCAACTGCTTAACCAAGAGATATATGAATTAACATAGTAAGTTTTGTCTTCAGAAATAAATTTTAAAAATCCACTAGTTGTATCATATTCAAAATAAGCTTCCGAATCATCAGGAATTGCAATATACTGATTTCGTTCAAAATTTAAATATAAATATTTGTTAAAAGACAATTTGAATGCATCTTTCATCTCTTTTATCGCTATATTTGGCGTTTTATTTCCACCTATATTTCCTGTATATAGAGCAGGAATATTCTGTTCGGTGAGTTCGCCTAAAGTACAAGAATATACTTCATTTTCTTTTGGTTCATATTTTTTGTATAACTGCTCAGGATAATTTACGTCAAATAATATACCGTTGTCATTTTTCTGGATATAAACGCCATAAGAGGTTAACTTATTATAGACAAATTTACCATCGACTAAATTAAATTTAATATCTTTGTCGAGCGTAATTACATTACCTGTCAATGTATCTACTAATTCAAATATTAATCGTCTGCTGATAATATATTTGTATGCTGTCTGCAACACATTATCATCGTCATAATAATTAAAGCTTGAATACAAAATACCTGTAGCTTCAGACTGTATTTTAAAATTTTGATATTCATCTATATATTTTGTGCGTACAAATAATTTACTCTGATCGTCTAATAAGAATGTGATAAGAGGAATATTATTTTCAATATCAATCTGTTTTAATTGTACTTTAGTAAAGAATGTAAAATTACGAGGAACAGTTATACGTCTATAAGTTGCAACTCCACCATTGGACAAATCTAATTGACTACCATTATATTGCCCATCTTCTAAATTACTCTGAACCGCCGCTGACACGATATTAAATGATATATTGCCATTCTTTAATGGAACAGTTGTAACTGCATTATGGACATAATTTTTAAGTAATACGTTTATTTTATAACTCTTCTCAACGCTCATATTAAATTCTGTTATAGCCTTCACACTGACCGTATATTCAGAATCGCTAACTAATGAATCAAATGTATATTTAATGTCGCTAAAATCCTCTGTAGACGCATCTGCGGTCTTATACATAGTAGGAGAAGAAGCAATTACATTTTGGCTTGAATCTGCGATTTCAAAGTGATATGACTTAATAGGAAGAGAAGAAGAACTTCGTGTTTCGTTTAAAATTAATTCAACAGAAGTGTTATGAATAATCTGAGTTGAGTTTTCCGAAAATCCCTGAATTGAAATATCAGGAACAGAAAAGCAGTAAAGAAGAAAAGAAGTAGGAGAACTAATTGCATTGCCATCAAAATCAATTAAAGTCAATGTGGCATGATATGTATTACCATTCTTCAAATCTAATCTTTGAACTGTTTCTGATGTAATAGGATGATAATTAGAAGTGTTTCCCTGTAATTTATTAGTACGATTTGTTTCTTCTATATACAAAATACTTCCATATTTCTTTACTCCGTTCCACTGAAATGCAATTCTATAAGGTTCGTCATAGGTGACAGAACCAGCGTCAAAAGCATTATTATTAATTATATTTGGACTTGCCATTTATTTCCTCCTTTCTAAATACTTTTTAATTCATTTTCAATGTCTAATAATATTTCCAACAAGTAATCCGAACCATCTATATATATCTTATTGTAATCTCCACAAGGAACTATTAATTTAACTGTTTGTCCAATTTCTAAATCCAATGGTGAAGTTACAATATAAGTATTATTTGCTTGTGTAATGTTGTATTTGTAAAGCGTATTGCTTGCTTTGCCCTTAGTCATAATCTGACCATATACAGTAGAATTGTATGGCAGATTTTTTATTTTTTTATCTATTAATAATTCAATTGCGTTAAGTATGAAATCATTAGTTTTACTCATATGTTTATTTCCTTTCACTAAAAATTTCATTAAAATAGTGGCTACAACCGTAGTCATAGCCACTTAATAATTATCTTTTATATGCACGTTGTTGTGCGTCTAATGTGAGATGAGATAATTCCTTCATGAATGACTGAACATCGTTTACACCAGACATCTCAACTTTGTCAATGTGAATACTGTTATCTGTAGAAGTATTAACTGGTGTGATAATATTCTTATAATCAGGGATATTCTTATTAAGATTATCCATAATCATCTTAGCCGGGTCTACACCAAATTCCATAAGGTTTTTAGTTATTTCAGCAGGAATAATACCATCGCCTCTGTTAAGAACTCTAAGTTCAGTACCATTTTCACCAGTAAGAGATAAACCGCCTTTGGCAGATGTAGTTCCCTTGGCATAGTGTGGAATTCCAGTAATCTTAGATATTCTCTGTTTTGCATAGTTAATAAGTCCATCAACGCTTGCAAATAAAAGACCTGTTCCGTCACGATAATTTAAATCCTTTTTCAAGTCTTCTAACTTATCAACAACCTCTTGCAACTTATCAATTGCTCTCTGAGCAAAGTAGTCATCAAGATTATTTTTTGCTTCTTTAACGGCAGAAGAATCAGATTCGTATACATATTTACCGTTACGATAAATAAGGTTTGTACGGTTTTCCAGAGCCTTTTGTAATGCAATTTCTTTTTCAGTCAATTCAATGGCTTTCTGTTTAGCGTCATTTGCCTTATTCATCTCATCAATTAAATCCTGATAATTCTGAATTTCATTGTCAATCAATTTATCCGTATATTCTTCCTGCTCTTGCATCAAAGAATAATTGTCAGAATTTAAATTAGTAATGGAATTAAGTATTGTCGTCAATCCTTCACTCTGTTTCAGATAATCAATTGTCATTCCCGTTGACTTAGACATTTCGGCATAGAAAGAATCAAGAGACATTGTACCTGCAAGAATTTGGTCGATATATGAACGTGCTTTAGCGGCGATTGGGTCAGCTTCTTTATTAACTATCTTTGCTCCGTAAACCCCATTATATTTTGCATTAATAATTGCCCTAAATGCATTGGTTAACTGAGTTCCCTTATATTCTTCAATCTCAGACTGATTTGACGAAATTAAACTATTTCGTGATTCTATAGCAGTCTTAATATCATTATCCGTCAGTTTTTTATTTTGTGATTCCAATAATGAATTGAGCTGTCCAAAACCACTAATTATAGACGAGAGGATATTACTAAAGTTCTCAAGTGCTGTCAATGGCATTT
>ERZ860668.1055-NODE-1055-length-18422-cov-5.057277_pt1 | contig 18422 bp, 18 predicted proteins | sample MGYA00510062_ERZ860668 | MGnify/ENA primary metagenome ERZ860668 (study PRJEB30046, sample SAMN00715258) | human gut metagenome | study: EMG produced TPA metagenomics assembly of the A metagenome-wide association study of gut microbiota in type 2...
CGTTTTTGGTGAGGGTCAGGTGGTCGTCCGTGACCAGCTCCTGCACCACATAGGGGCCGGTACCGGCCACGATGCCCTTCTCAAAATCGCTGGCGTCCACGTCGATGATGCAGCCGTAGGGGTCCCCCAGATAGTTCATCAGGGCAGGATTGGGCTGACTGGTGACGATGGTCAGGGTCTGGCCCTCCGCCTGCATATCGGCGATCTTGGTATCGCCGGGGGCACGGTCGTGGTTTTCTAGCAGGTGCTCCAGGCACTGCTTCACCGCCGCCGCATCCATCTTCCGGCCGCTGGAGAAGGTAACATTGTCCTGCAGAACGATGGTCCAGGTCCGGTCGCCGTCGTTGCTCCAGGACCTGGCCAGCCACGGCTCCAGCTCCATGGAGTCCGTATACCGCACCAGGGTCTCGCCGATGCCGTAGCGGATGCAGGCCCAGCCGTTATAGGTCCGGTGGGGATCCACGGTCTCCTCCCAGTTTTCGGAGTTGAAGGTGGTGTCGCCGATGACCATGGTTTTCTCCCCGGTATCCGGCGCGGTATTCCCGCAGCCGGCCAGAAGCGTCAGCACCAGGCTCAGGGCCGTCAGCAGCAGAAGCGCTCTTTTTCCTCTCATCTCTCTTGTTTCCTTTCTGTTTTTCTATATCACAGCACGCTGTCGATCAGGTGCCGGGTATACGCGTGCTGCGGGCGGCAGATCACCTCATCCGGCGTCCCCTGCTCCACGATTTCGCCCCGGTGCATCACCAGCACCCGGTGGCAGAACTGCTGCACCAGGGAGATGTCGTGGCAGATAAACAGGATGGCCAGGTCCCCCTCCAGGCCGCGCAGCAGGTCCAGGATCTCCTTCTGAACGGTGACGTCCAGGGCCGAGGTGGCCTCGTCGCAGATCAGCACCTTCGGCCCCACGGCCAGGGCCCGGGCGATGCACAGACGCTGCTGCTGGCCGCCGGAAAGGCCCAGCGCGCTCTTTTTCAGGCGGTCCTTCACCTCGTCCCACAGGGCCGCGCCCCGCAGGCTGCTTTCCACCAGCTCGTCCAGCTCAGCCTTATCGCGCACGCCATGCAGCTTGGGGCCGTAGGTGATATTGTCGTAAATGCTCATGGGGAAGGGATTGGCCTTCTGGAACACCATGCCCACCCGGCGGCGCAGGTCGGTAAGCTGCATTTCCCGGGCAAAAATGTCCTCGCCCTTCAGCCGCACATCGCCCTCGATGCGCACATTCGGCACAAGGTCGTTCATGCGGTTGAGGGTCTTTAAAAAGGTGGACTTGCCGCAGCCGGAAGGGCCGATGAGCGCAGTGATCTCCCGCTCGCCCACGTCCAGCGAGATGCCTTTCAGCGCCTTGAAGTCGCCGTACCAGAGGTTCAGGTCTTTTGCCGATATCACCGGCACATTCGTGTTTTCCATAGAGTACCTCATTGTTGAATTGGAACGAACCCTCTCAGTCACGCCTGACGGCGTGCCAGCTCCCCCGAAAGGGGAGCTTTTTCCACTTTCGGCTCACTCCGCAAGAGCTCCCCCCTCGGGGGAGCTGGCATTGCGCAGCAATGACTGAGAGGGTTTCTTCTCTTTTTACTGTTTCTGTTTCAGCCTGGTCTTTGCCAGCCGCGCCGCAAGGTTGATGGCCAGCACCAGCACCAGTAGCACCGCGCCGATGCCCCAGGCCGAAGCGAAATCGCCGTCCTCAAAGGCACGCAGGTACAGCAGCACCGACAGGGTGGCACCGTTGGAGGTGTAGGCTTTGGCCACGCTCTTGGCAATGACCTCTGCGGCACCGGCGGTGAAGAGCAGGGCGGCACTTTCGCCCACGATGCGGCCCACAGCCAGAATGCAGCCGGTCACGATGCCGTCGATGCTGCAGGGCAGCACGATGGTGCGGATGATGTGCCACTTGCCCGCGCCGAGGCCCAGAGCGCCCTCCCGGTAGCCCTGCGGCACCGTTTTGAGGGACTCCTGCGTGGTACGGATGATGGTGGGCAGGTTCATGACGACCAGCGTCAGGCTGCCGGAGAGTAGGCAGGTCTTAAAGCCCATTGTCTGGGCGAAGACCAGCATACCCACGAGGCCGTAGATGATGCTGGGGATGCCCGCCAGCGTCTCATTCGTGAACTCGATGACCTCAATGAGCTTCCGGTTGGAGGCGTACTCCGTGAGGTAAACTGCCGCGCCCACACCCAGCGGAAGGATGATGAGCAGGGTGAGCAGGATGACATATAACGTGTTGAAGATAGCGGGCAGGATGCCGTCGGTGCCTTTGAGGACGCTGGCGGTGGTGGAAAGGAATCCCCAGCTGATGTGGGGGATGCCCCGCACCAGTACCAGTCCGATGACGCCCACCGTGAGGGCGATGACCAGCACTGCCGCCGCCCAGACCACAGCGGTCATGATGACGTTCCATGCGCGGCGGGAGGGGGAGAAGTCACTTTTCATCCTTGTTTCCTCCCTTCAGCACAGCGTTGAGCAGCACATTGATGACCATGATGAAGATGAACAGCACCAGCGCGATGCTGAACAGCGCCTGTTTCTGCAGGCCGCTGGCGTAGCTCATCTCCTTGGCGATGGCCGTGGTCAGGAAGGTGACGCTGCGGAAGAGGCTGTCCGGCATATTGGGGCTGTTGCCTGCCACCATCATAACGGCCATTGCCTCGCCGATGGCGCGGCCAATGCCCAGAACGATACCGGCTGCAATGCCGCTCCTGGCCGCCGGGATGCTGATCTTGAACCACGTTTCCGTATCGGTCGCACCCAGTGCCAGACTGCCCTGCTCATACTCGGGCGGCACGGCGTTGAGGGCCGTCACCGACACGGACACGATGCTGGGCAGTATCATGATGGACAGCACCACGATGGCCGACAGCAGGCAGGCGCCCGACGCCTTTCCAAACACCTTCGCAACCGCAGGCACCAGCACCTGCATGCCCAGCAGGCCGAACACTACGCTGGGGACGCCGCTCAGCAGCTCCACCGCCGTGACGACCACATTGCGCACGCCGGGAGCTGCCGCTTTCGAGAGGAACACTGCCGTCAGCAGGCCCACCGGCACACCGATGAGGGACGCGCCCAGGGTGCCGTAAATACTCGAAAGCACAAAGGGCAGGATGCCGTACTTCGGCTCGGACGCCGTGGAGGCCCACTCGGTGCCGAAGAGGAATTTCAGCGGGCCGATCTTTCCGATGGCGGGCAGGCCCGACAGGAACATATAGATGGTAATGACAGCCACGCAGCCTACAGCGAGGATGCCGCAGAGGAAGAAGATGGCATTCATGACAGCTTCCAGCCATTGGGCCGGGGTGCGGGGCAGCTCGAATTTTTTCATAAAAACACCTGAGGGATCCCTCGCAAAATCACTCGTTCACCGGCACAGCGCCTGCGGTGCGGATGAGGTCGGCAGCGTCAGTGCTGGCAGCAAAGTCGAAGAACGCCTGAGCCTGAGCGGAGAGGGTGACGGAGTCGTTGGTGACGAACACGAAGGGACGCTGCACCTCATAGCTGCCGTCCTTGACGGTCTCCTCGCTGCACTCCACGCCGCCGACGGTCACAGCCTTGACGGTGTCGCCGACGGCAGACAGGGAAGCGTAGCCGATGGCCAGAGGATTGGCCTCCACAGCGCTGATGACAGCGCCGGTAGCCGTCAGCTCCTGAGCGTACTTGCAGGAATCCTTGACGTCCACGATGCTCTCGAAGCCATCGCGGGTGCCGGAGCCAGCCTCGCGGCCCACCAGAACGATCTCGCCGTCGTCGCCGCCGACCTCGGACCAGTTGGTGATCTCGCCGGTGAACATCTGCTTGAGCTGGTCAACGGTCAGGTCCTCGACCTTGCTGTCCTTGTTGACGATGATGGCGATGCCGTCCAGAGCTACGATCGTGCCGGTGACGCCGGTCTCGTCAGCCTTCAGGGCGCGGGAAGAAAGGCCGATGTCCAGAGTCTTATCGGCAGCGCCGGTGATGCCTGCGCCGGAACCGGTGGGGTCATAGCTGATGGTGACATCCGGCTCGAGCTCAGCGAAGCCCTCGGTCAGGGCGGCGATGACGTTCTTCATAGAGGTGGAACCGCCGGTGGCGACATTGCCGGACAGCGCAGCCATAGAAGAAGCGGAAGCTGCGGTGCTGGATGCAGCGGCAGAAGAGGCAACAGTGGAAGAAGCTGCACCGCCGCAGGCGGTCAGGGCAGCAGCAGCGGCAGCAGCGCCGCAGATGGACAGGAACGAACGACGAGTGATCTTTTTCATCATAATATCTCCTTCAACTGGGCCGGCCCTTTTGTTCTGGCCGGGCTGTTTTCCTTTTCCTTGTTGTGTCTCTCTTGGGACGCCTTTATTGTAGCGCACCGCCCATCCTGCTGCGACCATGGCGACGCAAAATGCAGGTAAAGCTTTGTGCGGTGTTTTTGCGCTGCTGTCATCCTCTGGTAAAGCCGGTGTGGAAAACAGGACACTTGATTTTACATTTCCGGTCAAACTGTCAAAAATCTGCACTTTCGTTTGTGCATCCCGCCCGCTGAAGGGTGCAAAAAAGGCTGCTTCACAGAACGTAAAGCAGCCTTTCAGACCCTATGATCGAATCAGAATTTCTCTTCCGTGCCGTCCGGGCGGTAGAGCTGGACATATCTGCACCACTTGTCCGCGCCCATCACCCGGCTGTAGCAGTCGGCCAGCTCTTTGTTGGCCGTCTCCGCATCCAGTGTCTCCCCCTCGGCAGGCAGGACCAGCACCCGGAACCATGCGTCGAAAAGATGCTCCGTCCAGCCGGTGTCAACGGCCCCGCAGCGGGCATAAAAGCCCAGACGCCGGACGGCCATGGCCTCGTCGTCAGCCTTCTCGGGACACTCGGCCTCGATGAGAATGGCCTTTGCGCCCTCCTCGTGGGCGGGCAGAGCGGCCAGAAGCTTTGCGCCAATGCCGGTGCTGCGGTAGGCGGGCAGGACGGAGAAATAGTCCAGCTGGCTCACTTCACAGCCCATAGGCCGCACCATCAGCAGATAGGACACCAGCGTCTCCCCCTCGAACACGCCCCAGGTGTGGGCCATGCCGACGGCTTCACTGTTCAGTATCATGCTCAGGGGTTTCAGCTCGCTGGGCGGGAAGTCGCGGCGCATCTCGTCCAGATACACCCGCGTCAGCTCGTCGGCGGTGAGTTTCTTCCACGTAAAGGTCTGGGGCTTCATATCAAAATTCCTTTCTGATAAAAATACCGCCGGGCCGGGCGCAGCGGCCCGTTCCCGGCGGTGTTCGAGAAGCTGTTTGCGTAAGCAGAGTGCACCGAATGGCGAGGATTTTTGCCCGCAGACAAGGCGATCTTCCGCAGCAATCCTTGACTGGATTGCAAGGAAAGGCAACGCAGTATGCGAGCAAAAAGACCGTCCAGACGGCGTGCAATGCTTATGAAAACAGCTTCTTAGTTACAGCTGCTTGCGCAGGGCATCGTACACAGCCTGCACATCGCCCTTGATGACCACCTGGCAGGCGTTCTTGGCCGGGCGGATGACGCCCTCTGCGCCTGCGGCCTTGGCAGCGGCCTCGTCCACGGAGGCGTAGCTGTGTACCTCAAAGCGGAGGCGGGTGGCGCAGTAGTCCACCTTGACGATATTATCCTTGCCGCCGAGGGCTTTCAGGATGCCGGAGGCCAGTGCCTCGCTCTCGGCAGAGCTCATGCTGGGCGTCTCGGCCCCGCCGTTCTTATGGTTGTGATAATACTTGCGTCCAAAGTAGAAGCAGGCCATGGCCACCATGGCGAGAACGATCTTGAACGGCAGCGTGATCGGAAGGAATGTGACGATGAGTGCGATGACGATAGCAGCGATCCAGCTGTAAATATCCATTCCCAAAAACATACGATAATTCCTCCTTTGGGGAACGATGCGGCGGGCGCTTCCGGCAGGAAGCCGCCCGGACCCAGTCCGGGTACAACACCATATTAACATACTGCCGGGAAAAAAGAAAGCCTTTTCGGGTATCTTTCGGCCCGAGAGCTTGCATCCCGGGCCGGAATCGGGTACTATAAAGACAGTATATCCCCAATACACGGAAGGAGCATCCTTATGGAATGGACTGATATTCGCCTGACCGTATCCAAAGCCGACGCCGAGGCCGCAGAGGCCGTGGCCACCATGATCGCGGAGGGCGGCATTTATATCGAAGACTACAGCGACATCGAGGAACAGGTGGAGCAGATCGCCCACGTGGACCTCATCGAGCAGGAGCTGCTGGACAAGCCCCGGGACACCGTCATCATCCACATGTACCTCGAGCCGGGCGCTTCGCCGGTGGAGACGCTGGCCCTCATCGCGGCCCGGATGGAGGCCGCAGGCATCCCCTACACCTCTGAGACCGAGGGCGTGGAGCAGGAGGACTGGCAGAACGGCTGGCGCAAGTATTACCACCCGATGGACGTGGGCCAGCGCCTCGCCATCGTGCCGTCCTGGCAGGACTATGATACCGACCGCGTCAAGCTCATCCTCGACCCGGGCCTTGCTTTCGGCACCGGCGGCCATGAGACCACCAACCTCTGCCTCGAAGTGCTGGACGAGCGGGTCAAGGGCGGCGAGCGGGTGCTGGACATCGGCACCGGCAGCGGCATCCTCGCCATCGCGGCCCTCAAGCTGGGCGCAGCCGTGGCTGAGGGCGTGGACATCGACCCCGTGGCCGTCCGCACCGCCGGCGAGAACGCCGCCCTCAACGGCGTAGCCGACAAGCTCACCGTCCTCGTGGGCGATCTGTCCGACAAGGCCAGCGGCAAGTACGACATCATCACGGCCAACATCGTGGCCAACGCCATCATGTCCCTGGCCCCCGCCGTTCCCGGCCTGATGGCCGACGACGCTGTCTTCATTGCCAGCGGCATCATCGACAGCCGCAAGGACGAAGTGATCGCCGGGCTGGAAAAAGCCGGCCTTGCCGTTGTGGAAGTGAAGGAGAAGCGCGGCTGGGAGTGCATCGTCTGCAAGAAGGCGTAAGGAGAACCCTCTCAGGCGCTGACGCGCCAGCTCTCCCGAAGGGCGAGCTATAAGATGTAAAAGGATTGATAAAATGCCGCACCGTTATTTTACCACCGAGATCTCTGACGGCACCGCCACCCTGCGCGGGGCCGATGCCCACCATCTTGCCCGCGTGATGCGCGCAAGGCTGGGCGATACTGTCATTCTATGCGACGGCAATGCCGTGGAATACACCGCCACCATCACCGGCTTTGGCGATGAGTGTGTGGAGTTCCGGGTGGAGCCGGGCTATCCCAGCGCCGCCGAACCCAGCGTGGAGGTCACTCTGCTGGCTGGTTATCCCAAACAGGACAAGCTGGAGCAGATCATCAAGCACGGGGTGGAGCTGGGCGCAGCCCACATCGTGCCCTTCTTCAGCCGGTATTGCGTGGCGGCCCCCAAAAAAGAGGAGCAGAAGAACGAGCGCTACAACCGCATTGCAGCGGAAGCCGCCAAGCAGTGCGGCCGGGGCATTCTGCCGGATGTGGCCCTGCCGCTGCCGAACTTCGGTGCCGTGTGCCGCACCTTTGCACAGTACGACCTTGTGCTGTTCTGCTACGAGTGCGGCGGCGCGCCCCTGCGCGACCTGCTGGCCGCAGCAAAGCCCGCCGATGGTGAAAAGCTGAAAATTGCCATCGTGCCTGGTGCCGAGGGCGGCTTTGCCGCCGAGGAAGCCGAGATGGCCGCAAAGGCCGGTGCCAGAACGGTGGGCCTTGGCCCCCGCATCCTGCGGTGCGAGACCGCCCCGCTGGCCGTGCTTGCTTCGGTAATGACCCTGACGGGGAATCTGGAATAACAAAAAAGCAGCTGCAATGCAGCTGCTTTTTTGTTATTTTCAGGGTTTATGTTTCTGCTTCCAGCAGAGCTTTCTTCACATTCAAAAGGTTCTGCGGGCTCACCGAGAAGCTGCGCAGGCCCAGCTGCAGATACTGCACCGTGTTGGCCGGGTTGCCCACCGCAAGGCCGCAGATGGTCACCGGCACATTGCGCACCTTTGCGGCATCCATCACCATGGTGATGAGCTTTTTCATGGCCTTGCTGGCCGGGCGGTAGTAGTGCTCGGCGCTGGCAAGCTCCCGGTCTGCCGCGTGGGCGTACTGGGTCAGGTCGTTGGTGCCGACCACAAGAAAATCGACCCCGTGCTCTACAAATTCCTCAGCGGTCAGGCAGGCAGCGGGTACGCTGAGCATCACGCCGAACTTTGTATCTTCGTTGAACGCCACGCCGCGCTCCCGCAGGTGTTCGCGGCAGCGCTCCACCACACGCATGGCTGCGTCCCAGTCCTCCACATTCGTCACCATGGGGAACATCACCCGCAGCGGGCCGCGGGCGGCGGCGCGCAGCAGCGCACAGAGCTGCGTCTCGAACTGGTGGGGCTGGCGCAGACTGTTGCGGATGCCCCGCAGGCCAAGCTTGGAGGACTGCAGGCCCTGATAGGCGTCGGAAATGGTGCGGTCTGAGCCAAAGTCGAAGGTGCGCACGGTCACCTGACGGCCCTGCGCCGCCGCCAGACAGGAGCAGTAGAAGAAATACTGCTCCTGCTCGTCCAGAATGCGGCCCGGCAGCATCATGTAGCCGGTGCGCAGCAGGCCCACGCCCTGTGCACCGGACTGCATGGCCGTGTCGATGTCCTCCGGCCCAAAGCAGTTGGCCAGCAGCTCAAAGGGCTGGCCGTCCTTTGTCCTGTTGGGCAGAGCATGCAGCTGCCCCATCTCTTTGTTCTCCCGCTGCAGCTCGCAGATGCGGGTCTCGGCCTGCTGGCGGGCGGCAGCGTCCGGGTCCAGCGTGCACTGGCCCCCGGTGGCATCCAAAATCACGGTGCGGCCGTCGCAGTCGTCCAGAAAATCCCGGCCCACCTGCACGATGCCCGGGATATTCATTGCCCGGGCAATGATGGCCGCGTGGCTCTGGCCGCTGCCCTCTGCCGTGATGAAGCCAAGGATCATGCCGGAGGGCACGCTGAACAGGTCGGTGGGCATCAGCCGCTCTGCGGCAAGGATCACCGGGTGATCCAGCGCCAGCCACATGCGGGGGCGGTTGGTGATGATGTTGATGACCCGGCGGCTTGCGTCGAGGATATCCACACTGCGCAGCTGCATGTAGGGGTTATCCTTCATGTTGGCCAGCTGGTCGGCGTAGCGCTGGCCCACCTGATTCATAGCCGCAGCCGCGCCAATGCCTGCATTGATGCAGAAGCGCACCTCGTTCATCATGCCCTCGTCGTCCAGCATCATGCTCTGGAACTGGAAGATGGCCTGCTCGCTGGGTGCGGCACGGTCTGCCATGGATTCCAGCTCGTCCTGCGCCGTGCGGATGGCATCGGTGAGCAGCTGCAGCTCCCGGGACGGTTTAAAGGGGCCCACGGTCGTGGTCTCCACATGGTGCTCCAGACGGCTCACCTGCCCCAGCACAAGGCCGGGAGAAGCGCAGGAACCTTTATACACTTTCATGTTCGGTTACCTCCGGCAAAAGCTCGGCTTCCGGCGTGGTCAGGGTGCGCCAGACCAGCGCCTGCAAAAAGGTATTGGGCAGCAGCGCGGCCAGTGCGGCCCGCGCCGCATCGGCACTGCCCTCAAACAGCGGTGCAAAGCTCTGCATCCGTGCCTGATCGCACTTTGCAAGGAATGCATCGCACAAAGTATGGGTGGTGTAGTAATGGGCCGGGTCCACACCGGCATCTTCCGCGGCGGCTTCCAGCGGGGCAAGGTCGGCATCCTTCATCTTGGCCAGCAGCAGGGCCGCATCCGCCGTCAGGGTGACCGGGTATTTCTCCCGCACGGCCTTTTGCACCCGCTCAAATTTTGCGTGGAACGCAGCAGCGTCCGCGCAGCTCTGGGCATCACAGGAGACAGCGTAGGCACACCCCCGCAGATATCCCATAGCGCGGCGGGTATCATAGTAGCCCAGCTCGATGTTGCGGCGGGCGGTGTCGGGGTCAAAGTGCAGGATATCGCCCAGCTCCCAGTAGCTGCGCACCATCACGGTGGGCAGGCCGGTGAGGTTGGGGCGGGTGATGCCCACGCCTTCCAGATCGACGCACACCAGTTCATCCGCGCCCATGCGTTTGGCAAGACCGGTGGGCATGTTGTCGCTGTAGCCGCCATCCAGAAACTTGACCCCGTCGATCTCCCGCGCACGCAGCGCCGGGAAGCAGGCAGCGGAGGCCATCAGGTAGTCCTTGACCTTTCCTGCCGGGATCTCGTCCAGCGTCAGCTCCCGGGGCTTTAAGCCCCGCTGCTCCACCGTGACAAGGCCGAAGCGGATGGGCGCGGCGCGCAGGGCATCCTCGTCCAGAACCCGCTCCACGATCTCTTCCAGCGGGGTCACATCCATGCCGCCGGCTTTCACCACGCTGCGCAGGAACTGGTGCAGGGCCGAAAGGTCGGCATCCTCCTCCGGCAGCTCCATCACATCCTTGCTGCGGATGGCCAGCCACATATCGCGGGCTGTCTCGTACTGGTCCAGCACGAACATGGCACCGTTCAGGCTGCCAACGCTGGTGCCGGTAATGATCTGCGGGTGCCAGTCCAGCTCCATCAGCGCGCGCCACACACCCACCTGATAGCTGCCCCTGGCTCCGCCGCCCGCCAGCACCAGAGCTTTGCACGGAGCACTGCGGTCATCCATTGCATCCGCCTCCTTTGATCGTTTCCGGTTTTGTTCAGATTATAGCATATTTCCAGAGAAATTTCTTCCGTTTTTTGTAAATTGATGCCTTTCTCCCGGCAAAGAAACATGGTATACTTGTCAGGATTTCAAAAGGAGGCATTCTCATGCACTGCAAGCAATGGATCTTTGATATGGACGGCACCCTGACCGACAGCATGACCGTGGTGTGGGAGGGTGCCCCCGACGCACTGCTGCGCCGCTATGGCCGCACCCCGCGGGGGGATCTGCGCGCCACACTGCTGAACATGGGAATGCAGGAGGGCGCACAGTATCTGATCCGGGAGTACGGCCTGCCGCTGACCGAGGAAAGCTATTTTTCCGTGATGCGCGAGGTGATCGCCGAATTGTACGAGACCGTGGATCTGAAACCCGGCGTGCGCACGATGCTGGCAAAGCTGCAGGCCGAGGGCGCACGCATGTGCATCTGCTCCAACACCTGGGCCGAACAGTGCCGCACCGTGCTTACCCGGCTGGGCATCGCGCAGTATTTCTCCTTCATCGTGGAAGCGCAGGGCGTGCTGCACAAAAGCCGCCCGGAGGTGTTCTTTGAGTGCATGAACCGTCTGGGCGGTGCAGACCCCGCCGCCTGCGCCGTGTGCGAGGATGCCGTATACGCCGCCGCCACCGCCCACAAGGCCGGGTATTACGTCATTGGCATCGCAGACCGCACCTCTGCCGCCGACGAGCCGGAGATGCGCCGCATCTGCAGCCAGTTCGTGCCCCGGTGGGATATGCTGGACTGGACACGTGTGTAAGAAAAAAGGGCCGCAGCGTGCGGTTCTTTTCTTTATCTGATCCTTCTTTGCTCTTGCATTTTGTTCGCAAGAAGAGTATGATATTATAAATAGGACTGCCCCAAGGGGGAAGTGTCCTCATTTGTGAGAATACACTCTGTGATTTTTAATATAAAGGTATAATATCCGTAAAGAGGAGACCTTCCGTCATGAACAACCCACTCGTCAGCATTATCGTGCCTGTGTACAACGTGCAGAATAGTGTTGCCCGCTGTCTGGAGAGCATTTGTGCCCAGACATGGAAGGATATCGAGGTCATTCTGGTCAACGACGGGTCCCGGGACGAAAGCTTTTCCATCTGTGAGCAATTCCGTGAAAAGGACCCCCGCATCGTTCTGGTGGACAAATCCAATTCCGGTGTGTCGGAGACCCGCAACTGCGGCATGTCCCTTGCAAAGGGCAAGTATGTGCAGTTTGTGGACAGCGACGATTATCTCGACCCTGATTTTACCGAGCGGCTGGTGACTGCTGCCGAAGCGAACAACGCCGATCTGGTCATTGCACCTTACTGGATGGTGATTCCCGCCAACTCTTCCAAGGCCACGCAGGCACTGGAAAACCTGCAGGAGAACCTTGGCATCGATGCCGAGAAAAAGCCTGATGATATCCGTGAATACGGCTTCCTGCCCGAGGGCATCTACGACCGCGATACCTTTGCCCTGCGCCTGATGGAGAAGCCCGCATCCTTCTTCTACAGCGTGCTGTGGAACAAGCTCTACCGCCGGGATATTCTGGCAGACCATCATCTGCAGTTCACCAGCGAGGTGCGCTGGGCCGAAGATCTGGTTTTCAATCTGGAATACATTTTGTACGCCAATGTTTTCGTATCCATTTCCAAAGCGGGCTACCACTATGTGCAGAACCCCCAGAGCATCTGCCACACCCAGATCAATCTGGCTTCCATCGTGCAGAACAAACTGCAGGTGTTCCGCTATTACAAGGAGCTGTACACAAAGCTGGGCCTGTACGATCAGGTGCAGCCGCAGCTGTATAAATTCCTGACCGCGTTCTCCGAGAACGCCTATCCCTCCGGTTCTCCCCAGAAGATCATCATGGACATGGCCAACCACTGGGGCTTTGGTGTTCTGGATGCTTCCGACAAGGAAAAGAAACACAAAACCGAACCCGATGCCTGATCTCCGGGCACGAAAAAAAGAGCCGTGAAAGCGGCTCTTTTTTGTTTGCCATTTTACCGGTCGATCCAGCTGCGGAAGGCTTCGCGCACTGCACCCTCCCGTCCGCGCGGGATGGGGATGCGCGCACCGCTGCACATCTGCAGCTCGCCCGCCGTCAGCAGCTGTGCCGCCGCCAGATTGACCACATAGGAGCGGTGCGGCTGCAAAAAACGCCCGTCTTCCAGCAGCGGCTTTGCTACCTCGGCAAAGGACACCCGCAGCGAAAGGGACACCACATCCTCGCCGCTGAGCAGATGGAAGTGCACCACATGGTGGGTGCACTCCAGATATTCGATCTGCGCATAGGCCAGCGCCCGCAGGCCTTCGGCGGTGGCAACGGTCATTGCCGGGCCGTACTCCGGCTCGGTGGCGCGGGCAAGCAGGGCCGAAAGCTCCTGCTGGTGCACCGGCAGAAGCAGATACTGCATGGCATCCACCCGGAAAGCACTGTAGGCGTGGGCCGGTGTGCGGGCCGCAAAGGCCAGCGGAGCCCTGCGGCCCCGGCGGCGCAGCTCCGCAGCCGCCGAAAGCCCTGCCGGGGCCGCTACAGCGCCCAGCTCGATGAGATACAGGTCAAACCGTTCTCCCTCGGTGTCCCGGCGCAGCAGCGCATCTGCATCCGGCAGCTGCTGCACGATGCAAGCATCCTGCCGCCGGGCAAAATATTCCATGCACTGGCGTTCCAGCCCACTGCGCAAGGCCGCGTCCGGGCTGCATACCGCAATGTGAAATACCATTTCACATCCTCCTTTCTGCCAGCCGCCCGCCTTGATTTTTGCGCAGGGCTGGAGTATGATAAATAAAACTTTGCTGCATCGAAAAAAGAAAAAACGGAGGGACCCGCCATGCCGCAGCCGCTTGTCGTTATTGTGCCCGCCTATAACGCGGCGGGCTTCATCTCCCGCTGTGTGGAGAGCATCACATCCCAGAGCTACCCGGAGCTTGAGATCCTTCTGCTGAACGACGGCTCCACCGACGACACCCTTGCTGTCTGCCGGAAGCTTGCTGCCGCCGACAGCCGCATCCGTGTGGTGGACAAGCCCAACACCGGCGCAGCAGACACCCGCAGCTGCGGCCTTGCCCTTGCCCACGGCGAATACATCCAGTTTGCGGACAGCGACGATCACCTACTGCCGGGCTGCACCGCAAACCTGGTGGCTGCTATGCAGCGCAGCCATGCCGACCTTGTACTGGCTCCCTACCGGATGATGGTGCCCCGCAAGGATGGCGGCTATGACACCCGGGAGTACAGCCTGCTGCCCGCCGGGGTGTACAACAAGGTGGATTACCTGTGGCAGCTCACCGGCAATGCCGCTGCCTTTTACTACGGCGTGCTCTGGAACAAGCTCTACCGCCGGGATCTCATCCAGATGGCGCACATCCGGTTCGAGCATGTGGTATACGCCGAGGACCAGCTGTTCAACACCCGGTATCTGCAGGTGGCACAGCGATTTGCCGCCATCGACGAAGCCGCCTACTGCTACATCCAGAACCCGCAGAGCGTATGCCATACGCAGGTGAGCGCGGCGGACATGCTGCGCCACCGCAGCCGGATGTACCACACCTACAAGGAACTGTGTATCCAGCTGGGCGTGTACGATAAATTCCGCCTGCGGCTGCACGGCATCTATCTGAGCCTGTTTGAAAGCCCTCTGCCCAACGGCCCGGTGCAGAAGCTTTCCGACGCATTTGCCCGCACCCACAGCCGCATCTGAGAAAAGGAGAACCTATGGAATTTCCCCTTGTAAGCATCATCGTGCCCATGTACAACACTGCCGGGTGCATTGCCCGCTGTGTCAAAAGCATCTGCGCCCAGACTTATAAAAGCATTGAGATCCTGCTGCTGAACGATGGCTCCACCGACGGCACCCTTGCCGTCTGCCGCGCCCTTGCCGCCAGCGACCACCGCATTGCACTGGTGGATAAAACCAACACCGGCGCAGCGGATACCCGCAATCAGGGCATTGCGCTGGCCCACGGCAAATACATCCAGTTTGTGGACAGCGACGACTGGCTGGCCTCCGATTTTACGGAAAAGCTGGTCTCCGCCGCCGAGGCCCACACCGCCGATCTTGTGATCGCGCCCTTCTGGATGGTGTACCCGGAAAACTATGTGGAGCACATCCGCCCATGGGAAAAGGCGCTGCAGCATGTGCTCCAGCGCAATCCGCCCCGCACCCGGGCCTATGGCTATCTGCCTGCCGGGGTGTACACCGGACAGGAGTACGCAAAGCATCTGATCCAGAAGCCGAACACCTTCTACTATGGCAGGCCCCTGCAACAAGCTCTACCGCCGTGACCTCCTGCGGAAGCACAGCCTCCATTTCCGCAAAGAATTGTTTGCGGAGGATCAGCTGTTCAACACCGAATATCTGCGCTATGTGCGCACCGCCGTTTCCATCCCGGACATCGGCTATTACTACCTGCAGAACAGCCAGAGCGTCTCCCACTCCAGAGTGACCACCGCCGACATCCTTTCGCTGCGGCGGCGGGTGATGCTCCTGTACCGGGACGTCTACACCGAACTGGGCATCTACCCGGAAACGCGGGCGGCCATCCTGCGTTCGCCCTTTGGCGAAAACGAGTTCACTCTTCCGCCGCTGGACACCCCACAGACGCACTGCTGCAAGCTGTGACCCTATAAAAAGCACCCGGCTGCCGCCGAGAGCCGCTCTGGCTCCTGCACGGCTCCGGGTGTTTTTTGCGCTTTCTCAACAGCCGATGGCGGCACACTTCTCCGCCAGCCAGCTGCGCTCTTCGTCGTTCAGGTGCGGTGCCAGCTTTGCAAACACCTGACGGTGGTAATCGTTCAGCCATGCGATCTCGTCCTTATCCAGCACACCGGGCAGGATGGGAGAGGTGGCAATGGGCACGAACATCAGCGGTTCAAAGCCAAGGAAGGTACCGTACTGGTTATCGGCCTTGTGCACGCACACCAGCTCGTTCTCGATGCGGATGCCCACGAGGTCGGTCTCGTAAACGCCCGGCTCGTCGGTCACGATCATACCCGGGCGCATCCGGGTGGTGTTGCGGCCGTTCAGGGCGTGGGGGCCTTCGTGCACGTTGCCCACAAAGCTGACGCTGTGACCGGTGCCGCAGCGGTAGTTGATGAGGTGCCGCCACAGCGGTTCCCGGGCAATGGTGTCGATCATCTTACACTCGCAGTAATCCAGCCAGACGGCCTTGGCAAGGTCGATGTGGCTCTGCAGAGTCCATGTGTAGAAGCGCTTTTCGTCCTCGGTCAGCGGGCCAAGCGGGTAGGTGCGGGTGATGTCGGTGGTGCCGTCCATGTAGGTGGCACCGCTGTCCACCAGCAGAAAGCCCTTCTTTTCCAGCACAGCGTGATCTTCCGGGGTGGCGTGGTAGTGCATCATGGCTGCGTTGCCGCCGTAGGCCGCAATGGTGCCAAAGCTTTCCACAAGGAATTTATCGTCCGCACTGCGGTACTTGTGCAGAATTTCATCCACCGTCAGCTCGGTCAGGGTCTCCCCGGCAGCAAGGCGGCTTTCCAGCTCGATCTGGAACCGCACCATGGCCACAGCGTCCCGGATATGGGCCTGCTTTGTGTGGGCAAGCTCCGTTTCGTTCTTCACGCCCTTCATCATCAGCAGCGGGTCGGTGCCTTCCTTCACGGTGAGGGCAGGGTTCTGCTCCAGCACCTGATACACGGCGTAGTTCACCGTGGAGCACTCGGCCAGCACAGTCTGAGGTTCCGTCTCAGCAGCGAGGAACTTCAGCACATCGTCGTACTCCGCCAGCGTGATGCCGTTGGCTTCCAGCTCTGCCTTTGCCTCCGGGGTGACGCGGGCCGTGTTGATGAAGAGTACCGCGCGGCTGGGGGTCACATAGCAGTAGGCCATGGCATAGGGAGTGCACTCAATGTCCATGGCGCGCAGGTTCAAAAGCCATGCCAGATGATCCAGCTTGCCCACAAACTGAGCGGTGCAGCCCAGCTCCTTAAGCTTGCTGCGCAGCTGATCCAGCTTTTCCGCCGGGGAGAAGCCCGCATATTCCTTCGGCAGGATCCACGCTGGGGTATCCGGCAGGGCAGGGCGGCCCTCCGTCCACAGCTCGTCCTCAAGGTTCAGGGTCTTGATGAAAGCGCCCTTCTTTTCCAGTGCTTTTTTCAGGTCGTTCACGAGGGCCGTGCTGGCGGTCAGGGCGCACAGGCCCAGTGCTTCGCCCTCATTCAGGGCATTTGCGCAGTATTCCTCCACGGTGGGCACGCCGGGTTCCCCCATGCGCTGCAGCTTGATCTCGGTACCCGCAATTTCCTTCTCGGCCTGCACAAAATAACGGCCGTCGGCCCACAGGGCGCTCTCGGTGCGGGTGACCACGAAGTTGGAGTTCTCGCCGTGGAACCCGGAGAACCAGGTCAGGCTGGTGTAATGGCAGGGCAGGTATTCGCTGGCGTGGGGATCACCCACCGGGATCAGATAAACGGCCACGCCGTTTGCAGCCATGGCGGCACGCAGAGCGGCAAGGCGCTCGGGAACGGTATTCATGCTCATATGATTTGCTTCCTTTTCTCTCACCGGAAAGCCCGGCAGCGGTGCATTTCTGTTTGGCCTTATTGTATCATTCCGGGAAAAAGATTGCAATGCAGGGGCGCTGAACCCTCTCAGGCAAAGCCTTGCGGCTTTGCCAGCTCCCCCGAAGGGGGAGCTTTTTGCCATCTGCCTGTCAGCACAAATAAAGCTCCCCCTTCGGGGGAGCTGGCGAACGCAGTGAGCCTGAGAGGGTTTTCGTCTTACAGAAAAAGACCGCTTCCGCACCGGGCAGAAACGACCTTTTTCAGGAGAAATAAAGAAAACACGAACCCTCAAAAATGAGGAAGGGAAATGTTCAGAACATGCTCTCGTCCTTATAGCGGCCGGTGCGCACGAACTGCACCCACTCGGCCACATTCACGGCGTGGTCGCCGATGCGCTCCAGATACTTGATGACCATCAGCAGGTCCAGCGCTGCGTCCACCTTGCCGGGATCTTCGGCGATCTCCTGCGCCAGCTGATGCTTGATGGCGTTGAAGTCGTAATCCACCGCGTCGTCTGCGGTGATCACCCTGCGGGCGGCATTTTCGTCCTCTGCCGTCAGGGCGGCAAGGGCATCCAGGATCATCTGGTGGGCCTTTTTGCCCATGGCAATGGCCTGACTTACCGCCGGGTCGCCCTCTTTGCGGACGGTGACAAGGTGGGGGATGATCTCGGCGATGTCGGCGGCATGGTCGCCGATGCGCTCAATGTCCGTGACCACCTTCATGGCAGTGGAGATGCGGCGCAGATCGCCTGCCACCGGCTGCTGACGCAGCAGCAATGTCATGCAGCGGTGCTCGATATCCCGCTCCATGTTGTTGATGCGGGCGTCCCCCTTCACGATGGCCGCAGCTGCATCGGCATCAGCAACGCAAAGCGCTTCCAGAGCGTTCTCCACGGCATCGGCAGAGCTGCGGCCCATTTCGGTCAGCGAATTTTTCAGCGATTCCAGATCGGTGTCATACTGTTTACGGATACTCATAGCTGTTTCCTCCTTTAACCGAACCGACCGGAAATGTAGTCCTCGGTGCGTTTATCCTGCGGTGCGCTGAAGATCTGGGCCGTGGGGCCCACTTCCACCAGCTCGCCCAGCAGGAAAAAGGCGGTGCGGTCGCTGATACGGGCCGCCTGCTGCATGTTGTGGGTAACGATGACCACCGTGTAGTTCTTCTTCAGCTCACTCATCAGCTCCTCCACCTTCATGGTGGAGCCGGGGTCCAATGCGCTGGTGGGCTCGTCCATCAGCAGCACTTCGGGCTTCACCGCCAGTGCACGGGCG
>ERZ860668.1067-NODE-1067-length-18254-cov-7.354965_pt1 | contig 18254 bp, 18 predicted proteins | sample MGYA00510062_ERZ860668 | MGnify/ENA primary metagenome ERZ860668 (study PRJEB30046, sample SAMN00715258) | human gut metagenome | study: EMG produced TPA metagenomics assembly of the A metagenome-wide association study of gut microbiota in type 2...
CCACCCCCGGGATAGCCACCGGCGGCGGCGCCCAGCCGCAGGCCAGCGCTACGGACAGCGCCCCGAAGGACACATGGCTCAATCCGTCGCCGATCATGGAATACCGCTTGAGCACCAGCGGCACCCCCAGCAGCGCCGCACACAGCGACAGCAGCACCCCGGCGGCAAAGGCCCGGACGATAAAGGGATAGGTAAACATCTCCAGCAGCAGCGTCATGTCCGCTCACCTCCGAACCGCCGCCCGTAGGGGGAGGCGAGATATTCCGCCGTCGTGCCGTGGAACCACTTGCCCTGCCCGGCATAGAGCACGGTGTCGGCGTATTGCAGGGCGCTCTGCAGGTCGTGGGTCACCATGACGATGGCCAGCCCCTCATTTTTGTTGAGATAGGCCAGCGTCCGGTACAGATCCTGTGCGGCGGCGGGGTCCAGCCCCGTCACCGGCTCGTCCAGGATCAGCAGCTTGGGCATACCGATCAGCGCACGGGCCACGGCCACCATCTGCTGCTCGCCGCCGGACAGGGTGCCGGCAGCCTGCTTTGCGCGCTCGCGCAGCTTGGGGAACCAGTTGTAGCACTTTTCCAGATTTTCTGCAAAATGCGCCTTGGTCTCCTTATTGAATGCACCCAGTTCCAGATTTTCCAGCACGGTCATCTCGGTAAAGAGCTGACGGCCTTCCGGCACCTGCACGATGCCGCTGTCCAGAATAACGCGGGAGCTTTTGCCGGAGAGGTCTTCCCCGTTGAACTCCACCTTGCCGGAGCTGGCCTTGACCATGCCTGTGATGGTGCGCACCATGGTGGTCTTACCGGCACCGTTGGAGCCAAGGATGGCAACGATCTCGCCGTCCTTCACCTCAAAGCCGATATCCCACAGGATGTTCACAGAGCCGTAACCGGCGTTCAGACCTTCAACTTTAAGCACTTGCGCCCTCCTTTTTGGTGCCCAGGTACACCTCCATGACGTAAGGATCGTTCATGACCTGCTCGGGCGTGCCCTCAGCGATCTTTTCGCCGTGGTGAAGGACGATGACCTTCTCGCACAGGCTCACGACCGCCTTCATGATGTGCTCGATGAGCAGGATGGTGACACCGGACTCGTTGATCTTGCGGATCAGCTGGATGGCCTCTTCGGTCTCAGCCGGGTTCAAGCCTGCCATGTTCTCGTCCAGAAACAGCACTTCGGGCTTGGTGGCCAGAGCGCGGGCCATCTCCAGACGCTTCTGGTCCGGCGTGCCCATGTCCTTGGAGATCACATGACGCTTTTCGTACAGGCCGGTGAAGTGCAGCACCTCCATGGCGCGCTCCTTGGCCTCTTTTTCGCTCTTTGCACCGGCGTGGCCGAAGTAGGCGGCGGCGGTAACGTTATCCAGAACGCTCAGGTTCTTCAGAGGCTTCATGATCTGGAAGGTGCGGGCGATCTTCATGTTGGTGTACTCATACGCCTTTTTGTTGGTGATGTCCTCACCATTGTAGAAGATCTTGCCTTCGGTGGGCGGGTAGTAGCCGCAGATCATGTTGAAGGTGGTGGATTTACCAGCACCGTTGGGGCCGATCATGCCGGTGATGGAGCCTTTCTCCACCGAGAAAGAAACATCATGCACTGCGGTCAGACCCTTGAACCGCTTGGTCAGGCCCTGGACTTCAATAATAGGCTTTTCTGCCATAATTACTTCCCTCCCTTGTCTGCCATCAGCTCATACTCTTCCAGCACGTCCAGAGACGGCTTTTTGAGGATCTTTTCATCGATGAAGGTCTTGACCTTCGAGTTCATGTACCAGCCCAGAATACCGGACGGACGGAAGCGGATGACCACGATCAGCACGATGGCATACATCAGCATGTTGATGCCGGGCAGGATGGCGGCAAAGTTTGCACGCAGCAGTTCGCTCAGCGGGATCATGATGAGGCCGCCGATCAGCGGGCCTTCGATGTAGGCAGCGCCGCCCACGACTGCCGGCAGCACGATCTCCGTGGACTTGGACTGGATCATAACATCGGGGTCGATGTAGCGGATGTAGCTGACGTAGAAGAAGCCGACCAGACCGGCAATGATAGCCGAAATGACAACGGCAATGACCTTGTACTTGGTGGGGTTGATGCCGATGGCGGCGGCTGCGTCCTCATCCTCGCGGATGGTGCGCAGCGCAAAGCCCAGCTTGGAGCGGCCGATCTTCTTCATGATAAGGTAGACACCCACCATCATGACGAAGCCGATGTAGTAGTACGGCACCTTGCTGGTAAAGCGGAACTGCGCAAAGGAGTCCTTGCCGAAGGGCAGGCCCACACCGGATGCACGGCCGAAAAACTCCGAGTTGATGATGAACTGACGGATGGACTCGGCAAACGCGATGGACACCAGCGTGAAGTAGGGGCCGCGCAGGATCAGGCTGGGGAAGAAGATGACACCGGCCACAACGCCCACAACGAGCATATCCAGCACAGCGGCCACCCAGGGGTTCATGCCTGTCTTTGTGACCACCAGACAGCACACATAGGCACCCAGACCCATGTAAGCGGCCAGACCCAGCGAGTTCTGGCCGGTGATGCCGCCCAGAATGTTCCATGCCATGGACAGAGTGGACATATAGAAGGTGAGAACGAAAATGTTGATGATGTAAGGTTTATCCACGACCAGCGGGATCGCTGCGAAGATGGCGACGATGATAGCCAGAACGATCGCCAGATTGCGGTGATAGGTTTTAACTGCTTTTCTGGTATCCATCTTATCGCCTCCTCAGAATCATGACCTGACGCACGACCAGAATGATGATGAAGGTGACGAACACGATCATATCACTGTAGGACGGGCTGATGAACAATGCACTCATCTGCTCCAGCAGGCCCAGGAAAATACCGGCGAAGAATGCGCCGGGGATGGAGCCCAGACCGCCCACGACCACGACGATCAGTGCGCGGAAACCGAAGCTTGCGCCTGCGGTGGGATAGATGGTGTAGAACTGGGTCAGCAGAGAACCGGCGATACCGGCCAGAGCAACGCCCAGACCATAGGTCAGGATGTAAATTTTCTTGACGTTGATGCCCACGACCTCAGCACCAATGGGGTTCTGGGATACGGCGCGGATCTGCTTGCCGGTGGTGGAATACTTGAGGAAGGCAAACAGTGCAATGGCAACCACGATCAGGATCAGGAAGCTGACCAGACGCGGCAGCGCGATCGTGACCGGGCCCAGCGGAATGTAGGTCTGGGCATAAGGGGTAATGATCTTATAATAGGTGGAACCAAAGATGACCAGAGCGCCGTTGGTGAGCAGCAGGCCCAGACCGACGGTGAGGAACAGCAGGTTCGTAAAGCTCTTGGTCTTGAGCGAAGGGGTGATCAGAGTGGACTGGATCAGCGCACCCAGACCGAACATGAGCACTGCGACGATGGGAAGGGCTACATAGGGGTCCACCCCAAAGTAGGTATACAGAACATAGGTGATGTACATGCCCACCATCAACATTTCGCCGTGGCAGAAGTTAACGATGTTCATAACACCGAAAATGATGTTCTGGCCCATACCCATCAGGGAGTAGAAACCGCCCAGCAGGATCCCGTTTACCAGTGCTTGCAAAAAGACTTCCATTGACATCCTCCCGTTCTAAGCATCAGGCGATGGGAACAGATGATGCAAAAACTGCACGCTGCATCCGCCATCGGCCCGTACTCGTGATTGAAAATTGCCCTTGTGGACTCCATTTCCTCCCTTCTGCTCGTACAATTGAAATATCATCTGTATTGTAACGTAAGTGCAGCCTGTATACAAGATATTATTTCTACCAAACTTTGTCATAAATTTATATGGAAAGTGCCAGAATATCCCGGATTTTTTGGTATGTAAGTCAATTTTTGCGGTTAAAAATGGAGGATTGATGTTTAATTGACATAATTTTGTTACTATTTCAGGTCGGAAATTTACGGAAAATGCAGAAAGACCCGGCAGAAGAGCACCTGAACGTGTTCCCCTGCCGGGCTTTTTATCCATAAAATGGCATGTAGTATTCAAGATGAAGGCGCACCGCCGCCCTGTCTCGGGTCGTGGTTCCCAGCGTATGCTTCACGCCTTGGAGCGGCGTTCGCATCCTGCTGACCACGGCCCCAGCTTCGCTTCCCTGTACTCCCCTTTTTGTCGCTATGCGACATCTTCCCCCGACCGGGGGAAGTCTTTGCTCGCTGGCGGCGGTCAGCTCAGCTGCAATTCCCGTGCGGGTCAAATTAAAAACGCCATTGCGCATTGCAGCGGCAGTAACCACATTAGACATTCCTACAGGATGGGACCCAAACACTAAAAAAGAGCCCACTGGGCTCTTTTTTGCCGCCTGCGGGCGGCCGTGTTCCTTCGATTCCTCGTACGGGTTGCATGAAACAGCAACCACATTAGACATTCCTAGTTGTTGGGACCCGCGCACTAAGCAACAGCCCACTGGGCTGATTGCTTACCCTGCTGCGCACCGCCGCCCTGTTCGATTCCCGTGCGGGTCAAATTAAAAACGCCCTTGCGCAATGCGCAAAGGCGTTTTTATGACCCGTACGGGAATCGAACCCATGTTACAGCCGTGAAAGGGCCGTGTCTTAACCGCTTGACCAACGGGCCTTAGAAATACAGAGCTTCGCTAAAACCTCCGACTTTCATCATCCACTATTGCGGACGACCGTCCCCCTTATCTTAGCGAAACTCTGTAATGTGGTAGCGGTAACTGGATTTGAACCGGTGACACTTCGGGTATGAACCGAATGCTCTAGCCAACTGAGCTATACCGCCATATTTATTTTGTGCACTTGAACAGTGCTTTATTATTATATCCAATCGACCGCGATTTGTCAACAATTATTTCGCAAAAATTCAAAAATTTCTGAAATATCTCCTTCCATGGCATAAAAAGGACGCTGTAACAGAAAAAGTTACAGCGTCTTGCGCAAATCATTCCCGGTATTTCTCCATCATTTCCTTGAACAGCACAGCCGGAGAGGGCGGCGTGTAGGTAATGGCGTTGGCACCCGCCGCAATGGTGGCGGAAATGCTCTCGCCGGTCTTGCCGCCGCTGGCGATGATGGGCACATCCGGGAACTGCTCCCGGATCTTCGCCACCACCCGGGGCGTGTCGGTGCTGCAGGCCACATTCAGGATGGATGCCCCGGAATCAATGCGGCTCTGGATGTTGGTGTCCTCTTTTGTCACTGTGATGATGACCGGGATGTCCACCACCCGCGAGACCGCCAGCAGGTTCAGGTCAGAGATGGGGGAATTGAGCACCACGCCCATGGCACCCTGGCTCTCCACGTCGCGGGCAAGGTTCAGGGTGCGCACGCCGTGGGTGGTGCCGCCGCCCACACCGCAGAACACCGGGATGTAGGATGCCTTGATGATGGCATCGCTGATGGCCTGCTGGGGCGTGAAAGGATAGACCGCGAACACCGCGTCCGCGTCGCAGTTGCGGATGATGGCAAGGTCGGTGGTGAATACAAAGCTTTTCAGCCGCCGCCCGTTGATGACGATGCCGCTGGCGGCATATACCTCCTGGGGCATTTTCAGGATGTTGTGGCGCAGGCGGCTCTCTACGTTGGGGGAGATTTTCTTTTCAGCTGCCATGGGCAAGTCCTCCGTTTCTCAATTGTTTCAAATAGGAACTATATTATAGGAAAACAGGGGAGTTTATGCAAGAAACATCCTGTGAACAGTCTGCAAATAAAAATCGACCCTCTCCGTCAGTGCTTCACAGCGCCGGAGAGGGTCGTTCCTTTAATGTGTTTTAACGTATTCTAAAATATCCTCAGGCACGCTGGCCAGCGCATCGGCTCCGGCGGCAGTCAGCTCTGCGCGGCCCCGGAAGCCCCACAGCGCCCCCATGGCAGGCAGACCGGCATTGTGCCCGGTCAGGATATCTACGTCGCTGTCGCCCACGAACAGGGTGCTGGCAGGGTCTGCGTGCAGGTCCTGCATCAGGCTGTAAACACCGGTGGGGTCGGGCTTGGTGGGCACGCCCGGGCGGCTGCCCCGCACCAGAACAAACCGACCTGCCCCGAAATAATGCTCGATGATCTTGCCGCACAGCGGGTCAGCCTTGTTGGAGAACACCGCGCATTGCACGCCCGCGGTGTTCAGCGCGTCAATGAGGGCAGCAATGCCCGGGTAAGGCGCGGTCTTGTCCTCCTTGTGGGCATCGTACCGGGCGGTAAACTCCGCCAGCGTAGCGGCCAGCTGCTCCGGTGTGCGGGCATCGGCGGGCGAAAACCGCTCCACGAGCTTCGGGATGCCGTTGCCCACCATGTGCTTGAACTGCTCCACCGTAAACTCCGGCCACCCGTGCTGTGCGCACACCCAGTTGCCTGCATCGGCCAGGTCGTCGATGGTGTTCAGCAAAGTGCCGTCCAAATCAAATAATACTGTATGAATCATAACAATTTTACTTCCCCTAAAAACAATAACGTTATCTTTATGCCAAGGGCTCCCCCTATTGGGAGAGCTGTCACCGATCGGCGGCTGAGAGATTTAATTCGTTTCCATAAATCTGAAAAATTTCTCCGCATCCCGCAGCGGCACGCTCCTCACCTTGAGTTTTACCCAGCCGGGAAAGGTCAGGGTCAGGTTGGTGCGGCCAATGCTGGCAGCCCAGGGGCTTTGTGCTGCGGTCAGGCAGACATCCGGGTGAAACACACAGATGCAGTGCAGGTAGAGCCCCTGCTGCCGCCGCAGGGTCATGCGGCCCTCCCGCAGCCAGAGGCCCTCCCGCCGGTAGCCAGCCGCGGCCCCGGCCAGCAGTGCCCCAAAGAAGAAGGTGGGGATGAGCAGGGTCACGGTCAGCTGGGGCAGCACTGTGGCCGAGACCAGCGTCAGCAGCAGGCAGAGGGCAAAGGGAATGCCTGCCGGTGCAAAAAAGATGAGACTGCGCTGCTCGGTGCGGGCCAGCAGGTCGGGCGGCATCCGGAACTCCGGCAGCAGCTCCCGGAACAATGCCTCCTCGCCGCTGCGGTAGACGAACAGCGGCAGCTCGGGGGAGCAGCCGCCCGCCGTTACAAAGACCGGCCAGCGCTTCATCAGCCGGGCGGCGGGGGAGATGCGGACATCTGCAAAGTTGATCTCGCTTGTCCGTACCCGGCACTCGAAGTGCCCCAGCCAGCCGCCCCGGCTGCCAATCTGGTCGGCTGTGTGCCAGACAGTGTAGTGCACGGTCTGGGCAAAGCTGCGCATCAGGCTGGCCCCCAGCAGAAAGCCTGCGGCCGCCAGCAGCCATGCCGCGCCTGCAGGGAGCCACCGCGCCGCGAAGCGGGCCAGAAAGCTCACCTGGATCTGGGCAAAAACGGCAGGGTTCCAGTCCGAAACATCCCGGGTCTGGCGCACGGCCAGCACAAACAGGGCCAGCGTGGAGAGGCCGTTGGCCCCCAGAAAACCCAGCGCCGCCCGCTCCCCTCCGGCGGGCCGGTGCAGGGTAGGCTTTACCAGAGGCATCAGCTGGTCTGCCACCGCCTCGGCATCGGCTTTGGGCAGGCAGACCGAAAGGGTGTGCTTTTGCGCAGCGCCCACCGGGTAAAGGGTCAGGCGGCTTGCCCCGGCCATCCGGTAGAGCAGGGGCCGGTCGATGGTCAATGCAGCCAGCATTTCGCCCCGCAGGGCACGATCCAGCCGGATGCCCAGCCGCCAGTGCAGATGAAAGACACCGGTGTCGTCCAGGCTCCAGCTGCTCACACGCAGGATGCCCCAGCTCACGGCGCAGAGTAAAAGGAACAGCAGCGCATCCTGCCGCAGAGCCGTGTGCAGGGCTGTCCAGTTCCGCTCAAACAGCACCTGAACCAGCGGCAGCAGATAGACCACCAGCGTTTTGCGCAGAAACCGCAGGACGGTAAAGGGGTGCAGGCGGCGTTCATTCATCGGATCTCCTCCGCAAGGGCATGGGTGAGGGCAGCGGCCTGCTCTGCCGGGACCGCCGGTAAAATAAACCGCGTGCCCGGTGCCGTGATGACGACCACCGATACCCCTGCCAGCCGGAGCAGCGGCGTGCGCAGCCGGAACAGCCCTGTTACGGCCCTGCGTCGGATCGCCCGCCGCAGCGGGAAGACGATGCCGGAGTACACCGTCAGGGTCTCCGCGCCCAGCGCAGCGGCATAGCTGCAGGCGCGCTGGTACACCACCGCCACCAGTGCGGCCCAGAGCAGGCAGAACACCACCCCGGCGGGCAGGCTCTGCCAGAACACAAAGGGAGCCGCCAACAAGCCCGGGATGGCGGCCCAGCAGCAGAGCACAGCCCGGCCCCGGGGCGGGATGATGAGCGCCGTGCGGCGCAGCTCCCGCTCCGTCACTTGCTGTTCAGCTCCCAGGCATCGGTCAGCAGGTGCAGGGTATCGTCCTGCGTCAGCACCAGGATGCGGTCCCAGGGCAGCAGAACGGTGTTGCCGTGGGGGATGATGAACTCGGTGTCGCGGGTGATGCTGACCAGAATGGCATCACCGGGAATGGGCACATCCATGATGGCCTTGCCCGCAAACTTGAAGTTCTCGGGCAGCAGGATCTCGTTCAGGCTGGCTGTGCCGCCGCCCAGGCTGAGCAGCTGGCGGATGGTGTCCGTCTCGATCTCCCGCTCCAGAATGTGGCTCAGGTTGTCGGTGCCGCAGACCACGGTGTCCACGCCTAAGGTGTGCAGCAGCTCCCGGTTCTTGGGGTTGGAGGCCCGGGCCACGGTGCGGTCCACGCCGAACTCCCGCTTGGCGATCTGGCAGGCCACGAGGTTGTCCTCGTCCGAGCCGGTCACGGCCACAAAGGCGTTGCAGCTGCCAACATCGGCGGTGCGCAGGGTGTCCACGCTGATGGAATCGCCGCAGATCACGGGGATGTCCAGCGAATCTGCCAGCATCCGGCACTGGGCCTCGATGGGTTCAATGATGACCACCGAATGGTGGTTCGTCAGCAGGCTCTGGGCCAGATACCGCCCAACACGCCCGCCGCCTGCAATACAAACTTTCATATAAAAACCTCATAATACTTAAAGTATATAGAAACTTTGCCTGAACCAGCTCTTGGCTCCCCCTTTGGGGGAGCTGGCAAAGCCGTCAGGCTTTGACTGAGAGGGTGAGCCAGTTTCCATTATTTCGCCAGCGCACGGAACACTGCCTGTTCTGTCAGGATGGTGGGGCAGATCGTGTCCAGCTCGTAGGTCTTGTGGTAGAGCACCTGCAAATGCGGGTCGGAGACGCGGCAGATGACCTTTTCGCGCCGGAAGATGTTCTTTGCGATCTGTGCAGCCATCAGGTTCACGGAGTCATCCTCGCTCACGGCGGCCACCGCGTCGCAGTTCTCCACGCCGCCCTGCTTGAGGATGTCGGGGTCGGTGGGGTCGCCCACAAGGGCCGTGCCGCCAAAGGAGTAATCGTCAAAGCTGTCCAGCCGCTTGAGCTGCTCAGGGTCCTTTTCGACCAGGGAAATATCATGGCCGATGCGTTCCAGATCCCGCACCAGTGCCGCGCCCACCTGGTCGCAGCCGATCACCAGAATATTCATGGATGTCACCTCATTGTTCAAAATCTGTTTTTATCTGGCCCGGCAGTCCGTGTCAGAAGGAAACACAGGGAAAAGCGTTGTGTCCAGTATAGCATATTTCCGGCGGCAGATAAATACAGAAAAAGCAGACAGTGCTCCTGTATAAAATTTGTGATTTTTCGTGCGCAGGCTCTCAGAATATGATATACTGGAAAGCGAACCCAATCTGAATGTGTGCAGAGCGCCTGTGCCGCTTTGCAGGGAGGAGAACCCATGTTTCTTGAAATACTGAAAGCCATCCTGATGGGCATTGTGGAGGGCATCACCGAGTGGCTGCCCATCTCGTCCACCGGCCACATGATCCTGGTGGAGCAGGTGGTCAAGTTCAACGCCAGCGAGGAATTCATGTCCATGTTCCGCGTGGTCATCCAGCTGGGTGCCATTCTGGCCGTGGTGGTGCTGTTCTGGAATAAGCTCTGGCCCTTCGGCCTGCGCCATGGCCGCGTCTGCTCCAAACCTGCCGTCTGGCAGCTCTGGTTCAAGGTGGTGGCCGCCACCATTCCGGTGCTCCTCATCAGCCCGCTGGACGACTGGTTTGAGGCCCGCTTCTACAATTACATTACAGTCGCCGCCATGCTGATCCTGTACGGTGTCCTCTTCATCCTTGTGGAGAACCGCCGCACCGCCCCGCATGTCACCCGGTTGGAACAGATCACCTACCGCGAAGCCTTCATCGTTGGCGTGTGGCAGATGCTGGCCATCATCCCCGGCACCTCCCGCTCCGGTGCCACCATCGTGGGCGGCCTGCTGCTGGGTCTGTCCCGTGCCTGCGTGGCCGAGTTCACCTTCTTCCTCGCCATCCCGGTTATGGCGGGCGCGTCCCTGCTCAAGGTGGTCAAGTTCGTCCTCTCCGGCGCTGCGATGACCGGCACCGAGATCGCTGTCCTCGTGGTGGGCTGCGTGGTCGCCTTTGTGGTCAGCCTTGCCGCCATCCGCTTCCTGATGGATTACGTCAAGCGCCATAACTTCAAGTTCTTCGGCCTCTACCGCATCGTGCTGGGCCTGATCGTCCTGGCCGTGGCCGCCATCACCGCCATTGCGTAAATCGCCCCCGAACCCCCCAGCCGCCCGCCCGGGCGGCTTTTTTGCGCCCTGGGGCAATTGCACCGGCCCCGGCCTTGTGCTATACTGGAGCCATAAAGAGAGAACCCGGCGGCGGGAGAGTGCCGCGCCTGAAATTGTCAAAAACGGAGGAGATCCCTATGGAAGCATCGACTGTATATTACACCGACTTCCGGTGTCCTGTGGGCACCAGCCTGACCGAAAAACTGCGCCGCCTGTGCATTGCGGCGGGCATCAAGAGCATTGATATGGACGGCAAGTTCGTGGCCATCAAGATGCACTTTGGTGAGCTGGGTAACCTGGCTTTCCTGCGCCCGAACTACGCCAAGGTGGTGGCAGACCTGTGCAAGGAGCAGGGGGGCCAGCCCTTCCTGACGGACTGCAACACGCTGTACCCGGGCAGCCGTAAGAACGCGCTGGAGCACCTGAGCTGCGCGCAGGAAAACGGCTTCTGGCCCATGACCACCGGCTGCCAGATCATCATTGGCGATGGCCTGCGCGGCACCGATGAGCTTGAGGTGCCCGTGCCCAACGGCGAATACTGCAAGACCGCCAAGATCGGCCGCGCCATTATGGATGCCGACATCTTCATCAGCCTGACCCACTTCAAGGGCCACGAAGCGACCGGCTTCGGCGGAGCCATCAAGAACATCGGCATGGGTTGCGGTTCCCGTGCGGGCAAGATGGAGCAGCACTCTTCCGGTAAGCCCGCCGTGCAGGAGGAACTCTGCCGCGGCTGCCACCGCTGCGCCAAGGAGTGCGGCTCCGATGCCATCCGCTACAACGAGAACAACAAGGCGGTCATTGATTACGAAAAGTGCAAGGGCTGCGGCCGCTGCATCGGTGCCTGCAACTTCGATGCCATTTATTCCATCGACAGCAGCGCCAACGAGGAGCTGGACCGCAAGATGGCAGAGTACGCCGCCGCCGTCTGTGCAGACCGCCCCTGCTTCCACATCAGCCTGGTGCAGGATATCAGCCCCAACTGTGACTGCCACGGCGAGAACGATGCCCCCATCCTGCCGGATATCGGCATGTTTGCCTCCTTTGACCCCGTGGCGCTGGATCAGGCCTGTGCCGATGCCTGCCTGAACGCACAGCCCCTGCCCAACAGTCAGCTGGGCCAGAACCTTGCAAAGCCCGGCTGGAACTGCCACCACGACAACTTCAAGGATTCCAACCCCAATGTCGAGTGGAAGGCAACGCTGGAGCAGGCCGAAAAGATCGGCATGGGCACCCGCCAGTACACCCTGAAGAAGATCTGAACATAAAAATAAGCCCGACAACGTCGGGCTTATTTTTATGTCTCTTGCATTCAGGGGCAGACGAAACGATCAATACTCGCTGGAAGCCGGGACCAGTACGTCAATGACATCGGCCAGGGCTTTCCAGTTTTCCTCGGAACAGCCGGGCAGCTCTTTGGCATCCAGACCGGCATCCTCGATGCGGCCGGTCATGCTGTCCTTGTCGGTCAGCAGGGTCTCGGCATCGGCCTTGATGAGCGGCCAGGCATCGGCAAAGCTCTGCTGGTCATCGGCGCTCAGGCCGTCGAACCACTGGGTATAGGCAGCTTTGATGTCGCTGACCGGCTGGATGCTCATGTTGCAGCCATCGGCCCATTTCAGCAGGGAAGCCGCCGCGATGACGGATTTCAGCGAGCAGCCGGACACGCCGGGGCCCCAGCCAAGGCAGGGGGCAAAGGCATCGTCCGGGTCAGAGAGGGAGAACAGGGAGTTCTCGCCTGCGTCCAGCGGGCCCACCTTGCCGGTATCGGCGGTCACGGTGGAAGAGGGGATGCTCTCGCTTGCAGAAGCGGAAGAGCTGGAAGCGGCAGTGCTGCCGGAAGAGGTGCTGCAGCCTGCCAGCACGCCGCACAGCAGGGCGGCGCAGACCAGCAGGGAAAGAATACGCTTGCGAATCATAGGAAAGCCTCCTTTTATCGTGTTCCGGCCCATCTGCCGGAGAAACTGCTCTGGTACATTTCTAGTATACTGTTCTGCCGGGCTGTTGTCAATCGGCGTGCGCAGGACGATTTTTCACTCCGGCTGTGCAAATTATACAAACTTTTGTCCTTTTTTTCTCAGTCGGGCGGGATTGACATTTTTTGCGCTGGCGCGTATAATCCGGCCATGGTCAAACTGGGAGAAATGAATGAAGAACCGGAAAAAGGGGGAGAAACGGATGCAGAAATTTCTGCGGCGGCTGGAACGCTTTTCACAGTCGCTGCTGTCGCCGCTGTCTTATCTTTCGGCGGCGGGCCTGCTGCTGGTGCTGGGGGCGCTGCTCACCAGCAAGCCCTTGTGTCAGGCGCTGCCGGTGCTGCAGTGGGCTCCGCTGCAGCTGGTGGGGCAGCTGCTTTACAACGGGATGATGGTGCTCATCAACAACCTCAGCGTCATTCTCTGCGTGGGGGTGGCTGCCGTGCGCGCCAAAACCGAAAAGCAGGATGCCGCCCTGCTGGCGCTGATGGCTTACCTTGTGTTCCTCACAGCCAACCACACCGCGCTGGAAGCGCTGGGACTGCTTGCCCAGCCCAACGGGATGACCGGCCTTGCGGGCACGGGCCAGACCACCATTCTGGGCATTCAGGTGGTGGACACCGGCGTGGCAAGCGGCATCGTGCTGGGCTTTGCGGCGGCGTGGCTTTTCAACCGCACCTGCGAAAAGCAGTTTTATGGCATGATCACCCAGCTCTATTCAGGTCTGCGGTGGTCGTTTTTGTGGCTGTCGGCGCTGGCGGTGGCACTGGGGCTGGGGTTCTGCTTTGTCTGCCCGCCGCTGCAGCGGACGATCAGCGCCCTCACGGGCTGGATCGCGGCTTCAGGGAACGCGGGTGTGTTCCTTTACGGCTTTCTGGAACGGCTGCTCATCCCCACCGGCCTGCATCACCTCATCTATATGCCCTTCCAGTTCTCTTCGCTGGGCGGCAGCCTGACTGTAGGCTCTGTGACCTACACGGGCGCTTACGCCGTCTGCATGACCGAGTACACCATGGGCCTGCCCCTCTCAGACGGCATCGTCTGGATGTACACCGGCTTCACCAAGACCTTTGGCTATCTGGGCATTGCAGCGGCCTTCATCTTCACGGCCCGCAGGGAGAACCGTGCCCGTACCGCCGCCGCTATGATCCCGCTGGCGGTCACGGCCTCGGTGGCCTCCATCACCGAACCCATTGATTTTCTGTTCTGCTTCGTTTCGCCCCTGCTCTGGGTGGCCCATGCGGTCATTACGGGCGGCTTTATGGTGCTGCTCCATGTCCTGCACGTCCGGGCCTTTACCTCCAACCTGCTGGGGTCGCTGGTGTTCAACCTGAGCGCCGGGGAGCAGCTGCAGAACCTGCCGCTGCTCTATCTGCTGGGCCTTGCGGAGATCCTGACCTACTTTGCCGTGTTCAGCATCCTCATCAAAGCAAAGAATCTGCCCACCCCGGGCCGGGAAGCAGCCCCTTCCACAGACCAGTCCCCGTACGCCGACCCGCAGGAGGTGTGCCGGTTCATCGCCGCGCTGGGTGGGCCGGAGAACATCGCCCAGCTGGGAAACTGCTTCACCCGCCTCCGGCTCACGGTGCGGGATGCTTCGCTGCTGGATATGGGGGCTCTGCTCGCCCTGCCCCATAAAGGTCTTGTGGTGCAGGGCACCCGGGTCCAGCTGGTCTGCGGCCTGCACGCCGCCCAGCTCCGCCATGCGCTTGAACAGCAGCTTGCCGAGATGGCCCCGGTGTGATTGCATTTTGATAAGAGAAACGGTATAATTGTGGCGAAACCTCTCAGTCGTCTGCGGCGACAGCTCCCCTGACAGGGGAGCCAAGAAAGGCCCCTGCCTCTCCTATTAGGCAACAACAACAACCGCCGCCAGTGGCGGATGAAGGGAGTTGTTGTTGGGGCAGCGGCCAACAAGGCACAAGTGCAATACTTTGCACGAAGTGGACGCTGGGAGCCGCAACTCGTATGCTGGCGTAAAGCGCCTGAGAGGTTTATTTTACAAACAAAAAGGAGAATGATTATGGCAACACCCCACATCAGCGCTGAAAAAGGCGATTTCGCAAAGACCGTCCTGATGCCCGGCGATCCGCTGCGGGCAAAGTTCATCGCGGATACCTTCCTCAAGGATGTCCGCCAGGTCACCGGTGTCCGTGGAATGCTGGGCTTTACCGGCACCTATGAGGGCCGCCCCATCAGTGTGATGGGCAGCGGCATGGGAATGCCCTCCATCGGCATCTACTCCTACGAGCTGTACAAGTTCTACGATGTGGACAACATCATCCGCATCGGCTCTGCCGGCAGCTACACCGACAAAGCCAAGCTGTTCGATGTGGTGCTGGCCGCCGGTGCCGTGAGCGAGAGCAACTATGCCCGGGTCCAGAGCGGCTTTGAGGGGGACCTCACCCTGCCCAGCCAGACCCTGAACGACAAGCTGCGCGCTTCCGCCGCAAAGCAGGGCATCCCCCTGATCGAGGGCAACATCCATTCCTCCGATGTGTTCTATCGCCAGCCCTCCGATGAAAAGCCCACCTACTGGGAAAAGCTGCGGGATGAGCGCGGCTGCCTGTGTGTGGAGATGGAGAGCTTCGCCCTCTTCGCCAACGCTCAGGTCCTGGGCAAGAACGCCGCCTGCCTGCTGACCATCTCCGACAGCTTTGTCTCCCCGGAGATCACCACCGCCGAGCAGCGCCAGACCAGCTTCACCAACATGATGAAGGTCGCACTGGGCGCGGAGTACTGATTTGCATTCACAAAAAGGGTTGTTGTCACACGACAACAACCCTTTTATGTTTTAAGTGTCACTATAATGTCCGAAACAGGATGCGATAATGATATTGCCGTCCTGCTCTTTATAAACAATGCGGTGCGTATCGTCGATGCGGCGGCTCCACCATCCACTCAAGTCACCTTTTAAGGGTTCGGGTTTTCCAATGCCCTCGTAGGTGTTCCGCTGGATGTCTTTCAGAAGTGTGTTGATACGCTTCAGCAGCTTTTTGTCTCGCGTCTGCCAAAGGCAGTAGTCCTCCCATGCTTCCTCTTCCCAAAGCAATCTCATTTAATCTACCTCGATCAAATCGTGCTCAGTGAGCTTGGCTTTTCCGGTATCGATGTCGTGGACGATCTGGCGGAGATGATTGATGTTGCTTTCCGAGTAGAACGGGTCGGCGGAAACCTCAAAGGGAATGCGGTGCTCCCGGGAAACTTTTTTGGCGAAAATCGTGAATGCCGTTGTCATAGAAAGTCCCATCTCGGCGCAAACCTCTTCCATGCTGCGTTTCAGGTCTGGGTCCATCCGGAAGTTCACATTGACTGCATTTGCCATTCTAATACGCCTCCTTCTTGATTCTATTATATGCGTCTGTAATGAAAAATGCAAGAACTTTCGTTACATGATAAATGAACAACGAGAAATCTCTTGAAGAATTTGAGAACACGCCGTATAATTGAAGTGCAAAAGAGGGGATGAAAGATGAACGACTTTCAACCAAATCAGGATATCTGCCTTGTACCTTATTACCCAGCCTATGAAATTGCGCTTCAGTGGCATCGAGACGCAGAAACGTTTGTTTATACTTTAGAATGAAAAGGAGGCCCCTATGACCAATCTGACTTTAGACGAAAAGAAAGCCCTGATCCGGATGGCACTGGAAGCCCGGGAACAGGCCTATGCGCCCTACTCCGATTTCATGGTGGGTGCCGCCCTGCGGGCCGAGGATGGCCGCATTTTCACCGGCTGCAATGTGGAAAACGCTGCTTTTACCCCCACCAGCTGCGCTGAGCGTACGGCCCTGTTCAAGGCGGTGAGTGAGGGCGTGACCCGCTTCACCGACATTGCCGTGGTGGGCTCTCGCCGCGGCGAGGTGAACAAGCAGATCACCTCGCCCTGCGGGGTCTGCCGTCAGGCGCTGTTTGAGTTCGGCGGACCGGAGCTGAATGTCATCATGGCAAAGACCCCCGATGATTTCATCGAGCGCAGCATGGACGAGCTGCTGCCCTTCGGCTTTGGCCCCTCCAACGTGGCGGGCAACAAAGCCGTGGAAGGGTGAGGCGGGAAGCGGATATTTTGCCAAAATTGGCGAAGCAGTACGACTTTTACGCGAATTTTACAAAAAATCTGTAAAGATTTTGTAATCGGAAATGCCTTGCTTTCCTTACATGACCCGGCTATACTTGGGTCAGTAAATGTGCAAGTGTGCGCATTCCCTTTTTAAAGCGCAATTTTTAATGTATAAAAAGGAGAGTTTTCTTATGATGATTTCTCGTCGTAACTTCCTGGCTGTGGCTGGCGCTGCAGCTGCTGCCGCTGCTCTGACCGCCTGCGGTGGTTCTTCCTCTTCCACCAGCACCGCTTCTTCTGCAGCTTCTGAGGCTGGCTCCAAGGCTGCCAGCAAGATCACAAAGGTCGCTCTGACCTGCGATACCGGCACGATCGATGACGAGAGCTTCAACCAGGCTTGCTGGACTGCTGTTTCCGGCTACATGGGTGACAACTGCCAGTACTACATCCCCGAGGCTGACGCTTCCGATGAGGATCGTGAGACCATGATCCGTCAGGCTGTCAACGACGGCGCTGAGGTCATTGTCTGCGTCGGCTACCTGTACGGCGCATCTCTGGCATGGGCTGCTGAGCAGTACCCCGATGTCAAGTTCATTGCTATCGATGTCACCCAGGGCGATATCGGCACCGATGAGATCCCCTCCAACTGCTACTGCATCACCTTCAAGGAGGAGCAGGCAGGCTATCTGGCAGGTTACGCCATTGCCAAGGACGGCAAGACCAAGCTGGGCTTCCTGGGCGGCATGGCTGTTCCCGCTGTCATCCGTTACGGCTACGGCTTTGTGCAGGGCGCTGATGCTGCTGCTCAGGAGCTGGGCACCAACATCGACATCAACTACTTCTACGGCGGCCAGTTCTACGGCGATGCAAACATCACCTCCCGTATGGAGGGCTGGTACTCCAACGGCACTCAGGTCGTCTTTGCCTGCGGCGGCGGTATCTACACCTCCGCTGTTGAGGCTGCTCTGAAGAACAACGGCTACGTCATCGGCGTTGACGTTGACCAGAACTACATCGGTGCAAACGGCGTTGCTGACGGCACCTATGCTTACAACCCGTTCATCACCTCCGCTATGAAGGGCCTGTCTGAGGCTGTTTCTACTTCTCTGTCCGACATCGAGGCAGGCGAGTGGAGCACCATCGCAGCAACCAACGGCAACTTTGGTCTGGAGGACGGCGATTACGTCGGCCTGCCCACCGCTGAGGACAGCTGGAACTTCGAGACCTTCACGGTTGAAGAGTACGAGGAGCTGAAGCAGAAGATCGCTTCCGGCGAGATCGTTGTTGACAACAGCTCTGATGACGCTACCAAGCCCACCGTCAGCGAGTTCACCAACGTCACCTACATCCAGTAAAATTTGAACAGTCCGCAAGGGCTGTAGGGAACGACCCTCTCCGTCATTGCCGCCAGGCTTTGACGGAGAGGGTCGTTTTTGTCTCGCGAAAAATCGTGCAGCTTGCACAAAAGTAATACTTATAAGAGTACATCCCGCCAAAAAATCAAAAAGAAGTGTGCAAAACCGCAAAAATACGGTATAATGGTACACAGAATAGTATAGGTGTCGATTTGACACGAAAGGAGAGTGAGCAGATTGGCAGAGGATTTTGTGATCGAGATGCTCCA
>ERZ860668.1071-NODE-1071-length-18197-cov-19.278911_pt1 | contig 18197 bp, 18 predicted proteins | sample MGYA00510062_ERZ860668 | MGnify/ENA primary metagenome ERZ860668 (study PRJEB30046, sample SAMN00715258) | human gut metagenome | study: EMG produced TPA metagenomics assembly of the A metagenome-wide association study of gut microbiota in type 2...
AGCCACCCCGTCTTCGTTATGACCGGGCTGCGAGTTACAGAAGTACCTTTTGTGACGTACCGGACGATTGAACTATTCTGTTGTCAAAGAACGTATGGAAAATCTGCGGAAGTTGGGTTTCCAAAAAATCAGCTTCTATATACGAGCCATCGAGAGGAGCTAAAAGACACCCTCGCTTTTAAGAATTCACAAAAAGTTCATAAGTAGTCTTAGCCGTGAGTTTTCTGAAACCGGGACGTTGCATACGCCGGAAATAAAAAAAGATCGCTCAATAGGTAGCCGACGAGAACAGCGGTTTCGTAGCATCCGAAGCAGGATTGTAATCAAATTGTTGCATTTAGAAATGCTCACCTTGAAATTCTTCTCTCACTTGGTAGGCATCGAGAAAGACCTTTAGACACCCATAATTTTGAGAATTAACAAAAAAGTCACATTTGGATTGTTTTACAATGTAAAAAAATCTATGTATTCCTGCCACAGACTGCAATGACACATCAGTGGCAGAAATATGATTTAGAGCGATTCTTCGCGGTTCATGGCGGTAATCGCTTTGTGTTTTGATTTTTCTTGCTGAAGCTGCTCCAACTGCTTCAGCACAGATTCTTTCTCTGGGGTCTTGCCGCCCGGTGCGGAAAGCTGCTGCTTATTCAGCACAAGGTCGATATACTTGCGCACATTTTTCAGTGCGGTCAGGTCAGGCTGCAAAGTTTCCAGCTGGCTGCGCAGCTCTGCGCTGCCCGATTGCAGCGCAGAAAATTCGGCATCCAATGCCGAAAAATCCACGGTCGTGCCGCCGTTCAGCTTCATCAGAGTGCGGACAGCTTTATTGAAAGCGTCCAGTTCTTCTTTGTGCTGGGCTGCATAGGCATCCTTTGTCAGCTTGAAGTTCTTCTTTAGAAAGGTATCGTGGATGGGCTTCAGCTTGGCATGGATGGCAGCAGCGTCCTTGATCTGGGCGATTGCCCGCATCCGGTTCTCGTTCTGCTTCAACTGCTTACGCAACGGGGCGGCGGTCTGGCTCAGGTCTTTGATTGCAGCGTTCAAGTCCTCGACCGTGTTCAGCGAGTGGGCTTTCAGATAATCAACAGCCTGCATGACTTCGTTGAGGTCACGGGCAGAACATTTCAGTTGCGCCTTGCTCGACCAATCGCTGCGCTGCTCATTGCGGAGATTGAAATAGTCCACCAGAAGATCGGACAGCGTTGGCTCCTTGGCCTGTTCCAGTGCGTCCAGAAGAATCTGCTTCTTTTCGGTCAGGTCTGCGATCCAGCGTTGCAGACCTCGGATAGTGCTGCGAATGGACTGCATCAGGCTGTTGGCCGCGCGAATATCCCGGTTGAGATTTCCGAGAAAGGTTTCGATTCCTCGCTTTTCCATCTGGTGAGCAGCGGGGCCGAGATGGACGGTCGGAATCTGCTGCACTCCCTGCCGCTCGAATGAGCGGAGGTCAACACGTTCCGGTCTGCCAGCAGCTTCCAGATAGCGGTTGGTAACAACTTCCCAACTATGCCGCCAGACCTCAGCATACTTCTGGTCGTTCCAGTCCACCGTGTTCTCCTTGTGGCATTTCCAGTTCCCGGAAGGGAGCCGAATGCGCTCACCGTTTTCGTCAAGGTCGTATACCTTTCGGGCTTTCGGAAGCCACTTGCCGTATTCGTCCATTGCCCGAATCGTCAGCAGAATGTGGGCGTGTGGGTTCCCATCGCCCTTGTCGTGAATGGCGAAGTCAGTAACCATGCCTTTGGAAACAAACTGCTCGTTGCAAAATTCTTTGAGCATGGGAAGATACTGGTCTTTTGGAACTTCTCTCGGAAACGCCAGCACGATACGCCGGGCAAGCTGGGAGTTCCATTGATTCTCCACAGCTTCTACTGCGTTCCAGAGCGTTGCCCTGTCTGCATATCCGGGCGGCGCATGGGACGGCAGCATGATCTCGGCGTGGACGAGTTCTTTCTTCTTGTTGTAGAATTTCGTTTTTTGGTCGTACTCGCTGAACAGCCGTTCGCCGCTCTGGTAAGCGGCCCCGGCAACAGCAGACTGCCCTTGGCTGCGTTTTACGATGGAAATTTTGAAGTGCGGACACGGAATAGGCATCACCCCCTTGTGAACATTTGAAACGTTCCCTTGTAAAAAATGTGGATTTATGATACTATTATCTTGGATAAGTAGACAGAAAGCTGGTGAGCCGATGTCAGAAAGAAAATCAGAACAAGAACTGGACTTTGAGCAGAAGCACAAGGAAGATTTGCAGCGGATTCGAGAGTTTCGTTTGATTGATGATGATTTTATGGCTGCGGTGTTTGAAGACCACGACTGCGCAGAATTCTTGCTCCGAATCATCCTGAAGCGGGACGATTTGGTTGTGCGAGAGGTTCATGGACAATACAGCATTAAAAATTTGCAGGGACGCTCGGTTCGGCTGGACATTCTGGCGGTAGACCGAAACAACCGTGCATATAATATTGAAGTCCAGCGCAGTGACCGGGGCGCAAGTGAAAAACGTGCTCGCTACAATAGCAGCTTGCTTGATGCAAACCTGACAGATTCCGGTGAGGAATACGATGCGTTGAATGAAACCTATGTCATCTTTATCACAGAAAACGATATTTTGAGGGCTGGGCTTCCGATTTATCATATTGACCGAACTGTTCAGGAAACCGGAATGATCTTTAATGATCAGGCTCATATCATCTATGTCAACTCGCAGATCAAGGATGAAACGGCGCTTGGTAAATTGATGCATGACTTTTTCTGTACCGATTCCAGCAAAATGTACTATCCCATTTTGGCCAATCGAGTATGGTACTTCAAAGAAAACGAGAAGGGAGTGGCAACTATGTGCAGAGCTATGGAAAAAATGCGGGATGAAACCGCAGCTGAGCAGAACATCAAAACTCTTTTGGTGTCTGTAAAGAACCTGATGAAAAACATGAATCTCAGCCCAGAACAGGCTATGGATGCCATGGGGATTTCTGAGGATGACCGTAAGATGTTACTGCAAAGAATTTGATGCTCTTTTGATTGAACTTTATCCCTAAAAATACAAAAGCCGACTAGGATTTTCCCGGTCGGCTTTTGTACTTTATATCGTGTTCTTCTGCAAAAGGATAGCTGCAAAGCAGCGCAAGGAAAATGCAGTTTTCCTTGGGATGGAATCGGGCTGGCGCACAAACGCCAGCTTCGATTTCATCGAGCCGTCTGCAAGACCGCAATTTCACCGGAACGGTGTATAATTGCGCCCTATTTCATAGGGGGTTCGGAACGTTCTGCTTTTCGTGAACGTCATGCACCATCTTTGCAAGCGCCAGCACGACTTCCGGTTGACGAAACGAGATTTTCAAAAGCTCCATCACCTGATCGTCCGTCAGTTCTCCCGGACAGACCAGAAAGCTTTCCAGCATTCCCGCACGGGTGCAAAGACGATGCACACGCTCTCTCCGGTTCAGCTCCGACATCTGGCGTTCAAGGATCTTTTCCCGGTGCTGACAAGAGCGCAGCTTCTGCTCTGCTTTGGCTTTTTCGCTGCGGAGGTAAGCAAGATCGGTTTTCGGTTGGGTCAATGGCATCACGCTCCCTCTAAATTCTATTTGATCGGAATCAACCGATCCTCAATTTCAATTCTGTTAACCTGATCAAAATCATATTCATAGATAGATGCGATAATCAGCTGATTTTCCGAAAAGTCTCTCTTTAAGATGCTCATCATCATCTTTATATTTTCTTGATCAACTTCTTTTCCCGTGGGAGAATCCAAAATTATGGGCAACTTTATGCCAAGCTTTTTTTCAACAGCCAGGATATATGCTAATCTGAAAGAGAAAACCGTTTTATGAAGAACCGCTCCTGATAATTCTTTTAGATTTGAGGTGAATAGATAAGAAGGAGAAATGGTATCATCGTCACCCACACCCATTTCTGTTGCGTAACGAAGAATATCCGCATACAAACTCATTACAACAGCATTGTTGCTCTTTGTTAATTCTCTTATTTCAGCGCGAACACTTTTTAGCTTTTTTTCGGATTTATCTAATTCACCCTTTATTACGACAGAATTCATTGGTGTTGAAACAATGCGTTTGTCAAAAATTTCTGCGAGGTTTTCAGAGGTTAGAAAAGACATTTGTTCATTTTCCGCTGCTTTCACCTTTTCTTTTTGTTCCAGCTGATTTTCTAGGGCCGCTAGATCGGATGAAAGCATTTTGCGTTTTGAAACCAACAATTCAACGGAATCGTTGAGTCCTATAATGTTATCTTCCGTAACTGGAATCTGATTTCCAATCTCATCCTGAACAACCAAGTTCATTTCGGATACAAATTTTCGGAAATTTTTATTACTGGATAGTGCCCGGTCTACTCGTTTGAGTTCTCGCTTAATTCCACCTATTTGAAACAAAATTTGCTGAATTTCACTTGTGGCATATTCATTATAACTCTCTGGTGCAAGGCTTCCCATATCAGCTGCCACTTGATCTCTATATTGAGCAATACTGAACATTTGTTTGTACTTCGAAATGTTCCTTGTCAGTCTGTTTTCTTCTGCAAGTAGTTCATTGCAGTTGCAACCGGAAAGGCCGCGTATTAATTCCTCAATATTGAAATGAACGCTTCCAATAACGGTTCCGCGATTTAACAACGTCCAACCTTTTTCTTGATCGATATAAAAAGTTCCTAATAAATTCAAAAGAATATCGTCATTGCAATTTCCAAACAGCAATTTATGAAGCTCCAATTCTTGCGCCGGAAGAACAATGGTGCTCTTTTGGTTGTCATGAGTCAGTTCCAAGAAATCCTTACTGTAGCGTATAATAGATACTTCTCCAAGGGCATCACAACAAAGATGTGTTTCAACCTCACATTGATCAAAACGCATTTTCTTTGTGCTTGGAATATTATATCCGATAGAGTACAGCAGCAGTCTTAATAGTGTGGTTTTTCCACAGCTGTTTTTAGTGCTATGAATCAAATTCGCTCCATCAGAAAAGTTTATCGTTCGTTCAAGTAATCCCTCTTTAATGCGGATGCTTTGAAATCTCATAGATTCACCCCACTCTTCACACAATCTATCTTGTTTCTTTTGGTTATAACATTGTAAAGAATCGTTTTGATCAGGATTTCTTGCACTTCTTCATCTATACCAGTATCATCAAACATATATGTATATTTTTCCCAATATGAGTCTACGAAACCAAAAGCTGTTTCCATACGACTTTTATGCTCTGCACAGTTCTTGTATGAAATATATTCTCTTAAAATATCCTTAAAAAACTCATACTTCTCGCAGCAATCAGTAATTAAACCCTTATATTGGCTGATTACTTCATCATAAATATCTGAATCCAGGTGATCGATAAATTTTTCGCTTGTTTGATCAATATCTGTAATAATCACAAGTATTGGTCCGATGATATCTTTCTTGCTAACACGGATGGCAGCATTCTTTTTGCTTCCATTTCTTTGTAAATCATTTTGCCATGCTTGCATGAGTTTCTTCCCCATACTTAAGGAACTCAAATGGAGATCTTCTGCAAATTCTTCTACTGCTTTTAGAACATATTTATAACGTTCATCCTCATCATCTGTTTCGAAGGGAAGAGTTTGAATCAGAAGTTTTTTAGTGTCCAACGGATGTTCAATCTTAGCAAGATAATCATCAATTATTTTCTTTGATGAATCTGGCAATGAATCATAGGTTCGATATGACGGCGGCCCAGAAAAAATACCTTTGGAAGCCTCGTCGTTAAACGGATTAAAAGAGTTCGTGATAAAAATAAGTTGTTTCACATTTGTAGCCTTACTTCCACCCTCTGACAAAGTTTTCAAGGCCTTTTTTAGATTTGCACGTACATTATGAAAATCGCTGCTACCCAGTTGCACACCCTTCGCTTGTGCCAAAATCTTTTCTCCATCAGTAAGTTGGAGTTCGATATCTTCATAATTTCCTTCGATCCGAATAGTATCAAGACTTTTGATATTTCTTAGCATTAGAATGATCGCAGCATTTACCTGAAATTCAAAGCCGAACATAACTTGGTCTGCACGTCTGCTAGCAAGCTCCTTTTCGTCATCCATAATATGTATCCACCTTAATCTTTAATGTCCGAGAACTGTAACAAAGAAGCTGAGAATTTATCACCTTATACCGCAGCTTTGAGTCCTTTGGATTTTTCGGAAACAGTATGATCGATATATTTTTTCCAAGAAGGTGCTTCCAAAGCATCTCGTTGCGATTCACATTCACGTAGCAGATCACAAAGAGTTTGCGGAGTTGCCTTATCCGCTTCAAACATAGCAACAAAATATTTCTGGAACTGTGCCAATGTCAACGGCACGATATCTAGGCGCTGCTTCACGTCATCTTTGGCATACCAGATACCATGTCGGAAGGTTTCCGCCGTATTGGTATCAATCCTGACAGCAATAAACATTCCGTAGACGGGCTTATCATATTTAAGAACTGCATCAGAAACGTGGCGGCGGACAGGCTCGCCCTCCATAGCTTCCTGTCTGGAAGAAGTGGACATTGTAACCTCAGTCAAGATGGTGAAATTCTCAAATTCACAGTACAGGTCACCCTTGCCGCCACCTGCCGCCGAAACAGGCATAAAATCGGAATCGAGTTTGAAACCACGCACCTCATAGGGCATATTCACCAGATGGTCAATGGCTAATGATGCTCTCCAAAGCGTCCACTCTAGGTAAGCCGGGGTTTCGTCTTTGGGAACCTCAATGGCGTTATCCTCGTCATATACAGTTTTTCCGCCGCCTTTGATTAAAAGCGTCATATAGTCGGAAATTTCTTTCCACTGGTTGCACTGCGCTTGAGCATACTGGATTTCATCAGTTTGGGCAATAACGCTTTCAAGCCGACGACGAGCAATATTGATCTCCGTTGGAGTGTCCAACGGAAGATCAGAAATATCAAATGCAATCCGCCGTTCTTTCATCTGGCGCATCAGGTCGTTCAAAACAGATTTTGCTACATCTTCATTATCTGTAGGAAGCGGAGCACCACTACAGAGTATTCTGTATTCTTCGATAAGAGGTTTATCATTCGCTGTACTTTTTGCAAGGGCTTCTGCCAGCACATGCTTTGCAGGTGAAATAATAAGGCCACGGCCTTTTCGTTGTAAGACACCTGAAATGCGAAGATACCGCATATTCATATCAGAATAGTCTAAGAAATTATCCGACTTCTTATCATAGTCTTTAGCCCGAACAGCGATTTCCTGCCGATCAAAGGTTTTCTTTGCGGGTGCTTTTGCTCGTCGCATTCTTAAATCCAAAATATTGTCCACAACCTCAGACAAAGAATATTTAGGATTTGTAGTGTGTCCCCACAATGCAAATTCAATGCGGCTCAACTCAGATGAGCCAGTTCTTTTTTCAAGTTCCAGCATAATGGCAAGAATCCATCTTAATGGCGAAAAATACGAAGATTCGCCAGCCAAAGGAAACTGTTCGACGCTCATTGCCCGCAAAAAGCACTCTTGAACAGCAGGATAAGTGTCCGCTTTCAAAAACACACGTCCGAATGGCGTTATATCGTCCATCTTTCCAAGAGCAGCTTGTTCACCATATTTTTTATCAAGCTTCGGATAGATCAAGCCGTTCTTAGAGAACATCAGCCGCCACTTTCTGGCGTGACTTCCGGATTCGTCTTTTCCACCCTCATTTTGAATGATACCTTTCTCATTCAAAAGATTCATAAATGCAATATCGTTTTCCCGACCTCGGAGATTTCCAACGAAAGAAGATTCTGCAAATACAGCGAATCCATCCTTGATTCTATTAGGATTTCTGAGGCCAGTGTTTCCAACCAGCCAAATATCAATCGGAGTCCCCATTTTGAACTTCCTCCTTAATAGCCGACAAATAAATACTCCTGCACAGAATTTCGATGGGTTTTGGCTTCGCCTTGATTTCCAAAGGAATATTTATAGTCAACAGGAATTACTTCAACGTGCTTTTTGTACCGAGCCATAATCTCTAACATTTCATCTTGTGTCGGAAGGCTGTTGGAAGAATAAGACACAATCAGAATACTGTTCGCAAATTTCTTAAAAAGCTTATCGAACGCATCTGCCGCCCCTTTTCTGGTGGAAAAAGGGGTCGGGTAGGATTTGAATTTTTTGGTCTGGGTGTGTTCTTGAATTTCAACGCCTTTCCAATCACGGGCAAGACCCTCGACAAAATGATATCTTCTGACATATTCGTTGTCGGATAGCGGAGAATAATATGGAGGGTCCATATACACAAGGTCTGCCTTGTCTGCCCGGAGTTCCATTGCATCGCCGTGTTTAGAAAGACAGCTCATTCCATTGTCAAATACGGCAGCATTTACGGCCTCGACAGCTTCCAAGAACTGCTGTTCTAAGCTCTTCTGTAAGTCCTTACGACCGTCATTGTACCGATTCCCTGTATAGGTAAAAATTCCGCGAGGTCTTTTTTTAGTACAGGCACGAATTAAAGCTGTCATAGCAATAGCACGTTTGTAAGAGTCTTTAATACCTGCAATATTCGTGCGAAGAATGTCGATCAGTTCGTTTTCTGCATCAGTATAGTATAAATCCTTAAAGGTGGTCGCAACAAAATGGTCTGATTCTTTTTTCTTTGCCAACAGTTCTTTGGCTTCTTTTTCGGACAAGGTAACACGGCTGTTCTCAATCATTGCTTTTGTAAAAGTTGCAGACATTGCCATGTAATCGTTACTGATAACAGATTTACCCTGTGCCTTGAACATATAACCGACAATACCGGAACCCGAAAAAAGATCAACCGCAGTTTCAAACTCAAACTGCGATGCGATTGCCCAAATTTGAGCAAGCAGTTTACTTTTAGAACCCATAAATCGTGTGGGAGGATAACAAGAAACCTGCTGCGGCAGAGGTTGGGGAGCGAGTTTCATAAGAGTTTTACGTTTCGGAGGAACCGTAACGATAACATCCTCGCCTTTTCTGCTCTTTCCATTGCAGGAGATGTGACGTTTCGTTTGAATCACATCGATCTTAAAGGGAGAATACAGTTCGTGAACCAGCGGATGGTTAGAGTTTGTCAATACAACAGAGCAGCCCATTTCATGCAGCCGCATCACCATCTTTGCAAGTTCCACATGATCTTCCTCATAGAACTGTTCCTTGGTATACCGTTTGAAATCAGAATATTCAGAAATTGGAAGATAAGGAGGATCCAGAAAAATAAAGTCACCCGGCTTGGCATAATGCTCTAGCACCAGCAAATAATCACCACAAACGATCTCTGCCTTCTGCAAAGCCTTAGATGCTGCATGAAGATTTTCTTCATCGCAGATTTTGGGATTTACATACTTTCCGTATGGAACATTGAATTGGCCCTTGCGGTTGACACGATACAAACCGTTAAAGCACGTCCGATTGAGATAAATTGTTCTAGCAGCAGCCTCCGCAGGAGGAAGTTCTGTCCACTCTAGCGCACGAACCTGATAAAACATCTCGCTGGTATTTTTGTGTTTTTTCAGATAGTCAATCACATCATCGAGATTATTGGCAACCTGACGATACATATTGACCAGTTCCGGGTTGCTGTCTGCTATAATTGCATTTTCAGGCTGCAAGGCAAAGAAAAGTGCGCCGCCGCCGAAGAACGGCTCAATATATCTTCCATAGGAGGAAGGAACTTTCGGCAGAAGATCATTCAACATCTGGGTCTTTCCGCCTGCCCATTTCAATATAGGCTTTGCCTGAATATAACTTAAAGTTCTTGCGGTGTTATCCATAGTATGCCATCCTCCTTTCAATCTTTATTTTTAGCAGTTAGTTCCATGATGTCACCAATATCGCATTGAAGTGCTGTGCAGATTTTCACCAGAACATCTGTTGTGACATTTTCATTTTTTCCTAGTTTGGCCATAGAAGTATGGCTGATTCCGGCTGCAACGCACAGATCTTTCTTTTTCATATCCCGATCGATCAGCAGCTTCCAGAGCTTTTTGTAACTTACTGACATTGATTTTCTCCTAATGCTTGTTTTCCATCATCTTGGAACTAAATTCCGCAATCGCTGAATTTCAAGCAATAGTATATCATCCTGACAAAGGATACTCAAGAGCCGCTAGCAAAAAAGCACAAAATAAAATTCAGCAGAAACCGAAAAGCCCTCCGCATCTGCTGAATTCTGTATTCTACCTTTTTACACAGGCAGGATTGATACCGCTACATTCCTGACCTGATACGTCACGCCGCTGGCTTCTCCCTTCGCCTTGCGGCAACACACCTCCGGGTGCCGCATAGCAAGGTCGGCAAGCTGTTTCTGTAAGTCAGGATTCAGCGTGAACACGCTGTAAGTTCCGTCCTCGCTGGCGTAGATCATGGTTTCCAGCTTACACATCGTCAACGAGTTCGTCATCTTCGGTTTCCTCAAACGTTTCAGGCCCCCAATCCTCATCACGTTCAATGTCCTGCGCCAGCTTCTCCATCCCGGCATAGCACTCCATCTCAGAACGGACAAAGTAGAACATCTGGTCATACCAGCGTTCCAAATGCAGCGATTCGTCCTCCAACTTACGGACAAAGTCGAACACCAGCCTGTTCAGATCAGGATCAACCGTCAGTCCGGCAACCTCGTAGAGCCGCTTGCGGGTCAGTGCCAGATCGGGGTTGCCGTAGGCATAGAGCAGCTTCTTTTCATCAAAAGTCAGTTTCATAGGCGTGTACCTCCGTATCAAAAAAGGGCCTGCCATGTGCAGACCCGATGTAACGAAAAGACCGCCTTGCAATCGTGCAGGGCGGTCGGAGATGCGATATTATATCAGACAAAAATCAGCTCGGTCTTGACGATTTCCTCGGCACGGTTGCGGATGCTGTTCATCCGGCGCACCCATTCCAGTTGATCGGCGGCTTTCAGGGCTTCGGTCACGCCCTCGGCTTCCTGCATCTGTTGAACGGTCAATGCAAGCTGTTCCTCGGCCTGCGTGTCCAGCTTGGCAAGGTAGCCGCTCAGCTCACCGGACAAGACAAGCTGATTGTACTGGACGGGATGATGTTCTTCCAGATACCTTCTATGTAAGCGGCCCCACCGCGCGGTGGGGTGCTGCTCTGCCGGGGCTGCTACGGTCAGGTTTGGCAGATAGTGGTCGTTGACAAGGGTGTAGTCCAGACCGTTGGCGTTGTCATGGGTGGATTTTTCAAGTTCGATCATGCGGATTCTCCTTTCAGTTCATCGGTTGGTTCAAATTGAAGTGTGGTTTTATCGGCTAGCTCTTGTTGAGCCAGCTTTTTCTTTTGGGCATATTGGCGGCAGCGTTCCCGGTTTTTCTGCAAGAGTGCTTCATATTCGGCTGCTGCCTGTGGATCGGTTTTAGCTGCTTCACGCAGGGCAGCACGTTTCTTTTTGCGGTTCTCCCCGGCAGTTTTCTGATAGTTCTTACGCTTGGCAAGTTGCTGTTCTGTAAGGTTTTTCTTGTCACTACGGCTGATCTCAATTTGACTGGGGAACGTATCACCGATAAAATTGAAGTAGATGTCGATTTGCTGCTGACGGTAGATCGTCCGTCCGCCGGATGCGGAATGAATCACCACTTTTTCTACCAGTTCGTACAGCATTTCATCTGTCAGCGTTTCGCAGTCCTTGTATTTCCGAATCAGCTTGACAAAGCGTTTCAGATCAACCTTCGTTGTTTCGACGCTTTCCAGTTCTTTCTTCAACTCGGTAATGCGAGCTTCGCAAACAGTTTGTTCCTCATCATATTGCGCCATCAAACGCTGATACTGTCGTTCGGGGATTTTTCCTAAGACGCTGTTTTCATATAGGCTCCGAATCAAAGCGTCCAACTCGTCTGTTCTTTTTTGAACTGAAAGCAGTTCTTTTTTGCTCTCGGAAGATGCGTGCGTGTTTTGGTTTTCCCATGCAGCTTGAAGCTGCTCGGCAAACTCATCCTCGTTTTCAATAATTTCTTTTGTCATCGCTTTGATTGCATTCAAAATGGCAGCTTCAATGGTCGAGGTCTTGATAAAATGGGATGTGCAGGAGACGTACATATTACGGTATTTGCTGCATTGCCATGAAGAATCCGAATCGTACACCACCCCGGAATCCCGACGTTTTGCTTCAGGACTGGAAAAGCTCATCCGGGAACCGCAGTCAGCACAGAAAACCATACCCGACAGCCGATGTGTATATGTCCCATCCGGCAGTCTTTTCGGGCAACGTTTCCGAAGACGTTGTGCCTTATCCCATGTTTCTTGGTTAATGATGGCTTCATGGGTATCTCTAAAAATTATTTGTTCCTCCGGTGTGGCTGCACGGCGTTTTTTCAACTTGAAGTTTTCACGAATACTTTTGCGCAGCACCGTATGCCCAAGATACTCTTGACGGTCAAGAATATAAGTGATGGTGGTAGTGTTCCAGCGATACGGATCGTGATACGAATGGCATTGTGCAGCTTTTGAACCATGCTGTTCTTCATACGCCGATGGAATCAAAATCTTTTCATCAGAAAGCGTCTGCGCAATTTTGGCCATACTGGAACCGTTTGCGGCCATCTCAAAAATCTTACAAACAACGGCAGCGGCTTCTTCGTCCACATAGAGAGTCTGCTTATCACCGGGAATCCGTTTGTACCCGTAGGGGATACTGCCGCTGCACCGCTTGCCGTCCTGCATCCGGGATTTGAACACCGCACGAATTTTGTTGCTGGTGTCTTTGGCGTACCACTCGTTCATAATGTTCAGAAAGGGCGTAAAGTCGTTGTCTGTTGGATTGGCACTGTCTACATTATTATTGATGGCAATGAACCGAACACCTTTTGAGGGAAACTGAATTTCGGTGTAAAATCCAACTTCCAGATAGTTTCGTCCAAAACGGCTCATGTCTTTTACAATGACTGTTGCAATATGCCCGGCTTCGATTTCGGCAATCATTGACTGAAAGCCGGGGCGGTTGAAGTTTGTTCCGCTGTACCCATCGTCAGTAAAATGTTTGATATTGTTGAAGCCACTTTTGCGGGCGTAGTCTTCCAGATACTTTTTCTGGTTCAGGATGCTGTTGGATTCACCCTGTAATTCGTCATCTCTGGAAAGCCTTTCGTACAATGCTGTGATTTTTCCTTGGTTGGATTTTGCCATAGTTTCACCTTCTTTGTTTTTAGTGGAGTTGCTTGATATGTAACAAAGATACGATATTTTTATCCTCTTGTAAACGCATCTTTGCTTTATCCTTATTCATTATAGCCCTTCGGGTCAGTGACCACATAGGAACTGTGCATCTGGAGAAGGTTTGGCTTCAACCAAAAGCGAGTTTTACCGGAACCCGAACCGCCGATAATCAGAACATTCTTATTTCGGGCATTGGCAGGATTCTTCGGGCGATTGCTCATCATCAGCCGCTCCGTTTTCGTCAGGATCACATTGTCCTCGAACTTTGGTGCAATAAACGGCTCAATATCTTTTGCCGTTCCCCAACGAGCAGAACCGTACTCAACATTGTGTCGGTACTTCTTTGCGTTTTTGCCTTTTAGATAGACAGCCAGCCGAAGTCCTGCGCCGCAGAGAATACCAATCAGCAAATCCAACGGGTGAAAGCTGGGAAACGGATTGTTCAGGGCTATCGGAAGGGCATGAAAAAAGCTGAGGATTTTCGCAGATGAATCTGCCCCCTCAGCCAATCTCCATGCTTCTCCTAAATTCGTAGCGAACAACCCTACCAGAAAATACGGTAAATTCAGAATCAGGAGCTTTTTCATTTTTCTCTTATCCATCACAGATCACGCTCCTGTTTCTTCTCTCGAACCTTCTTCGGAATCGCTGCGACAATTTCCTTGAACTTCTTCAGCTGCGCCAGAACGCTCGGCTTTTCATTCTTGGTTAATGCCCTTGCCTGATGTTCCTTGCAGATTGCATCCAAAGCATCTGCATCTTTAGAACGGACAAAAACAAGAAACCGGGGAGGATCAACGGACTTATCTTTTCTTACGGCAAAGTCCACGCCATACTTCTTGGCGAGCTTTTCAAAATCACGGATACTCTCTTTGTCGATCTCAACATTCGTAGCACCCTGATTCTGTCCCAAAAGCTGTTTCACGGATTGCTTTCCATGAACGGCAGGGTCTCGTGCCTTTTTCATCTTCACTTTTTCCCGGTGCTGCAAATACTTGCGGATACCGGCAATGATAGTGCGCCCCGTCAGCTTGGTTGTGCTGATCGCCAGGTTTACTGTTCTGTTTTCAACTTCTTCCTGCATGATTCATCACCTCCTGCAAGCAGTAGAGTGAACAGATTATCGTGCCATATCTCTGTGGTCGTAATACAGATTGCCCTTGGCAACTGCGGCATGGCTGATAATCTTGATATTGCCAGCTTTCTGGTTATCCAGAGCCTTCTGATAACCCACATCGCTCAAATACAGGCGATTTCTTTCGCCTTTCCAACCGACAGGCGATTCATCGGTCAGCACATCGAAAATAATCATGTGCTTGGTGGCGTCATCAAATCGTGCCAAGTCCATATAGGTATGTCCCTGGTACTCCTTGGCACCATCCTGAATCCGCTTTCGCTCCATCAGCTCTCCAATCGTCGAATTTCTTTGCATAAGAACCTCCTTACAGAACATCTCGGTCAGGGTTACTTTTGTGGGGAACCGAATCAGCTTTGACAGGTGCATCTTCTTTCTTCACCATGTCATCCGGCAGGGGAAGCGCCATAATGCTGCGCCCCATGCGTACAAAAGTCTCAGGCTGATGAAAGTGTTCCTCAAACTGCTTCATCAGTTCCGGGGACAGAGAACAAAAATCATCCTCGCCCAATCCCACAACCAGAAAATCACCGGCGATAATGTCATAAATATCGCCGTCATCATCACGCAGCGCACGGTTCAGTTCTTTGCCTACGAGTTTACCTTCGTCGTGCATCACCAGTGCAACCGGCTCATTGAACGGATAAGTTGCCTCAATATCGCCACCTACGGCTTTCTGCAAATCCTCCAGCTCACAGCCGATCTGCACAGCCTGCGGATACATGAACGGCTTTACCAGCAACACATTCATGGTATCTGCCTGTTCTTTCTGAACCTCCCGTTCCTCGGTCGTGCCGAACGCAACACCGGTAAAGTTTTCGGAGTCCAGAATGTACTCCGAATTGTAATAAGCGGCTCTAACCTGTTCCTCTGCCGCATCGTGAGATTCTGCTTGCACCGTAACCGTTTTCTCCAAGGTTTCGGTGATCTTCACATCGTATTCTTTCAAGTTTCGATACCTCCGTTTCTTTGGAAATAAGAAAAGCGACCATCCATGAACCTGTTACAGTTCATAAATAGTCGCATCCACATCGGCTAAAAGCTCGAACAAGCAAATATCGTCCAGTTCGCAAATCAGGGAACCCATGTCGAAGAAAATATCGTCCTCGCATTCCACCGTAGTAACCACGCTGCGGTGTTCGTTAAGACAAATGGCTTCTTCCTTGTCCATCGTGATCGTAGACATACAGGACACCACATAGAATGTCATATCTTCTGCTAACCACAGCTCCTTGCTCTGAATCGTGCGAACTTTTTCATCGCCGCTCATATCTTCTACATAGGACAGAAGCCGCACGGCTCTGCTGTTCAGAAGTACCTTTCCCTGATAGTCGATACCCTCACCAGCAGAGGACAATACTCGATACTCGCTAATCATCTCGGCATTTTTCTGAAACGACTTTGCCAGAAGCGCAGGAGAAATATCATCGAACTCCTCACTGTAGTTTACGAGCATATCTACCATATAATCAGGATCGCAAAGGTCGTAGAGTTCTTCCAAAGCGCCCTGAATGTTTTTGGGTGTAAACATTTTTTACCTTACCTTTCCATTGATTTTTCTCTTTTTTTCTGCCATTGCTCCAAAAGCTGAATGATTTTATCCTCCATCTGCTTGTTGGTATAGGACTTCGGGAAGTATTTTCGCAACGAATCCGTTTTGAAGGTTACTCTGTCCAGCTCTCCCTTCTTGATTTCATTCATAATCTCGCACATCGCATCCAGCGTACACTCGCCCTCCTGTGCGAGCTTTTTAATTCGCTGTGCTTGCGAAAGGGAAGGAGCTGCTTGAGCATAATCCATTGCAGAAAGAAAATCCTTCTGTTCTTCACTTGCCAGATAGGAAAGCTCCACCGCAGGATTGAATTTGATCTGACCCGTATCTACCATATCCAGCAGTTCCGGAATCAGTTCGGTCAGACGGATATAACGGTGTACCTGATTTCTGCTTTCTCCTGCCTCCTGACCGACTATATCCATTGCCTGCAACTTCATCCCAACTTGGGATGAAGTTAAATCGGTGCGTTGACCTTGATGTTTAATCGCATCCAGCTTCATCTTATAAGCAAATGCTCTTTCACTCGGCAGGATACTCTCCCTCTGCAAATTCGCATCAACCATCAAAATAATGGCTGCATCATCGTCCAGGTCACGAACAATCGCAGGCATGGTTTCCTTACCCGCAAGCTCCGATGCCCGGTGCCGCCTGTGACCAGAAACGATTTCATAACCACCGTCGGGGTCAGGACGGACAATCGCAGGAGTGAGAACTCCGAAATCTCGGACGCTCTCTGCCGTTTTCATCATTTCTTCATCATCAACCACACGGAAGGGGTGTCCCTCAAAGGGGTGTAGCTCAGAAAGCGGAATTTCCTGCACACGCTCCTGCTGGGCTTCAGCTCTGGATTGATCGGTGGAGAAAATATCATCGTACCCCTTCAAGCTGATGTTTGCGCCTTTTTTCTGCATTGTTTAACACCTCCTTCGTCAGAATTTTATAGGCTTCGGCAACTTTGCCTTTGGGATCATGCTTGAAGATACTGGTTCCCTCTGCGCTGATTTCCTCTGCACGGACAGAGCGGGGAATGTCGGTCTTGTAAACCTTCAGCTTTCCGCCGTAGCTCTCCCGAATCAGATTGCTGATGTCTTTGGAGTAGTTGGTGCGGCTGTCCACCATCGTCAGAAGAATCCCTTCAATCCTCAGTTTCGGGTTGATTTGCCTCTTGACCTTGTTGATGGTTCCAAGCAGCTGTTCCAGACCCTTTGCAGGAAGGTATGCTGCCTGAACCGGTATCAGCACATTGTCGGCAGCTGCCAACGCATTGACGGTCAGCATACCCAAAGACGGCATACAGTCAAGAAGAATGTAATCATAATTCTGTTTGACTGTATCCAGGTATTGCCGGAGAATGGTTTCCCGGCTCATGGCATTGACCAGTGCTACCTCCATACCTGAGAGTTCGATGTTGGACGGCACCAAATCAACGCCCTCCGGATGATGAAGAATCCCTTCATCGGGAGTAATAGGGTTTTCCATCATAATCTTTCCCATCAGATCGGAAAGTGTCGGAGACAGATCATCCGGGCAGGGATTGCCCAAACTGACCGTCAGGGAAGCCTGGGGATCGGTGTCTACCAGAAGCACCTTTTTTCCTTCAAGAGCCAAGCCAACGCCCAGATTCTCGGTGGTGGTGGTCTTTCCAGTGCCTCCTTTCTGATTGACCACCGCAATGATGGTTGCTTTTTTCGACATTTATCGTCACTCTCCTTCCTCTCGCTTCATTTTCAATTTCTTAAATCCTCCTTCCAAATATCCGTGTGACATATCGTGCCGAACAAGAGCATCGTAGTAGGTGTCTATTGTCGTCGGCGCATTGTATATCGTAGTCAGCATATACTGACGGATATTTCTAATCTTTGTGGTGTTCTCCTTGAAGCAGTCCATAACATATCGAATGTGTTCGGCATTCAGTTTCATAAACCGACTGCGGACAATTTCTGCCGGACGCTCCTCTGCACCAATGCGAATCAACGGTCGCTTCGTGCAAACTGTTTCAACGATCAACTCCAGAATGTTATCCAGCATTTCGGAATCGTAAGGGTAATCCTTCTTCAACAAATCCATACTGAGCTGATCCGAGAAATAATCAAAGTATTCTTGATACCGGTCATTCTCGTCCATCATTCCACCATTTCCGGAAGGAAAGATAGAATCAGTATCACTAAATTCAGTATTTTTAATATCAGTATTATTACATTGTGATTTCGGAAGTTCTTGAGTTGTGATTTCCATTGTTCCAGAATTGTGATTTTCACAATTCAAGAGTTGTGAATCCACAGCAGAGATAAAGTTCTTCACATAGATCAGGTTGGGCTTTCCCAAACCCTGGCGCTTACGTTCAATCAATCCTGCTTTCTTCTCAAGTTCACTGAGCAGC
>ERZ860668.1082-NODE-1082-length-17974-cov-4.354317_pt1 | contig 17974 bp, 14 predicted proteins | sample MGYA00510062_ERZ860668 | MGnify/ENA primary metagenome ERZ860668 (study PRJEB30046, sample SAMN00715258) | human gut metagenome | study: EMG produced TPA metagenomics assembly of the A metagenome-wide association study of gut microbiota in type 2...
CGCGTAGTGTTTGATAATGATGTCCTTGTAATCCAACTGCATACATTATCCTCCTAAAAATGATGTATTCTCCATCCCTGAGATGGCTACTATCATTATAAGGATTAGATTGCACAGACTGGTAGCAATTCGGCTGTTCAGAAACGGAATGCGACCGTTTTGCTCCACATCCGCAAATCCGGCCGTTTAGCTTCGCAATATGCAATAATTATATCACATAAGTTTTTTTCCTTATTTAAATGGAATTTTCCACAATATATATGACATATTTAATAATATTCCAAACTTATTCTACAGAATTTCATTTTATTCCGATTAGTGCACCCAAACCGCACAGTGCTTTTTAGAAGTTGTTACGTTTATCCATTACTTTTTCTGTCGTATTAAACAAAAACAGCATAAAATGAAAGTAACCGCAAAATCATCTTACTATTCTCCTAATATGAATAATTAACGCAACTGACAGGTCGCATTTATATTATCCCCAATCATGCAGTTTTCTTAAGCGAGTAAGAATGAGTAATCAACTCCCGTCCTCTCAATTGAGTAAGCAAAAGGGATTTCACCTCAAGCCTCTCACAAAATCGTACGTGAAAGCCTCCTTTCATTCGTGGGAACGCGCGCCATTAGACGCACATACAAAAACCGGTGGTCAAAAATGACCACCGATTCAACAAAAATTCTCTCATTTCACTCCTCCAAAGTAACATTCAAACATTTTATTCATTATTTTTGTACAATTTTACTAATCAATAGTTTTATCCAATCAGGAATTTCTTTATCACTTAATATCTTATCCTTCGTCCTCCAATAAAATCCATCATGTTCTTCACTTAATGTCACCCGATTACCACTACAGTGACACAAGTAATATAACATAACAATTTTAACCCCACTTTTGTTTTCTATCAATGTAGCATCATGAATTTCTAAACTTCTAAGTTCTAACCCTGTTTCTTCTCTTACTTCTCGAGTCAATGCATCATCTAATTTTTCATTAACCTCTATCCTCCCACCCGGCAAGTCATAACAATTTTTGTCAATATCACTTTGTTTTTCTTTTGGTGTTTTATGTAAGATTAAAATTTTATTTTCCCTTAAAACAATTGCCTTAACGGCGATATCATACATCTAATCCCCTCCCCTATCATCATCATATATCAAGAAATTCTATTTGGGTTTACCAATCCAAGTACATAAATAATCAATATGCACTAATTTTTTTTCTGCCATTATACTTGGATTCTTTTCAAAATCCCAATATGACATATCCCCTTCTTTAGGACACATTGGATCTTTCACAAATAATGAGCGTTCTGCATGATTATGTAAATTGTAAAGATATGCTCTTGACGCGCAACCTCCACCACATATATTTAGCAATTCACACCCTTCACAACCTTTTACTTTTTCTGGATGTTTATTCCTTCTCCTAAACGCCTTGAATTGTTCAGAACAAATTAACTCCATAATATCATCTTTTAATAGATCACCAATTTTGTAATCATGTAAATATACACAAGGTGAAATTGGTATCTTACCCTCCGGTGTTATAGAATGAATTCTAAAAGAAGTTCTTCCACACGGACATCGTTTTGATTTCTCTAATTTTGTTATACCCGCTAATGTCGGTTCAGTCAAGTCCAAGCTATCACATAATTTCAAAAGTATACTGAAACCTTCGTAATACTGTTTAGGTTCTAACGCTTCTTTCATATGTCGCAATTCTATTGGTTTTATCGGATTAATTCTGACATTTGCGTTATATTCCTTGGCTAAAGACACTAATTTTCTAATTCTATCTTCTGTAAAATTCCATTTCATAGCACATAGAATAAGCGTTGTATCTTTATTATATTTCTTACATAGTTCCAGTGCTTCAGTTACCAAATGAAAAATTTTATTTCCTCTGTTTAAATTATGCTCGTCTTCAATCGGTGAATCAATACTAATATCAATGTCATTCAAAAGTAGGAACTGTTCATTATAGTATTTTGCTAAATATATAGCTGTTATCCCAGATGTTGTAAGTCCAACTTTATACCCCTCTTCAACAAGTCTTGTAATAATATATGGCAATAACGAATCTTTGGGATTAATTCCATTTGTAAATATTGGTTCATTCCCTCCTAAATTAACGGTTTCTACTTTTAATTTTGATATTTGATATATTACTTTTTCAATCATCTCAACAGTAAGATTACATCCTTCTTCTCGTGCCGATAAAGAATAACAATGCTTACACTTATATGGGCATACATTTCCTAGTGTCCAACCTATATTTTTAATTTCTTCTTCACATTCGTCTAATTCTGTATTTTCCAATGGCATTACATTTTTGTAATAATGTTCTTTTGCACTATTATTATTCACTATTTTCCCTCTCTATACTTTCTTATATACTTTTCATAAAAACTACCTTTTAGTTTCTTCATGAAATTGGCTTAAAATTTCTTTACTTTGACAAATTACTTTTATGAGCAAAACTCACATCTTTCCTAGTACAAAGTATCTGTTTTTCCAAACAATTTGCACCCAAAGCCAAATGTCATCCTTTTATAAAAACAATATGCATGTACATCGCTTCCCTATGAATACCAGCCCCTCACGTCTAATCTAATTTATTCTAAATTTGCAGTTTTCTCAAACTAAATTTTCATTTTTCCGCCTCGAGAAAGTCATAATATTTTAGCCGAAACACCCCAAGTCGAAAATCGCCTCCTCTTTAAGGCACTTAATTTGTTGAAGAATACTGACATATTCATTAAATAAAAGGATTAATTTCCGCATCATATTTCAAATCATACTTTTTATACAAATCATTAATATTTTCATGTATACTTTTAAAAAAGATATTGTTTTTTGATATAAATTCTAATGTATAACGTTCTACATCTTTTTCTTCCAAATCATCATTTTCTTCAACATAATCCAGAATATTTTCAAAGAACATTATGTCTTTCCTTTTCAATTGCATCATAAATCCGTAAAATTCATTCAATATATGTATATCTAACCCTTTAGGAGACGTTAACGGATCTATTGTCATATCATATATTTTCATATGACTTTTATGCCATTGTTTTAATCCGTAATACACCCTTTGCGCTTTTGAATCTAGTACACAATACCTATTGTTTCCCTTTGCCAATTTCTCATCTTGTATAACATGCCTTCTTCTTAATTGATTTGTAAATATTGTCCCCTCTGCTGCGTACATTTCCGAAAAAATACCTTTCGTAATAATCCAATCATATTTCATTAAAAATTCATAATTTTCCCTTAATTCCGTCATTGTTGTATAGGGATCAAACAAAATAAATCCTGCTTGAACAAAATATCCATATTTTTGCAATAAATCTAAAGCTCTACAATTTTCTTTCAATTTTGCTCCTTTATTCATTCTTTTTAAGGCTGTTTTTGACGCATTTTCAATTCCACAAGAAAATGAAAAGAAACCTGCTCTTTTTAGTTCCTTCAATATTTCTTCTTCAACTCTATCCGCTCTAATTGACGCCCTGAAAGTCATTTTGATTTTTCTGCTTTCAAGTGTATCCGCAAATTTTTTACACCATTTTCTATTCCTTTCCTTTTCAATAAAACTATCATCAATAATTTTAATATGTTTTACCCCTGCTTTATACAAATTTTCGATTTCATCCACTATGTTTTCAATGCTTCTTCCTCTCCAAAATTCCCCTGGAGCTTGTCTAAAAAAGGCAATAACCGAACAAAACACACAGCCACCTTGACACCCTCTCGATGTCATTAAATGTATCGTAGATTTCTTTTTGATGCTGTAATTCATTGTATCTCTTGCCGGAAACGGTAAGTCATCCAAATTTTTTATTAACGAGCGAATTTCATTGTGCTTAATATCTTTTTCTCGTCTATAACTCAAGTTTTTTATTTCACACTTTTTTATTTCACTCCCATTCAAATAATCGCATAATTCCACGATAGCTTCCTCTCCTTCGCCTCTAATAACATAATCGATACCGTTATTTAAAAAATACTCTGGATTGAAAGTTGGTCCAAACCCTCCACATAGTATTGGAATATCTAATTTTGCTTTTATAAATTTAGCTATTTCTATAGTTTTTTCAATATTTGTTTGATAACATGAAAATCCAACTAATAATGGTTTCCCACAATCTCCTAATATCTCTAAAAATTTTTCATCAGAAAGCTCTTCGAGCCAAGCATCTATAATTTTTACCGAATACCCCTTATCTCTCAAATATGCTGCTAAATAGCCTATTCCTAAATTTTCTTCTGATGTTCTATGCGAAACAGGTGCTAATGTACATAGAATTACTTTTCTATTTTTTTTTGAATAATCTAAAAAATCATATGCTTTACCCGTATAGAAATCTGGCTTTATATAATCTACATACTGTATTTCGACATTTACTTTTGGGATTCTCTCTGTTATTTCTTTTTTCAGCACACTCTCTATCCCTATTTGATCTTTTATTTCTCCCATAATGTTGATTTGTATTTTTTTTCATCTAACTTAATGACCTGATATTGTCGTATCATATTGTCTCTGCTCATATTGATTTTTTTTATTAAAAACGAAAAAAATACCTTGCTCAACACTGTATCTTCAAATACACATACACTTGCTTTTCGTCCCCGTTCGAGCTCTAGTATGTATGGTGATTTTATTTTGCATTTACATTCATTAAGTTTTATTCTACCTTTATCCCCCAATTTATATCGTACTAATGGCCATGTGTAATTTTGCAGTCCCGTAATTAATATTTCCCCAGTATTTAACGTTTCTATATATACATTTTTATCATTAATATGTAAATTTCTTCGATTACATCCATATGCTAGTAACCAAAACTCTCTTGCCCCATATTCATTAGCTACTTTACATCGAAACGTTTCTCGTATATATTGTTCCAATTCAGGTTTTAAGAACTCCCCTGTTAATTCTACCATTTCAAAATAGTAATTTGGCAAATTATACTTTCTAACTACTCTCGCCAACGCAAACACCGAAGAGGGTAATCCATGCATCCATCTCGGTTTAAAATTCACTATCTCTCTCCAAAAAATTACCAATTGTTCCTCTGACAAATCGAACAAAGAAATTTGTAAGATATTTTCTTCATAAAAAAACCTTATATTTTTTTCATCTATTCCCATATGACGCCTTGAAACAAAAAAATGAACCATTTTATCTTGAGGAGACAAATCTTTAACAATTCTTCTTCTCAAATTCCATAAATCTCTTGTAAATCTCAATTTTTCGTTTTGTGATTTATAACATATCAGTGGAATACCCTCACTTCCACTTGTCGACTCGACAAACAACGATTCCACATCCACTCCATCTGCTAAAAAATCTTGTGTATTAGACACAACCTCATTCTTTTCCAATATTGGTATACTAGTAGTAAAAAATTTGTAATCAAAATTTTCATACTCAGGCATTTCAAAGCTCCATGCTTTTTTATAATATGGGCAATTATGTTTACAATATCTAATAATGTCATATAAATATTTTCTTTTTTCTCCAAAGTATTGCTCCTCTATACCATACATATTTTTTCTCCCTCAATACTAGATTAATTAAATTCCGAATCTAATCGAAATACTTTGCCCGTTACTCCTTTTAAGTTATCAAAACACAAAAAGTCAATCATGTTGGTTACATTATTTACATGAATCTCATCGTTAATGCAATGAAGACCATTCTCTTCCTTTTTACTATATCTATCGATTCCTTGTCCAATATGCCCGGGGCAAATTGCATTTATATCAATCCCTATCTCTTCAACTTCTTTCGCCAAGGCTTTTGTTAATGAGATTACCCCTCCCTTTGCTGCCACATAATTAGCCTGTCCCTTTTCACCCAATATTCCTCGCACAGAAGCAATATTTATTATGTTACCTTTTCTATTCTTTATCATATTTTTCAAAAAATAACGACTACATAAATATACACCTGTTAAATCGGTTTTAATTACTTCCTCCCATTGCTTCTTCCTCAAAAGACAAATACAATTATCGCTACATATTGCAGCATTATTAATTAAGACATCAACTTTGCCATATTTTTTTATACATAAATCATACATAGCTGAAACCTCTTTTTGCTGCGCTACATCTCCTTTGAAAATAATTGCCTGATTCCCTGATTCAAAAACTTCTTTTTGCAATTCTAAAGCTCTTCTTTCATTATTTAAATAGTTAAGTAGCAATTTTACTTTTCTTTGTAAAAGTTTTTTTACGATAGCTTCACCAATTTTTCCTGTTGCTCCTGTTATGACTATAACTTTTTCTTCACTATTTTGACTCATTACCTTTCACCAATCGTTTAACCAAATCTAATAAATTCTTATAAACTGATAAATTTTCCAAAAGCAAATATTCATCTGTGATCTCTACCGAAAATGTTTCTTCAATATGTATAACCATATCCATAAGTTTTAGAGAATTATATCCTAAATCTTCTTGCAAATTCGTATCACCATCTATAGTAATACCACTCACTCTCCCACATTCCAAAATAATATCACGCAACTGCATTTCCACATTCCTCATGCACATCATTTATTTCCTCTCTCTACTACAATATATTTATGGTTAATATCCCTTACAGCCAGTAAGGAATTATCCATCTTGTTGCTTAAGCTGTTAGAATGAGTGGAGCAATAGGTCTGGTCTCCTTCTCTCAGGACTTTACGTCCGTAAAATAGTCAGCCAACCAGCCACTCTTTCGCAGCATTCGTTTTATGCAGGTTGAACCTTGATACGTTCGTGTGAAACACCCAGTAGATTGAATAGGCAATGAGAAAACTGGTATTGATCATTGCTAATACATTACAAAGGAGTATCTGTTATGAACGCTGTTGGTATTGATGTTTCCAAAGGAAAAAGCACTGTCACTATCCGAAAACCAGGAGATGTGGTTCTTATGTCCCCCTGCGATATCCCTCACACCCAGTCTGCCATAAACGACCTGATCAAACAGATCAAAAGCCTTGAAGGCGAAACCAAAGTCTGCATGGAGCATACCGGCAGATACTATGAACCGGTTGCCACATGGCTTTCTGATGCCGGTATCTTTGTCAGTGCCGTAAATCCTATCCTGATCAGAGATTTCGGTGATGATTCCCTCCGCACACCCAAGACAGATAAAGCAGATTCTAAAAAAATCGCACGTTATACTCTTGACCGTTGGGCTAAACTGAAGCAATATGGAATCATGGATAAAACACGTAACCAACTAAAAACTATGAACCGACAATTTGGATTCTATATGGCTCAGAAAACTGCAATGAAAAACAATCTCATTGCGCTGATCGACCAGACTTATCCGGGAGCCAATGATTTCTTTGACAGTCCTGCCCGCAATGACGGCAGCCAAAAATGGGTAGATTTCATTCATACCTACTGGCATGTCGATTGCGTCCGCTCCAAGTCATTAAATGCCTTTACGGAGCATTACCAGAATTGGTGCAAACGTAAAAACTATAACTTCAGTGCAGAGAAAGCAGCGAAAATTTATCAAATTTCCTCTGACCTGATTGCCGTATTTCCAAAGAATGACATCACAAAAATGTTGATATGGCAGGCAGTAGCATTACTAAACACTGCTTCGAAAACAGTAGAATCGCTCCGTTCAAAAATGAATGAGCTTGCATCCACGCTTCCGGAATATCCGGTTGTTATGGATATGAACGGTGTAGGGGCAACCCTTGGTCCGCAGCTTATCGCTGAGATTGGGGATGTTTCCCGTTTTACACACCGGGAAGCCCTTACTGCTTTTGCAGGTGTTGATCCCGGTAAAAATGATTCTGGAAAGCACATACAGAACAGTGTGCGAACCTCTAAAAAGGGGTCTCCCTACCTGCGTAAAGCTCTTTTTCAGATCATGGACAGTCTTATCAAACGATCTCCAGTGGATGATCCTGTTTATGCCTTTATGGATAAAAAACGATCCGAAGGCAAACCTTATTATGTTTATATGACTGCCGGGGCAAACAAATTTCTCCGGATTTATTACGGTCGGGTAAGAGAATATCTATCCAACTTGTCGAATAATGAAACTATTTAATATCACTTTTTAACCTCTACCAGACTAGCGCATCGCGGTGGTCTTATTTTCGTGTCTTACGTTCAACCTGTATAAATTTTCAAAGTTCATTAATTTCTGCTTGACTTTTTATTTGCAGACTATTTTTAATAAATTTCAAAAAATCTCTTTTGTATCCTTTTCTCACTTCTTATTTCATTTATACCAAAGACTCAAACGTGGATATCATACATTCAATGGCTTTTTCTTTTCATTACTGTCACCATAATTAAATTTTTTCTATATCCTTCGTATTTTTCCGGTAAGTGTTTTTTCAACCGACTCCACGCATTCCCACATTGTCGGAATATTATAGGAATTCATATTGTTTTTACAATATTCAATAATTTTTTTCAAATTTTTTTCTCCTCCACGTATCACAATCTTTGCTACAACTTGTTCCCCATATTGTTTGTCCTTTTTTCCATAAACCAGAGCATCTTCCACCACCTCACACCCTTTAATTTTTTCTTCTACCTCTTCGGGAAATATATTTCTTCCTTCAACAATAATTACATTTTTTTTCCTTCCAACTATATATAAATAGCAATCACTGTCCACATATGCTAAATCTCCTGTATACAACCACCCTTCCTTTATTGTCATCGCAGTTAACGCATCTGCTTTATAATATCCTTTCATTACACTCTTACTTTTTATTATTAACTCTCCTATTTGATTTTCACCAATTTCCCTTCCGTTTTCATCTACAACTTTAATCTCTACACTGTTAAACGGTAGTCCAACAGATTGTGGTTTTTTCTTTATCATATCTCCTCTTAACGTTGATACTCTAGGTCCAGCTTCCGTCAAGCCAAACGTAACAATGAATTCTGTTTGTGGATATTCCTCAATTAATTCTAGTAGATTTTTTTCTGTGATTTTATCACCTCCTATGCAAACTTTTGCTGGAAAATGTTTATTTCCTTTTTTTTTCATAAAACTATGTAACATCATTATTACAGATGGGGTACAAAACATATTTGTAACATTCCCCTTTAATGCATTTATCACAAAATTCTTAAACCATAACATCTCTTCTGCAATAACCAAAGTTCCTCCTAATTTGGCATGCGACAAAACCTGCGCAACAATACAATATGCAAAACACATTGGTAAAACAACAAAACTATTTTCATTTCGGCTCAACTCCAATGCATTGATATTATTAGTAATATTAAACATGATGTTCAAATGCGAAAGCATAACATATTTAGACTTGTTTGTTGTACCTGATGTTTTAAAAATTAACGCAATATCTTCCTGCCCCCTTTTCTCACACATACCAAGTTCAAAACAATTTAATTTTTTTAAGTCTACACCAAGCAACTTTAGTGTTTCTCTTTTTTCTTCAAATAATGCCCCAAGTCTTAATACATCATTCACGACACAAAGAATTAAGTCCACATCACAAAACTGTATTGTTTCTAAAATTTCACTTTGGGTTAAACGAATATCTAATGGAATAACCGTCTTCCCTGCATATATTCCTCCAAAAAGGGCAACTGCAAATTCTATTGAATTTCCCATTAAAATTGCCACATTTTTTTTGGAGGTTTTATCTTTAATCTCAATCGCTAGTGCGCCAGCAAATATGTGCCAGTTTTTATATGACAATTTATGGTTACCATGAATGATCGCTATCTTATCACTTTTTTTATGTTTCTCCAGAATTTTACTTACTGTGAACATAGTTTCCTCTCCTCTCTCAAAAAATTTCATTATAAATTTTACAATTTTTTTTCAGAAAATCATCTGTGCCCTCTGCTATTACTTCTCCTTGGTCCATAACAATAATTCTCCTTATTTTTTTCACCACTTCATACTTGTGTGAAATGATAATCACTGTGTCATCTTTAAAAATTTCTAAGATTTCTGACATTATTTTCTCACTATCTCCCAAATCTAGTGCTGTTGTCACTTCATCAAGAATTATTATTTTAGGATGTTGTATAATGACTCTTGCTATTGCCAATCTCTGTCTCTGTCCTCCAGACATTTTTATCCCATTTTCACCCATCACTGTTGACATTTCTTCGTTTAAACTCTTAATATACCCTGTAAGATTTACTATTAAACATGCCTTTTCAATCTCATTATCTGTTACATTACCATCTATTATTTTAAAATTCTCTTCAATTGACATATTCAAAAAACTCGGTTCTTGCAATACACCACTTACATTTTTATATAAACACTTTTCTGACACTTTAGATATATTGTATTCACCTATAAGAACACTTCCTGTCGTCACTTGTTCAATTCCTAGCAATATTTTTGATAGTGTTGATTTCCCACATCCGCTTTTCCCTACAACAGCAATTTTTTCCCCATATTTAATCTCTAAATCAACATTGCTCAAAATATTTTTTTGTATATCAGCGTATTTAAATGAAACATTTCTAACAGATATATCAAAATCATTTATAGTCTTATTCTCTTTTTTTACTCCCTGCAAATCAGCCTTTTTTATTATATTTTCAATCAATGGCAAATCTGATTTAAATGAGACAATTGCCTCCGTTAATGCCAAGATTTTTTCATAAAAATACTCATAATATTTCATAAATGCAAGCAGTAATGTAACTTCCAAATTACCCCTAATAGCAAAAAATCCGCCCAGAAAATATAAACTCATCTTCGTAATAAAGTCATCTTTAAAGGAAACAAAAGCTCGATTTAAATACCATATAATTTGCTTCTTAAAGTATAACTTTTTTAATTTTTCCCAATAAGTTCTAAAGCTATTAACAGCATATTTTTCTAAATTATTTCCTTTTATTTCCTTCCAAGAGCGAATCGAATCATAAACAAACGACTCATATTTTCCATATAACTCCCTATATTCTTCAGATTGTTTTTGCGCTTTATTTGCCATGAACTTAGACACTATAAATGATAACGGAATCATTAGGCTTCCAAAACATGTTAACCTCCAACTTATATTAATCAATGCAGCAAAAATAACCATAACTCCAAACAAATCCGTATACCAACTTAAATATTGCTTTTCAATAAATGGTTCAAGAATTTCAATATCATCAATTAGCGTTTTCTTCATATCTCCTACTCTGATAAATTTTCTCTGGTTATTATTAATAAAATAAAACTTTTTTAGTATTTCCAACCTAAGTCTTATTTTAACGTCATTAAAAATCAGATATGTATAGTCAAGTTTAATTTTTTTACCAAGCATCTTAAAAACAAATGCAATTACATACCCCACTACAATATACTTTAGTATATTAAATTTTGAACCAGTTAAAACATCTTGCAAAAAAATTTGATAAAAATAGCACTCAACTAATGGTATTAAAATTAATACCATGTTTGTTAAGATCAAAATACATAATAACCTTTTTTTTCCTTTAAAAAATACTTTTAGTTGCGCTAATACAATTTTCCTTTCCTTAATAAACTCCATGTCTCTTCCTCGCCAGATTATTGGTGAATCATATTACTAAAAAAAGTACATTGATTTTTCATATCGCCATAATTAGCATCGCCTACAATTTTCCCATCTTGAAGCATTATAATGCGATCACAAAATTCCATTATTGACGGTTTATGTGTTATCATAATTACGGTTTTCTTTTCTGCAATCTCATCAATGACTGCTTTTATTGCCATCTCTGATTCTTCATCTAAGGCAGAAGTAATTTCATCAAATATATAAATCATCGGATTTCTAAATAAAATTCTAGCAATTGATATTCTCTGTCTTTCACCACCAGATAATTTTATATTTTCTGGTGTCATATAAGTATTTAATCCATCTTCCAATCGTTCCAGCAGTTTACACAAATTTAATTTTTCTAATATCCCGATAATTTTCTCATCATTATTACTATCATTTAGAAAGTCTATATTATATCTCAAACTGCCTTCAAAGATAATATTTTCCTGATAAACTACACCTATTTGATTTCTCAAACTACTAATATTACACTCCGTAATCTTATATCCATCTACTAATATTTCTCCCTGTTCTGAATCATAAATCCTGTTTATCAGCCCTATAATTGTTGTTTTTCCCATCCCATTAAGACCAACTATCGCATTTTTCTTCCCCTTTTGAACTGTAAAGGAAATACCATTTAGTACGATATTATTTTCAAATCCAAATTTAACATTTCTAAACTCAATTTTACCCTCTTGAATTTTAATACTTTTTTCTATTTCTTGCTCTTGCTCTCCATTCAATAAGTCTAATATTTTTTTAATATTTGATATATTGTTAGGGATATCACTAAACCGTTCTGCTATATTATCAAAAGCGTGCAAACAAATTTCTAAATAACCTATAATTGCAACGAATTTTCCTACTGACAATATATGATTTTTGATTAAAAATGCAGAATATAAATAAATCAACATTCTTACCACAAAATTTACAGTGGCATTTATCAATACATATTCCAATTTTAAATTTTCATTTTTTACTTGAATAGAAAACAAATCTTTCATTTCTTTTTCTATTTTCTCTATTACATTATCTATTGCATTTAATAATTTAATTTCTTGTACATTTTTTATCGCATCAAACGAAAGCACTGATAAACTATTCTTTTGATTTACTATTTCATCACTATACTTCTGTATAATCGGTAATTTAATTTTAGAAATCCAAAACATCATAGGCACGACTAATACAATAATATAAAAAATTATTTTATTGATACTAAACAATAAATAAAAAGCTATTAACAAATTAACAATTGCACCTATTAAATAAAACAGATTCCAATGAATAAAGTTTAACACTTCATTCACAGACTCGTTCATCACTTCCACAAACTCCCCAACATTAGCTTTGCTGAGTTTTTTTCCCGTATACCTTAAGATAACCTCATACACTTTTTTTCTTATGTCTACGAGAAATCCAGTCATCAAGGATGTCCATGTCATATTTAACGCAAAATGTAAACTTTGATTTAAAAAATATATTACTATCCAAATCAAAACTAATTTTGAAAATTGCTCCTGTCTCCTTTGAACGATTTCATCAACAATATCTCCAAAAAACCATGGATAAAATGTTGCAATTATTGTCGTTGCAATTATACAAAAAAACAATAATACAAATTGAAACAAATATTTTTTTCCAAAACCAATTATTAATTTATATTTTTTCATTTTTTACTTCCTAATCAATTATATTTTCAATTCAAAGAAACACAATTCAAACAAATAAATATTTTTTCCGATATAACTGTAAATAATTGGTTGTAACATACACAAAAGAACCCTTTTTTTACCATATCCCTTTCTCAAATGTATTTAGGTTATTTTAGATAAAACATACAAATAGTTTTTAGTAAAATTAATATCCATTTCTTCCAATTCCGATATCATTTCCAAAATTACTTTTTTATCTTCTTCATTTTCAATTAATTCCTTTCCTCTTAAAATATTCAATTTAATCACTCTATTCCTCAAAATTTCTGTTGCTTTCATCAATTCGTTTGCATCATAAAGTAAATTTTCACAATCTACAATTTTCTTTTTTATTAGAATACTAATTCCACATTTTATAATATATTTATGCATAACTAATACTTGTATCGTTTTTGACGAATATCTTCTATTTTCCTCAAGCATCTTTCTTAGTGCATCATAATATTTTGTCCCCCAATATATTTTCCCTTGATTTCGATATTCGTACGCAAATAACATATAATAATGCCTTTTTAGCAAATCGGTCCCTTCAATATAATCTTCTAATTTACTTTTTATTTCGTGTAATTTAAACTTGTAATTAGCGTATTCATTATATTTAAACAGCTCCACTCTGCTAAATTTTTCACAATCCCAAATTTTCTGTAACCCTTTAAACGCACTATTTAAATTTTCATAAGAACATTTTTCAAATGAAAACACTCTATTTCTAAAAAAATCTGCAATATTAACCTCTTTGTTGCATTCATCGTATCCATAAATTAACATATTATGAGTAATGTTTCTGTTAGATTTATAATTAGGAATGTATCGCTTATTTATATTCGCATATACATAATATCCCGCCTCAATAGAGCTCACTACAAATTTGCAAAAATCTCCCTCAACAATATGATTAGCAACATCTATTGTAATACTTGATGAAGAAATGAATGGGCATCCATACCAAATATCTTTTCTAAAAAATTCTTCGTAAACTAATGGATCCTCTGGTTGATCCGGATCAATCAAATCAATATCAATACATGGATTTAAAAAGTTACTAATTATCCATAAATCAATATTTTCGTTTGTCTCCCTATAACTCTCTAACACTCCAAACAAATATGCTGTTGCAGGCGAATAAGAAATTGATGGGTACACTATATCCAATTTTTTTATTTTTTTCATATACTCCTCCCTCTTTATGAGTGCAAATCGCCCCTCTTTTTTATCGGATTTTTCATTTCATAATTAATTATGGTTTTTATTTCATCCTCCCTAAAAAGACCTGTTATTATTTCCTTTTGTATTCACATTATCATCCAAATTCTTCCTCATAAACCATCCATAGTTCTTGCATTTCACCCTACTGTTCTTTTTTCACAAAAAGATTTTTTTACTACTATTAATTTCCATACCCCAATATGGAATCATCCCCTATATTGTAACTCTCCTGTCTACATGCATCTCCGCTATTTCCTTCAATCGTATGCACTTTCCCATTTTCTGTTTTTTCCACAATTCCAACATGATCACTTATTCCATCTCCATTCCAATCAAAGAAAATAATAGCTCCCGCCATTGGTACAGCTTTTCCGTCTTTCCATCTTCCATGTGCTTTAAACTAATCCACCCCGTCAGGACAATAAGCAAATCGGGGCATTGTTCCGTTTTGAAGTAGTCCTGCCTGTTCCGCACACCAACTAACAAAGCAAGCACACCATTCTTTTCTCTCAGTGAATTCCCACCACGACCAGAACTTCTGTCCCCCTTCATTTCCGAGCTGATTCTTCGCTATGGCTGCAATCTGCTGATTTCCAAAGAATCCGCCGAATGAGCCTCCAACCGAATAATACCGTAAAACATGAGGCACGTACTCCGGATCGCCATAGCTCTTCCACCCAAGAGAAGCCGCTTGTTCCTGAGAAAATTGCAGAGCGTTTGCTTCTGAATACCCTTCCATAATATTCTATGTGTTCATGGAGCATACTCAAGAAATCCATGTACTCCGAGTTTTACGTGAGGAACGTGATTGGACAAAAGTTCTTCAGCAGAAACAAAATTATACATATCCTGAATGATTTGGGAAACTAAGCAGTGATCTATCACAGACCACTGTTTAAATATTATGAAGCCGATATTATCATCTCTCAGTTTATAAATGTATCATGTTTGGATTTTTTCATCAGCAGTATTCAATACCCATCGTGCTCATACCGCAAATGGTATCTATTTCATTTGACATATACTATATCTAGTGTTACACTGTTCTTGTATCAATTATTTGTGTCAATCCGGAAAGGATTTATCACACGCAGTTTAGGTTTGAAACGTAGTCAGGAGTTTTCCTATGCCCAACAAGCAGCAGGGACTTCTGGCTTTTTTTATTTTGCAGGAAACTGCATCTATTTTGAGAATGAACATAAGCGTCATTCTCTTTTTTTATGCCTGAACGCAGGGAAAGGAGGATTACGGAAACAAATGATTCCGGAACTGGCACGCCACAAAAGAAAGGAGACTCTATGTCAGTCAAAAGAATTAAGAATCTTGTAAAACAACTCAATGAATACCGTCATGCCTACTACAATCAGGATGCCCCTCTGGTATCTGATGCCGAGTATGACCGACTCTTTGACGAACTGAAGGAACTGGAGGAACAGACTGGTTTCATCCTGTCAAATTCTCCGACACAGACGGTTGGATATTATCCGGTCAGTGAACTTGCCAAAGTCACCCATCCGATTCCACTGCTCTCGCTTGAGAAAACAAAACTGATTTCAGAGCTTTTAGATTTCATGAAAGGACAGGAAGTTCTCTTTATGCTGAAACTGGACGGTTTGACTACCAAACTCATTTACGAAGATGGCAGACTGATTCAGGCTTCTACCCGTGGAGATGGTGAAGTGGGGGAAGATATTACACACAATATCCCGGCATTTTTAAATGTACCGCTTACCATTCCACACAAAGAACGTCTGGTCATTACCGGTGAGTCTTTTATACCAACCAATGATTTTGAACGTCTGAAAGATACTCTGCGTGATGGAAATGGAAAACCTTATAAAAACGGACGTAATTTTGCTTCCGGATCAGTACGAAGTCTTGATCCGAAGAACTGTATCGGACGTTGTGTTCGCTTTCTTCCGTTCAATGTATTAGAAGGAATGGAGGATGTTCCCTTCCCGGACAGCAGAGCCTGCAAATTAGAAGGTTTAACACACCTGGGCTTTGGTTACTGCCCGTTTTTCTCAATTTCAGGAACCGGACTTTCAAAAGAATATGCGGAGAAATTCATTCAGGAATTGGTATCCACAGCAGCAAATTTACATCTTCCTATCGATGGCATTGTCATGATTTTTGACAGTCTCAGCTACTCCAAAAGCTGCGGAAAGACCGGACACCACTATAAGGACGGCCTCGCCTATAAGTTTGAGGATGATACCTATGAAACTGTGTTACGTGAAATTGAATGGACACCGACCAGATTCGGAGAGATTGCTCCGGTCGGCATCTTCGATACCGTGGAGATTGACGGCTGTGATGTTTCCAGAGCTTCCCTTCATAATCTGACCTTTATCAAAAATCTGGAGCTTGTACCCGGATGCCGGATTCTTGTTTCCAAACGAAACATGATCATCCCACATATAGAAGATAATCTGGATCGTGGAAGGTATACCGACATCACGCCTCCGGTCTGCCCCTGCTGTGGTTCCAAAACCAGAACCTACAGCCGTAAGACCAGCGACGGTCGCACCGTAGAAACTCTGCATTGTGATAATCCGCAGTGCGACAGCCAGATCACAAGAAGGTTTGTCCATTTTGCCAGCAAGAAGGCAATGAACATCGAAGGACTGTCAGAAGCCACTTTAGAAAAATTCCTGAATCTCGGCTATCTGCACTCTTTTCAGGACATCTATCATCTGGAGGAACACCGGGAAGATATTGTGGCACTGGACGGATATGGTGAGAAATCTTTCGACCGCTTATGGGAATCCATCAACGCCAGCCGGAGGACCAGCTTTGTCCGCTATCTGGTTTCCATGGATATTCCTATGATTGGCAGAACCAAAAGCCGGATTCTGGACAACGTATTTTCCGGAGAATTAGCTGCATTTGAACAGGCGGCTGTCGGAGATTACGACTTCACTCAGTTAGAGGATTTTGGCGAAATCTTAAATCACAACATCCATTCCTGGTTTGCAGATGAAGCAAATCTTGATTTATGGAAAAACTTACAGAACGAATTCACATTTGAACAAAGAAAGGAAGAGACCATTATGACAAAAGAAAACAAATTTGCAGGATGTACCATCATAGCAACAGGGAAACTGGAGCATTTTACCAGAGACGGTATCAACGATAAGATTCTGGAGCTTGGTGCCAAACCTGGCAGCTCTGTAACAAAGAAAACCGATTACCTAATCTGCGGGGAAAAAGCCGGCAGCAAACTGGCAAAAGCCCAGAGCCTTGGTATTCCAATTCTTACAGAAGCTGAATTTTTGGAGATGATTGCATAACCATCTCTGCAATAGATGAGAATTATTTTGAGGTGTGGCTGAAAGGCTGCACCTCTTTTACAAAGGAGAAATTTATAATGAATCAAACAAATACAAGCAAGCGCATCCAGTAACAAAATGTCAATAGTTTTTTAATCACTTCTTTTCAAAAAGGCAAAAAAATAGAACGTATAGATTATTTCCATACGCTCTATCTCACATT
>ERZ860668.1097-NODE-1097-length-17873-cov-2.884218_pt1 | contig 17873 bp, 18 predicted proteins | sample MGYA00510062_ERZ860668 | MGnify/ENA primary metagenome ERZ860668 (study PRJEB30046, sample SAMN00715258) | human gut metagenome | study: EMG produced TPA metagenomics assembly of the A metagenome-wide association study of gut microbiota in type 2...
CGCTTTCCGTTGTAATGCGGGATAGCACAAACGCCGCCTTTTCCATTCCCTCGTGCAAGAACAGTAGGAGACGGCTTATCGGGATCAGTTTTTCTATGTCCTGTGAAATTACGATACTCCACTTTGTAAGCTGAGTAGATATGATTTAGGATATTGTTTTCTTTGTCAGGGTCAGGGAAGTGGTCGATTGCTTCTTTGATCGACACCCATTTGGGCAATTCACCGGATTTAGAATGGGTAGGCTGCGGAAATATAAAACGCAACTCCTTGCCCAAGTCTACTCTCTGTCCAATGATAATAACTCTTTGTCTTGTCTGCGGCACACCATAGTTTGCCATATTCACAAGATTAACAGAAGTGATATAACCAGCAGCTTCAAAGTCAGCCACGATTTGCTTAATTGCTTCTCCTTTACCAAGGCTAAGAATACCTTTTACATTCTCGGCAATGAAAAATTTAGGTTGCTTGATTTTGATGGTGTTGTAGAAAAAGCGGTAAAGTTGGTTTCTATCATCTTCGAGAGTTCTAAGCCTGTTAGCCTGTGAGAATCCCTGACAAGGAAATCCACCTACAACAACATCAGCATCAGGTAATGTGGAAATATCAATGTTCTTAATATCGTCACATACAATATGGTCTCCGATATTTTCTTTGTAGGTTGCTACAGCATCCTTATCAATATCATTAGCCCAGATAACAGTGTTGCCAGCTTGAATCAAACCCAAGTCCAATCCACCAGCCCCACTAAATAGCGAAATGATTTTCATAATGGCTTCTCCTATGTTTGGTCAATTAGCATTTTCAAATGCAGTGCATATTTCAAATATAGTTCAGAAAACGGAATATCACTGTCTTGTTGATAGGTCGTTTTCCTCATTCAACAACTCATAAGTCCGATAATAACTTAGCATCGCCTGAAGTTGCAGTTTATTGGCGAAAAGCTGGCGGTATGTGACGGTTTTCTCTTTGCCTTCGGCTTTGAGCTTTACCATCTTTTCCGTCGTATTGTCATACTGCTTTAAGATGGCGGCAAGCATATCTTCAAAGGCTTTTAGTCTTTTTTCATCCATCGTGAGCCTCGTTACTTTTCCGCCGCAACGCCGGATTTCATCCAAGCGTCCACTTCGCTGATTTTGAATTTCCAAAGCCTGCCGATCTTCGTGGCGGGCATTTCTCTTTTGTCTATCCAAGCGAGTACGGTATCACGGCTGACGCCGAGATATTCGCAGATTTCTTTCATGGAGCACCAGCGTTCAACATTCAAATCCATTTTTGTTGCCCTCACTTTCGGGTAGATATAAAAATACATGTTAAAGTATATCACAAAACCTCGCGTATATCAATGATTTTTATGGATTTATGTAGAATTAAAGGAATTTTCTCTGATATTCAAAGAGGAGAAAAGCAATATTCCCTTGCCCGCCACTTCTGGCGGGCATATTTTTTGCCTATTTTCAAATTTTTTCTTAAAAACAGGTTGTGTTTTGGCGTTTCAATTCCAAATAAGTGAAGGGGTAAAAATTTTTTTCGGATTAAGGGTGTGCATTTGCCTTCTCTCGGTGGGAATAAGTGAGAGGTGTTTTTTGAGACAGAAAATCCTTTTGAAAAAACTTTTCAAATATTTCTTAAAAATAGGGTGCGTTTTAGCCTCCTAATTCCAAATAAGTGAAGGGTAAAATTTTTTCTCAAAAAATTTTCGAGAAAAAGCCCGAAAATGGGTGTGCATTTCGGCCCCCTTTGTCCAAATGAGTGAAGGGGTCTTTTGCAAAACAAAAAATTTTTTCGAAAACACCCGATAATTTTGCTCTTCCCAGTGGGAACAGGTGAAAGGACTTTTCAAATTCTCAAATAATTTCTGATTTAGACTTGCCACTTGCCGCTTCTCAGTGGGAATAAGTGAAACCCTTCTTACTGTACCTTGAAAATTGAATAATGATCCGAATGGGATATGACTGTGCCACGATCTTCCGAAAGGAAGCGAGCACGGCGACGCTGCTTGACGAGGCAGGGATAGAAAAACGGCATTCGAATAAAACGCAACAGATATCGGAAGGCACTATGATCCTCACGCCGATATCTGCCTTACATAGCCATAAAAAAGGAGGATTGAAGCGCTATGAAAAAATCGGAGCTCAAAGAGCTTTATCAGATGATGTTTCCGGAATATCCGGACATCGTGACCGTCCAGCAGCTTCGGGAAATGCTGGGCATCAGCCGTCAGCTTGCCTACGATCTCATCAACGATGGTGAATTGCAGGCAATCAAAATCGGCAACAGTTTCAAAATCCCGAAAGTCAGTGTGATTAACTTCGTGACCGAAGAACAAAAGGAGGTGAAATCAAGTGCCTGAAATCCTGCGGCTTACCCCGTCCCAGCGCTCACGGTGCAACCGCCTGATAAAAAGGCTGTGCGCCAATTATGACGATGGCAACTGCCTATTGCTGGATGACGGCGAACCCTGCGTCTGTCCGCAGACCATTTCCTATTCGCTGCTGTGCCGGTATTTCCGGAATGCGGTTTTACCAGCTGAAAAGGAACTGTATGCGGACATTTTCAAACAGCGTACTTATCACTGCGCCGAATGTGGGGCGGCTTTTGTGCCGAACTCCAACCGGCAGAAATACTGCCCATCGTGCAGCAAAAAGGTGCACCGCAGGCAGAAAAACGAGAGCGCAAGAAAGCGCAAAGCGGACAATTAGGAACCCCCAAATGCCCGGTTTACAAGGGCTTTCACAAGCTGAAACAAGGCAAGAAAGGATAATATACCAAAACCTCTGTTTTGGCTTTCTAATTGTCCGAAAAACAAAAATGAAAGGAATGTACTTATGAAAAGAAAATTAGTGACCGTGGACGCAGAAACTCTGCTGGCCACACCGATGAGTAAGACCATGTTCATTGTCGATGGGCTGATCCCGCAGGGCGTGAATGTCCTGAGCGGAGCCGCCAAAATCGGCAAAAGCTGGCTGATGTTGTGGCTTGGATTGCAAGTGTCTCAAGGACTACCCGTTTGGGGAATCCCGACCATGCACTGCGATGTGCTGTATCTCTGTTTGGAGGATACACAAAGACGAATTAAAGACCGACTTTTCGATTTGACCAATGATCCGCCCAAGAGTTTTCATTTATCGGTGACCTGCGGCTTGATCGGAAACGGGCTGGAAGAAGAAATCATCAACTTCTTGGAGGACTTCCCGAAAACAAAGCTGGTGATTATTGACACGCTCCAAAAGGTGCGGGATTCCAGAGGAAGCGCCGGGAAAACGGGAATGTACGGCAACGATTACGACGACATTTCCGCCATCAAGAAGATTGCAGACGAGCGTAATATTTCTATCATCCTCGTTCACCACCTGCGAAAACTCAAGGACGGAGACGATCCGTTCAACGAGGTGTCCGGCTCTACCGGCATCACCGGAGCGGCGGACACCAATTATGTGCTCAAGCGCAAGCGAAGCAGTCGGGACGCCACCCTTCTTGCCTGCGGGCGGGATGTGGAATATCAGGAGCTGACCCTGCGGTTTCAAAACCTGAAATGGGAGCTGGTGGAGCGCAAAAACACAGAGGAAATCCATAAGGCGGAGATTCCGCAGTTCCTTTTTCGGGTAGTGGAATTTATGAAAACCCGCACAGAATGGGTGGGAACCGCCACTGAATTGATCGCCGATATGGCGGAAACCGAAACCACGCCCAATGTGGTAACGAAGTATTTGGGGCAGTTTTCCTATGAGGTGCTGGAACCCGCCGGGATCGAGTACCGGACCAAGCGGACGGGACAAAGCAGGCTGATCAAGTTCATACGGCATGACGGCAGTGACGCAAATGACGGGGCAAACGGTATATAGCGAAAAGTGCGTCACGACCGTCATTACCGTCACAATTTTAAGAAAGGATTTGATGTTTATGAGAAGCAAAACACTTGGAATCAACGTGCGGGTAACGCCGGAGGAGAAAGAAAAGCTTTTGAAGAATGCCGATTACTGTGCGCTTTCTCTTTCAGAATATCTGCGGAGACTGGGGCTTGGAATGAATGTTGAAGCAACAGTCCGAGAAAAAGATTACCGCCTTTTCCGGCAGTTAAAGCAACTGAGAGCAGCCATTCCGCAGCTTGAAAAGGATGAAATTATCCGCTGTATCGATGCGATTTTGAAAGAATTGCGATAGGCAGAAATCGTCTGCGTTATCTTAGCGAGCAGACCGTTTGTACTCCCAAAGGTCGTAAAACGGTAAATCTCGTTAGGGCGCACCCTAATACCCCTCAACGAAAGGAAGAACATGATGAAACAAAGAATCAAAAAACAGTTCTGGCTTTCCCCACAGGACACCAGAGAATTAAAACGCAAGGCAAAGCTTTGCGGAATTACAGAGACAGCCGTGATCCGAATCCTGCTTCACGGCTACGAGCCGAAGGAAAAGCCGGACGCAAGATTTTATGAAGCCATGCGACAGCTTTCCACCATCGGCAACAACATCAACCAGCTTGCAGTGAAAGCAAATACACTCGGCTTTATTGACACGCCGATGCTGAAAGCGGAAGCCCTGCGCTGGCATCGCTTTCAGGCGGACATCGAAGCGGTGTTTCTCCGCCCCGGCGAAAGCAATCTGAAATGGCAATAGAGGAGGCAAACACAGTGACAAAACGAAAATCTGATTTTACTTTACCAACAAATTCGCTGGACGAGTTATTCTCCTCACAGGAGGAGCGGGACGATGCAAAGCTGGAACGAGTGAAAGAGATTCCATTAAACGAGCTTCATCCGTTCAAGGATCACCCATTCAAAATCCAAAACGATGACGAGATGAAACGCTTAATCGAGAGCATTAAAAAATTCGGAACGCTTACACCGGCGCTTGCACGACCGATGCAAGATGGCGGCGACGAGCTGATCTCCGGGCACAGGAGGCTGGCGGCGTGTCAGGTGCTGGGTATCGAGACAATGCCCGTAATTATTCGAGAGATGAGCAACGATGAAGCAGTCATTGCGATGGTGGACGCTAACCTGCAACGGGAACATATTTTGCCCAGCGAAAAAGCATTTGCATACAAGATGAAACTGGAAGCGATTAAACATCAAGGTATTGCTTCTTCCCAAGTTGGGAAGAAGTTACTGAGCATTGAAAAAGTCGGAGAAGATAGTGGAGATAGTCGAAATCAAGTGCACAGATATATCCGCTTAACTTACTTAATCCCCGAATTACTTTCAATGGTGGATGACGGAAAAATCGCTTTCAACCCTGCGGTGGAAATCTCGTACTTAGAGCAGTCGGAACAACGGGTATTGTTAAACGCAATGGAGCTCAACGACTGCACTCCGTCCCACGCACAGAGCATACGACTGAAAAAGCTCTCACAGGATGGCGTACTGAACGAACAGACAATCTACGACATCCTCGCCGAGCAGAAGCCCAACCAGCAGGAGCAGTTTAAATTCAAGCGGGAGGATATCCGCAAATACTTCCCCAAAAGCTACACGGACAAGCAAGTCTGTGATACGGTCATTAAGCTGTTGGAACAATGGCAGCGCAGACGGGAACGTGACAGGGACAGCCGCTAATTCGAACCGAAAATGTGTGCGGAGCACGACCTTCACACAATGGAAAGAACGGCACCGGCAGGGTATAATGGCCTTGTCGGTGCCGAACTGTCCTGTGTAAAAGCAAAGAAAGGAGTTTTACAAATTGGTATCAGGACATTTACAGGTTAAAAAGGGATACTACTACGCTGTGCTGAGTTATTACGACAGCAAAAACAAGCGGCACGTCAAGTACGTATCCACCGGACTTCCCGAAAAGGGAAACAAACGTAAGGCTGAAGCGGAGCTTGTGAAAATCCGTAACGCCTTTGAACCACCAGCAGAGATCGGCGAGCTTTGCTCCAATATGCTCTTCGCCGACTATCTGCTCGGCTGGCTGGAAATTGTCAAGGTCAGGGTGAAGCCCACCACCTTCGGCTCCTATGAGAGCATGGTGAAGCAGACCATTGAGCCGTATTTCCGAAACAAGCCGATTACCCTAAAGGACTTGGAAGCAAGACACATCCAACAGTTCTATTCCGAAAAGCTGAAAACCGTCAAGCCCAATTCCGTCATCCACTACCATGCGGTGATCCATCAGGCGCTGAAATACGCCATGAAAACCGATCTGGTAGCGCAGAACGTGGCGATGAAGGTAGACCGCCCAAAGAAGAATGATTTCCAGCCGGTATTTCTGGATGCGGCGGAGCTTCAGCACTTATTTGAAGTGGTCAAGGGTACAAAGCTTGAGCTGCCGGTGCTGGTCGCCGCCTTTTACGGTCTGCGCCGTGGAGAGGTGCTGGGGCTCAAGTGGGACGCTATCGACTTTGAGCGGGGAACGCTGACCATCAAACGGACGGTGACCTCCGTCAATGTGGGTGGAAAAACGCAGATCATCGAGCAGGAGTCGGCAAAAACAAAATCCAGTATGCGCACTTTGCCGCTGGTGGGAAGATTCAAGGAATACTTTGCAGAGGTCAAGGCGGCGCAGGAGCTGAACAAGCAGGTCTGCGGCAACTGCTACAACTACGAATACGACGGATTTGTATTCGTGGACGAGTTGGGCGAGCGGATGAGGCCCGATTACCTGACCTCCCAATTTCCAGCCTTTATCCAGCGGCACGGCATGAAGAAAATGCGCTTCCACGATCTCAGGCATAGCTGCGCATCCCTCCTGCTTGCCAACGGTGTACCGCTCAAGCAGATTCAGGATTGGCTGGGACATTCGGATTTTTCCACCACGGCGAATATCTACGCCCATCTGGATTACAGTTCGAAACTCTCCTCAGCGCAGGCGATGGTGTGCGGTATGCCGCTTCCCGAAGCGGGCGATTTCGGCAGCAGATGGGAGCAAAACGCAGAAAAAAGCGGGAAATAAAGCAAAAAGCTGTTCTTTCCAACATTTTGGAAAGAACAGCTAAAAATCGGGTAATTTTTGGAGCGGGCACAAAAAAGAAAAAATCCAGAAACCCGCATGGTTACTGGATTTTTCGATGGCGGAGCGGGTGGGATTCGAACCCACGAGCCCGTGAGGACTACCTGATTTCGAGTCAGGCCCGTTATGACCACTTCGATACCGCTCCCTATATGTTCAGCCGTCATTTTTTTCCGCCTTTTTCCGGTGAAAAAGGGCTTTGGAAAGAACTGACGGAAAGAACAGCAAACTTATTCAATTTTCGAACCGTGAAAAACCCGCACGGTTACAAGGTTTTTGGTGGACGAAACGGACAGCTCCCCGCAAGATTTCGAGTGCGCCGCGTTACGGCCGCTTCGCTACGTCTCCAGGATGTCTGCCTCTTTAAAAAAGGCAGACTACATATTATTATACATATTTTTTCAGATTTGTATAGAGAAATTACAAAATAATTTTCACCAGCTTGCTCGTGCGTCGGTTTTCATCTCAAAATGCTTTGCAAGCTTGCCTGCATAAACATTTTTAAATGAGAACTGATATTAGGCGAACGCCAAATGCTTCTTGTTTTCATGCACATGAAAACAAGAAGCCAGCAGGCATCAATCCACTAATTCCCCTCCGCAAAATAAGCATCCACTGCTCCGGCGATCCCGCTCGCGATCTTCCCCTGGTAGCCGTCATCCTGCAGCCAGGTATCCTCGTCAGGATTGCTCAGGAATCCCATCTCAAACACACAGACCGGAATCTCGCACCAGTTGATATCGGAGGAGCTGTCCGTCTCCTGGACACCGCGGTTTTTCGTGCCTGTGGTGCCGCAGACGGTGTCAACGATCTTCTTGGAAAGATTATAGCTCTTGTCGTGAAGACTGGCGTTATAAGGATTCTGGGACGTCATGCAGGTGGACAGTGCGCCGTAGACGCTGGAGTTATCCATAGTACCGGCATGAAGACGGATCAGGATATCCGCTCCGCTCTTGTTTGCCGCCACAGACCGCTCCGCGCTGCTCATATTCACATCATGGCTCGTGCGGATCATGACGACATGATAGCCGCGGTTTATAAGCTCTTTTTCCAGCTTTTTCGCCACTGTCAGCGTCACCTCGTACTCCGGGACTCCGCTGGATGTCCCCACCGCGCCTTCCGGCATCTTTGCCTTCATGGTCGTGGAGGACGGGCCGATAGGCTCTTTTGAGGTGTTCGCCTTCGCCTGATGTCCCGCGTCGATGGCAACGGTGTGACCGTTAAACGGGATCTCCGGCGCAGTCTCAGCATCATCGCTCGCAGCCGCTGTGTACGCAGCCGCCTCTCTCGCGGCCTCAACGCTCTCTGCCTCGGACATCTCTGAGGACAGTTCTTCTGATTCTGAAGCTGCTTCCGCCAGTTCTGAACTCTCAGAAGCCACATCACCACCCTCTGGATCTGCGCTTAGCGGTTCCCCGGCAGCTTCTCCGAGCGCCTGCACGTCCGCATCCCCGGATCCGGAAGTTCCTGTATCCGTGCTTTCTGCCACCAGGTCTGCACCATTCCCGGACATTTCAGCCCCCGCCGCCGTCTCACTGCTCAGATCCACTGCCTCATATTTCCTCGCCCCATTGCATCCGGTAAGCACCAGAGCAAAAAGGGCTGCAAAGACAAGGAATCGGAGGAGTCCGTTTCCCTTTTTCATCCTGCTCATAGGATCGTTCCTCCTCCGACTACGCATTCATCTTCATAAAATACAACTGCCTGTCCCGGCGTGATCGCACGCTGCGGTTCCTTAAACTGGCACTCCACCGTTCCATCCGGGAGTTCCCTGATGATACAAGGGGATCCCTTGTGGCTGTAGCGGATCTTCGCGAGAACCTCTTTCTCCTCTCCATGAAGACCGTCGATCGCCATCCAGTTCACATCCCTGCAGATCAGATGATCGGAAAACACATCATTCCCATCGCCGATGACGACCTCGTTGGTCTCCGGGCGGATCCCTGTGACAAACACCGGATGTCCCATCGCAAGGTTCAAGCCCTTTCTCTGTCCGACGGTGTAATGGGTGATTCCCTTATGTTTTCCGAGGATCACGCCATTTTTATCCACAAAGTTTCCGCATCCCGGAACATCGGACGTCTCGCGCTCGATAAATCCGGCATAATCGTTATCCGGCACAAAGCAGATCTCCATGCTGTCCTTCTTCTTTGCCACGGCGAGTCCACGGTCCTCGGCGATCTTTCTCACCTCGTCCTTCGTGTAATCACCGATGGGCATTAAAGTCTTGGAAAGCTGGAACTGGGTCAGGTTGTAGAGCGCGTAGGTCTGGTCCTTCGCCGCCGTCACGGAATTGCGGATCGTGTAACGTCCGTTCGGCAGCTGGCTGATCCGGGCATAGTGACCGGTCGCAATATAATCGGCACCGATCTCCAGGCTGCGCTCCAAAAGCGCCTCCCATTTTACATAGCGGTTGCAGGCAATGCACGGATTCGGTGTCCGTCCGTGCAGATACTCCGCAACAAAATAATCAATGACATTCTTCTGGAATTCTTTCCGGAAGTTCATAACATAGTAGGGAATTCCAAGTGTCCACGCGACACGTCTCGCATCCTCCACCGCACTGAGTCCGCAGCATCCGCCGTTTTCCTCAACCGTACAGGAATCCTCTTCCTGCCAGATCTGCATGGTGACCCCGATCACGTCGTATCCCTGTTCCTTTAAAAGGCAGGCAGCAACCGATGAATCCACGCCTCCGGACATTCCTACCACGACTTTTTTCTTCATTAATATTCCTCGTCCTCTTCATGCTCACTGATATCGGACACTGGCTTCTGTAAGCCTTTGATCTCGATATGGTGCTTTTCTGCATAATCCCAGAGTGCTGCATGGATCGCTTCCTCTGCAAGCAGGGAGCAGTGAACCTTTACCGGCGGAAGTCCGTCAAGTGCTTCCATAACTGCCTTATTGGTTACTTCCATCGCTTCCTCGATCGTCTTTCCCATTACCATCTCTGTCGCCATGCTGCTTGTAGCAACTGCAGCGCCGCAGCCGAAGGTTTTGAACTTGCAGTCACGAATGATGTGGCTCTCGTCATCGATATCGAGATAGATTCTCATGATATCGCCGCATTTTGCGTTTCCGACAGTACCTACGCCGCTGGCGTCCTCAATTTCTCCCATGTTTCTCGGGTGCTGGAAATGGTCCATTACTTTCTCTGAATACATTATTTTTTCCTCTTACTTTCTGTTCTTCTTAATGAAATCCTCATAGAGTGGGGACATTGCGCGAAGCTTCTCCACGATCTTCTTAAGGCAGTCTACAGTATGGTCGATCTCTTCCTTCGTTGTCTCCTCGCTTAAGGTAAGGCGTAAGGATCCGTGCGCGATCTCGTGCGGAAGTCCGATAGCTAAGAGCACATGGGACGGATCCAGGGAACCGGATGTGCATGCAGATCCGCTGGATCCGCAGATTCCGTCCATGTCCAGCATGATGAGTAAGGATTCACCCTCGATGAACTGGAACGCGAAGTTCGCGTTGTTGGAGAGACGGTTTGTGCGGTGACCGTTTAAGCGTGTGTACGGAATCTCGTCCATAACACGTCCAATCAGGTAATCGCGGAGTTCTGTCTCTTTCTTCTTATTATTCTCAAGTTCTGCCATTCCGATCTCGACAGCTTTTCCGAGACCGACGATTCCCGGCACATTCTCAGTTCCGGCACGGCGTTTTCTCTCCTGGGCACCGCCATGGATGAAGGAGCGGAGCTTTAAGCCCTTTCTGATGTAGAGGAAGCCGACTCCCTTCGGTCCGTGGAATTTGTGACCGCTGGCACTTAACATATCGATATGATACTCATCCACATTGATCGGCTCGTGGCAGAATGCCTGAACTGCGTCTGTGTGGAAGATGATCCCGTTCTCATGGGCGATCTCACCGATCTCCCTGATCGGCTGGATCGTTCCGATCTCGTTGTTTGCAAACATTACAGAGATCAGGATCGTATCCGGGCGGATCGCCTTCTTTAACTCGTCGATGGAGACGGTGCCGAACTCGTCTACCGGGAGGTAGGTGATCTCATAGCCGCGCTTCTCGAGATACTCACATGTGTGAAGGATCGCGTGGTGCTCGATCTTTGTTGTGATGATGTGTTTTCCTTTGGACGCGTAAGCCTCCGCAGTCGCGATCAGAGCCCAGTTGTCGGACTCGGAACCGCCATTTGTGAAGTAGATCTCATTGTCCTTCGCGCCGAGAGCGTTTGCTGCAGTCTCTCTTGCCTTTGCGAGGGCTTCCTTACACGGTGTGGAAAACTCATATACCGCGGAAGGGTTTCCGTAATATTCTGTATAAAACGGCAGCATGGCTTCCACGACTTCCGGACGTACCTTTGTCGTAGCCGCATTGTCGAGATAGATTACTTTTTTCATTGTTCCGCCTTTCTGTAAAGCTTGATCATCCAGTCTTGCTGTTATACCGCCGCAAGGCTGAACTGTTACCATTTATTTTATGCCATGACCCGTGAGTCAGCGCCCAAAAAGGCGCAGACAAGCCACAGATATCCTACATTATATACGAAACCGGTTGGGAATTTCAACCGGTAATCTTATGTTTTTTCAGAAATACACAGTAACTCGCTAAGTATTTAGGAAATCCCCGTATTTTCAGCGGTTTCAGCCGTCATATCCCTCTCTTATTTCCACATATATATAACAGAATCCTTCTGCCTCAACGGAGCTGCCCATGCCTTCTTCCCATAAAACTCACCCACTGATCACCGGAACCATTCTCCTCACCGCCGCCGGACTCCTCTCCCGGGTCCTCGGTTTTTTCTACCGGATCTTTCTCTCCCGGACTATCGGCGCTGAGGGACTCGGAATCTACCAGATGATCTTCCCAGTCTACGGAATCTTTTTCTCCCTCTGCGCCGGGTCGATCCAGACCGCCATCTCCCGCTTTACCGCGGCGGACCCGGACCATGCGAAGCGAACGCTGCTCTCTGGTTTTTCTTTATCTTTCGCCATGTCTCTGGCCGCCGCCTTTGTGATCCGGCACTTCTCGGGCCCTCTTGCGGAACATGTCCTCATGGAACCGCGGTGTGCCCCGCTGCTCTCCGTCATGGCCTTCGCGATTCCGTGTACCTCTGTCCATGCCTGCATCTGCGGGTACTATTACGGAAAAGAAAAAGTCTCCGTCCCTGCGGCCGCCCAGCTTTTTGAGCAGACGATCCGGATCTTTACGGTATTTCTGCTGGTGTCTGTCTGCATCGAAAAACGAATTCCGGTCACAGTGTCACTTGCCGTATTCGGGCTGGTTGCCGGGGAAGCCGGGTCGGCATTGTTTGTGCTGATATTTTTTCTTTTATTTCATGAATTTCACGAAAATACAGGCAGATCCTGCAGGATTGGCCAAAGTTCCATAAAAAATCCGCTTTTCAGGAATTCCGAACAAATTTCGGATCTCTCTGGCAATCTGTTCTCTCCCATGTCCGCCCTCCTGGCCCTCGCTGCCCCACTCATGGCAAACCGTCTCATCCTGAACCTTTTGCAAAGCGCGGAGACGATCATGATCCCGGAGCGCCTGACCGTCTACGGACTCACCCGTTCCCAGGCCGTCAGTACATATGGAACTCTCACAGGCATGGCGATGCCTTTTGTCCTCTTTCCATCGGCCCTGGTAAACTCCCTGGCTGTGGTCCTGCTGCCCGCCACTGCGAGGCACCAGTCCGCCGGAAACGACTCCGGAATTGCCGCCGGGATCTCCATGTCCTTCCGATACAGCCTTTATCTCGGAATTTTTTGCATCGGGGTCTTCACAGTCTTCGGAGATGCGCTGGGCTTACAGATATTTAAAAGCCAGGACGCCGGATCCTTCATTCAGATCCTCGCCTGGCTCTGCCCGTTTCTCTATCTCGCCACCTCATCCGGCAGCATTTTAAATGGGCTCGGAAAGACGAAACTCACGTTTTTCCATCACCTGGTCTCACTTCTCATCCGCATCGCCTTCGTGTGGTTCGGGATCCCGGAGTTTGGGATCCGCGCATGCCTCTGGGGGATGCTTGCGAGTGAGATGCTTTTAGCCCTGCTCCATATTCTGGCGCTCCGAAGGATCGTCCCATGCGACTGGAACGCATGGATATTGATCGGAAAGCCTGTTTTCTGCCTGCTTTGCGCCCTGTGGCTCTTCCGGCTCTTTCCGGAAACGCTTCCGCTTCCGGCAGGACTCCCGGATTTTTTCCGGACTGCAGTGCAGATACTTCTTTTATCCACCATGTATCTCCTGTTTCTGCTGTTTTTTCACAGAAAACAGAGTCCGGCCTCTACATGATCACTCGTCGAATTCCACCGTCACATAATACCCGCGGTCATTCTGGATAATATCCTTCACAATGCCCTTTCTGCTCTTCAAACGCTCCGTAAACCGAAACAGTCCTGACATCGCCACCGCCGGTTCGATCATGTAATTCACATTGACCGGCGTGATGGACTCGCTGACATCCACCTCCTGACCGACCTCCACAAGGCCCGGGCGTTCCATTTTAAATACGATCTCCCTCATCTCTGATTCCTCTTTTCTTTTATTCAAACGCACATAAATCCAATGTGCGCTTCCGACAGAACATATCAAAACCGCCGGGTACCGCTTCTTTTCACGGCATCCGGCGGAATCCACCTTGTTGATCATTACTGGAGCATTTATTTTCCTTCGTAAATGATAGCTGAATCTACAGCATACTTTTTCAGTTTTTCTCTTCCTTTTAATCCTGCAAGTTCCATTACGAAACAGATCTTAACAACTTCTCCGCCAAGCTCTTCCACAAGCTTTGCGATCGCTTCCACCGTTCCGCCTGTGGCGATCAGGTCATCGATGATCACGACCTTCTGGCCCGGTCTGATGGAATCTTTGTGGAGCTCGATGGTTCCGGTGCCGTACTCAAGAGCATACTCCATAGAAACGGTCTCTCTCGGAAGTTTTCCCGGTTTTCTCGCCGGAACAAAGGATTTTCCCATCGCGTAAGCGACCGGTGTTCCGAAAATAAATCCTCTGGACTCCGCTCCAACGACCACATCGAAATCTACATCCTTCACCATATCAAGGAGAGAATCGATCGACAGCTTTAATCCGTCCGAATCCTGTAAAATTGAAGTGATATCACGGAAAATAATTCCCGGCTCCGGAAAATCCGGGATGCTTACTACATAATCTTCCAGCTTTTTCATAATATTTATGGTTCCTTTCTGATTCGATCCACGATTACTTCTATTTTATCACATGTGTTTTTTTCTGGCAACCTTGAGAAAAAGCAAAACGTCGGTTGAATGCCTACCTTTTTTGTAGTATAATCAGAGCAGTTCCGGATTCCGCATGTGAGCGGAATCTTTGTTTGTTTCATCTGCGGATGCCCTCTGAGCGTATTTCTGCAGAATAATATCGCAAAATTGTTCCGTATCGGCACAATTATAACATTGTTTAGGAAGTCCAGTGATCTGAGCATCTCACATCTTGTCAGATCACTGTTGAAATTGGTGAAATAATCATGAAAATATCTACAAAAGGTCGTTATGCACTGCGCATGGTCATCGACCTGGCTGAACATGCCGACGATGGCTTTATCTCCTTAAAGGACATCGCCGCCCGCCAGGGTCTCTCAAAAAAATATTTAGAGCAGATCGTTCCACTCTTAAACAAGACCGGAATGCTCTCCACCACCCGCGGCTACCAGGGCGGATACAAACTCGCAAAATCCCCGTCGGAATGCACCGTCGGTGCGATCTTACAGACCACTGAAGGCAGCCTCGCCCCGGTCTCCTGCCTCGAGCACACTCCAAACCCCTGCGAACGCTGCTCCGCCTGCGACACGCTCCCGGTCTGGGAAGGCCTAAACCGCGTCATCATGGACTACTTAGACGGAATCACGATCCAGACGATCCTGGATCAGAAGCATGAGCTGGAGGAAAAGCACAGACTGGCGGCTGAGGAGATCTTAAACAGTGTGAAGGGTCCGTGTCAGTCATAAAATCTGCGGCTTTGTGACTTTTTTATATTGTATTTTATATATCGAAACAAAAAAGCTTCGCAAAAAATTGTCTTAAGGCAGTTTCTTACGAAGTTTTTTCTGTGCCTGTTCAACGGCACAGACCGTTACAGATTTATATATTGGGGACGGCAGCATGGCATCCACATATATTCCACTTCCGTCCAACAATAGAACAGCGGTCACACATATTGCTACGCAGTGACCGCTGTCCTGTATTCGTTCGTTAATTGAGAGGGATTTTTTCCAGCACAGCTCGACGCACGGCTGAACTGTTGGGGGATTATTCCTGTAATGTCTTAAACGCCTCGTCCAGATCCTCGATGATGTCGTCGATGTTCTCTGTACCGATGGAGAGACGGATCGTATTCTGTTTGATGCCCTGGTCCGCTAACTCCTCGTCATTTAACTGGGAGTGAGTTGTGGAAGCCGGATGGATCACGAGAGACTTCACGTCAGCAACATTTGCAAGTAAGGAGAAGAGTTCGAGGTTATCGATAAACTTCTTCGCTGCCTCTGCGCCGCCTTTGATCTCGAAGGTGAAGATGGAGCCGCCGCCGTTCGGGAAGTATTTCCTGTAGAGTCTCTGCTGTTCCGGATCATCGGATACGGACGGATGGTTTACTTTTTCTACAAGCGGATGGTTGTTTAAGTACTCAACGACCTTCAAGGCGTTCTGTACATGGCGCTCTACACGGAGAGACAGTGTCTCGAGTCCCTGCAAGAAGATGAATGCGTGAAACGGGGAGATCGTTGCTCCTGTATCACGAAGTAAGATCGCACGGATCTTTGTAACGAATGCTGCTCTTCCTGCTGCCTTTACGAAGCTTACACCGTGGTAGCTCGGGTTCGGCTCAACTAAGGACGGGAACTTTCCGCTTGCTTCCCAGTCAAAGTTGCCGCTGTCGATGATCACACCGCCGATGGTGGTTCCGTGGCCGCCGATGAATTTTGTCGCGGAATGGAATACGATATCTGCGCCGTACTCGATCGGTCTTACAAGGTACGGAGTTGCGAACGTATTGTCGACAACCAGCGGGATCTTATGTGCGTGGGCGATGGAAGCCAGCTTCTCGATATCAACGACATCGGAGTTCGGATTTCCGAGTGTCTCAACATGGATCGCTTTTGTATTCTCCTGAATTGCATTTTCAACCTCCTCGTAGTTGAACGGGTCAACAAAGGTTGCTGTCACGCCGTACTCCGGAAGTGTGTGTGCTAAAAGGTTGTATGTTCCGCCGTAGATGTTCTTTGCTGCGACGATGTGATCACCTGCATGCGCAAGGTTCTGGAATACATAGGTTGCTGCTGCCGCGCCGGAGGCAACTGCCAGCGCCGCAACGCCGCCCTCCAATGCTGCGATCCTCTTCTCGAAAACATCCTCGGTCGGGTTTGTCAGTCTTCCGTAAATGTTGCCTGCATCTGTGAGACCGAAACGTGCTGCCGCATGCTCGCAGTTTCTGAATACATAGGAAGAGGTCTGGTAGATCGGAACCGCTCTCGCGTCTGTCACCGGATCCGGCTGCTCCTGTCCTACATGAAGCTGTAATGTCTCAAATTTAAAGTTTCTCTCTGCTCTTGTTTTCTTTGCCATAGTGATTTTCCTCCTCTTATCCCGGATCGGGACATCGCATTTCATTCCCGAAAAATTTCTTATTTTCATTTACCAACCACCCTATCTGGTTGCAAGGTAATAGTACCATATGTTGGAAAATCTGTCTAATTGGATGTACTCAGGGTTTACTATAGTTTTTTCCTATTGCTTTATGCTGCGTCAAGGCACCACAGGAATCATGATCGTTTGCACCCTTTCCGGCATTTCTCATACACTGAACATATAGAATGATCGCTAAGAGAGGTCTTTTGGTATTATGAGAAAAATTCTGGCACCGGTTCTTTTTGTGTTTACAGCGGCGGCTCTGCTCACCGGGTGTAAAAAGAACGCGGAATCATCTTTAACTCCCGTGACTTTAAATGAGGTTGCCCACTCCATTTTCTACGCCCCCCAGTATGCCGCCATCGAGCTGGGGTATTTTGAGGAGGAGGGAATCGATCTGACACTGGTAAACGGTGCAGGGGCTGACAAGGTCATGACAGCCCTGGTATCCGGGGATGCGGACATCGGGTTCATGGGATCTGAGGCGAGTATCTATACTTATATCCAGGGCGATGATGACTACGCCGTAAACTTCGCCCAGCTCACCCAGCGGGCTGGGAACTTCCTCGTTGGACGGACACCGGAAGCTGATTTCAAGTGGGAAAACCTCATCGGGAAGAAAGTTTTAGGCGGCCGTGCCGGTGGCATGCCCCAGATGGTCTTTGAGTATATCTTAAAGAAGAACGGCATCGATCCCGCAAAGGATCTCTCCATCGACCAAAGCATCAGCTTCGGTCTCACCGCCGCGGCCTTCACCAGCAATGATTCGGACTACACCGTCGAATTCGAACCCTTCGCCACAGCCCTGGAACAGGAAGGAAACGGCTATGTAGTCGCGTCCCTCGGAAAAGACTCCGGCTACGTCCCTTACACGGCCTACAGTGCAAAAAAAAGCTATATTGAAAAGCATCCGGAGATCATCCAGAAATTCACAAATGCGATTCAGAAAGGCCTCGACTATGTGAACACCCACTCCGCCGAGGAGATCGCCGAGACGATAAGTCCGCAGTTTAAGGAGACCGACACCGAAAAGATCGCGATCATCGTGGACCGCTACAAAGAGCAGGATACCTGGAAAGAAAATACGGTCTTTGAGAAGAAAAGCTTTGAGCTTCTCGAGAACATTCTGGAGGAAGCCGGTGAGCTTGACACGCGGGTTCCTTATGAGGATCTTGTGAATACGGGGTTTGCGAAGGCAGCCGCAGAGAAATAACCTTTTAATCGGAGAGATCTGAATTTTTTTAATCATTGTAACTGTTCAGCAGGTCTGCGCACTTGCTGCGCTGACCGTAAGAAAACATA
>ERZ860668.1107-NODE-1107-length-17798-cov-8.410810_pt1 | contig 17798 bp, 13 predicted proteins | sample MGYA00510062_ERZ860668 | MGnify/ENA primary metagenome ERZ860668 (study PRJEB30046, sample SAMN00715258) | human gut metagenome | study: EMG produced TPA metagenomics assembly of the A metagenome-wide association study of gut microbiota in type 2...
TTAGCTTAATGGAAGAGCCCTCTCCCCTTGTAAAAAGCCCTCAAAAAGGGTATCATAAAGAAAAAAGCAAAGGAGCCTTACTTATGCGTGCTTACGAGCGACTGCTGAAATATGCCAAAGTATACACCACCTCGGACCCCGAGTCCGGCACCCATCCTTCTGCCGCACGGGAATTCGACCTCGCCCACCTGCTGGTGGAAGAGATGAAATCCATCGGCATTGAGGACGCCTTTGTAGACGAGCACTGCTACGTCTACGGCAGCATTCCCGCCACCAAGGGCTGCGAGAAGAAGCCCGCACTGGGTCTCATCGCCCACATGGACACCGCCCCCGACGCTTCCGGCGAGAACGTCAAGCCCATCCTCCACGAGAACTACGACGGCGGCGATGTCACCCTGTCCGGCACCGGCATGGTCATGAAGACCTCCACCTTCCCCTTCCTGAAGGAGCTGAAGGGCGAGACCCTCATCACCACCGACGGCACCACCCTGCTGGGCGCTGACGATAAATCCGGCGTCGCTGAGATCCTGACCGCTGTCGAGACCCTTATCAACAAGAAGCTGCCCCACGGCAAGCTCTGCATCGCCTTTACCCCCGATGAGGAGATCGGCGAGGGTGCTTCTCTCTTCGACATCCCGGGCTTCGGCGCAGACTTCGCCTACACCGTCGATGGCGGCGACGTGGGCGGCATCGAGTACGAGAACTTCAACGCCGCATCTGCCACTGTCACCATCCACGGCTTCTCCGTCCACCCCGGCAGCGCCAAGGATGCCATGATCAACGCCTCCAACGTGGCAATGGAATTCCACATGGCCCTGCCCGTCATGGCCCGTCCCGAGACCACCGAGGGCTATCAGGGCTTCTACCACCTGTGCCAGATGTACGGCGACGTCACCGAGGCAAAGCTGGGCTACATCCTCCGCGACCACGACGCCAGCAAGCTGCAGTTCAAGAAGGACAACCTTCTCCACATCGCCTGCTACCTCAACGGCAAGTACGGCCCCGGCACGGTGGAAGTCGAGATCAAGGACAGCTACCGCAATATGCTGGAGAAGATCAAGCCCCACTTCCACCTTGTGGAGACGGCCCGCAAGGCCATCGAGAAGGCCGGCCTGACCCCGGAAGAGATTCCCGTCCGCGGCGGCACCGACGGCGCTGTCCTGAGCTGGAAGGGTCTGCCCTGCCCCAACCTCGGCACCGGCGGTTTCAATTTCCACGGCGTCTGCGAATGCACCACCGTCGAGCGGATGGACAAGGCCACCGAGATCCTGCTGAATATCATTGAGCTTTACTCTAAATAACTTTGCATCGTAAAAAATGGCTCCGGCATCTGCCGGAGCCATTTTTTGCTTCTTAAAACTCGATGCTCTGCGCCGCCTTGGCGATGGCTCCCAGCAGCTCCACCAGCTTGCCCTCGTCCATCCGGCTGCTGTTGTTGGCAAAGGCGTAGAAGCAGCCCTGCACGCAGAACGAGAGCAGGATGCCTCGGTTCAAATCAGCCGCGAAGGTCGGGTCAGCTTCCTCAAAGCGCTGACGCAGGCCCTTCTCGATGCTGTTGGCGAAGATGCCCTGCCGACTGCCCGAAAAGAGGATGTTCACGGCCCGCTGGTTCTGCATGAAGGCATGGAACAGCTCCCGCGTCAGCGTCTCTGCCTGATGCAGTGCCACGCTGTCGTTGGTGCGGGGTACGCTGGCCAGGATAGACTCGATGAGCTTGTTTTCCAGTGCATTGGCCAGCGCGTAGATGTCCTCATAGTGGGCATAGAACGTCGATTTGTTGATGCAGGCCATCGCACACAAGTCTTTTATCTTGATTTTTTCCAGAGGGTTCTTCTCCCGCAGTTCCATGAAAGCCTGTTCGATGGCGCGGTCGGTACGGGCGATACGGATGTCCACAAAATCCACCTCTTCCGTGTTTTAGTTGATTATCCAACGGTTTTCGTCTTTCGTCGATGGACAAGGCCCCGTGGATTTTTTACAATGAAAGCAGTGCCCTTATTCTTCTTTTTTATAGAGCAGGCCCTTGGCGTCCAGTGCCGCTTCGATGCGGCAGAACGCCTCCGGCGTGGGGCAGCTCAAGGTGTGCAGATGCACACCGCCGGTCATCCGGCTCAGCAGGCACTCGGGCGTATCCGCCGCCTGCTGGATAAAATGGTCCACGTCGTACCGGCTGGCGAGGTTGAGGTTGCCGCGCAGCTCGCCGTAAAGCGGGTTCTCCACGGCCACATCCACCACGATGCCGCCCTGGTCCACCACGGTATACAGCTCCTCCCGCATCTGGTCGGCGGTGCTGTGGACACAGGCGAGAATGCCCGTGTAGCCCCGCGCCGCCGGGTGGAGCTGATAGCCCCGGGGCGTTGCATCGATCTGCGCCCCCGACGCCCGCAGCAGGGCCACGTCACCCACCACGATCTGCCGCGAGACCCCCAGTTCCCCGGCCAGTACACTGGCACTCAGCGGTGCATCGGCCTCCGTCAGCCGCTCTAAGATCACTTTTCTGCGCTGCGCAGCATTCATCTTCTGCACTCCCCCTTTTTATCATATCAGTCGCAGCAGGGTGGCGTAGTTGGAGGGCAGCTGGACTTTCAGCTTACCCCACTCCACCTGCGTCAGGATGGGCTGACTGCCCACACAGTCGGCCAGCAGGTCTTCGACACCCGAAGCCTCCACCGGCAGCTGGAATTCCATCGAGACCGGGCTGTCACCGTTATTGTACACCGCCACGACAGCCTTGCCGCCCAGCACCCGGGCGTAGGCGTAGCTCTGGGTGGTCAGCGTCAGCTCCTTGAACTCGCCCCAGCTCAGCTCGGGACACTCCGCTTTCAGCCTGCCCAGTGCGGCATAGATGCTGGTGACAGGGTTCGTCTTCTCGGCGTCGGTGTAGTCGGTCAGCTCGAGGCAGGGACGGAGCGGCCAGTCGCTGCCCCACTCTTTTTTGCCCTCGATGCCAAATTCCGAGCCATAATAGATGGACGGAATGCCCCAAAGCGTATATACTAGAAGAGCAATATGCCGGATGTGCTCGCGGTTGCGCAGTTTATTGGGCAGCCGCTCCACATCGTGGTTATCCGAGAAATTATAGAGCCGGGTATCGTGGCAGAGGCCCTGCAGACGCCGCATGGTATGGGCGATCTCGAAATAGTTGTGGTCGTTGTGGCCGCTCCACAGACCCTTATTCAGTTCGTAGTTGGTGACGGAGTGGAGCATCTCCGGGTTGGCCCAGCGGCTGTAGTCGCCATGGATGACCTCGCCCATCAGCCAGAACTCGGGCTTCACCTCGTTGGCAACGCGGCGCAGGCCCTTCATGAAGTCGAAGTCCAGCACGTCGGCAGCGTCCAGACGGATGCCGTCAATATCGAACTCATCCACCCAGAAGCGGATGGTGTCGAAGTGGTAGTTCTGCACCTCGGGGTTGCGCTGGTTCAGCTTGACCAGCAGGTTGAAGCCGCCCCAGTTGCCGTAAGAGAAGCCGTCGTTGTACTCGTTGTTGCCCCAGAAATTCACGTCGCAGAACCAGTCGCGGTAGCGGGCGTTCTCGCGGTGCTCCTTCAGCTCCTGGAACGCGAAGAAATCGCGGCCCACATGGTTGAACACGCCGTCCACGATGACCTTCTGGCCCCGCTCATGGCAGGCGGCGACAAATTCCCTGAACTCCTCGTTGGTGCCGAGACGCCGGTCTACCAGACGGTAGTCGATGGTGTCATAGCCGTGGGAACCGCTCTCGAACAGCGGGCCGATATAGATCGCCGTACAGCCAAGCTTTGCCGCGTGTTCTGCCCACGCATCCAGCTTTTTGAAAGCCCCGGGAACAGGCTGTCCGTCGTTTTCATGCGCGCAGCCGCACAATCCCAGAGGATAGATGTGATAGAATACCGCATTGTCATACCAAGCCATTGTCTGTACCGCTCCTGTTTTCAAAAAGTTACAGCAGAGCACTTTTCCGACAAAAGTGCATCTGTGTCATATTCAGTATAGCACATTTTCCGACAAAAGTGTGGTAAAAGTGTTGTATATTTCTCATTTTACATATTCCATCGTCCGTGTTCTGTAAAAATTGCGATAAAAGGAGTCTTTCGTATGAATCTTCCCGCCATCCCCAAATCCTTCTTCAACGGCGACAGCTTCGACGCCTACCGCATCCTCGGCGCGCACCCCTGGCAGGGTGACCACGGCGAAGAGGGCTGGCGCTTTGCAGTCTGGGCTCCCGGTGCCACTGCCGTGGAGGTCTGCGGCGGCTTTGACGGCTGGGGCGCAGGCATCCCGCTCCAGAAAGCCGACACCGGCGTGTGGAGCGACTTTGTCTCCGGGCTGTGCGAGGGGGAGCTCTACAAATACCGCATCCATGGGGCCGACGGCAGCGTGGTCATGCGGGCCGACCCCTACGCTTTCGCGTCCGAAGTCCGCCCCGCCAACGCCAGCCGCCTGACCAAACTGGACTTTTCCTTCGACGACAGCGCATGGATGGAGCGGCGGGATAAATGCCGTAATCTGCCCATGAACATCTACGAACTCCATGCCGGTAGCTGGAAGCATAAGCCCAACTCCACCCAGCCCGACGGCTCGGACGGCTGGTACGACTACGAAGAGCTGGCCCGGGAGCTCATCCCCTGGCTGCTGGAACACCACTTCACCCATGTAGAGCTTCTGCCGCTGGCAGAACACCCCTTCGACGGCAGCTGGGGCTACCAGACCACCGGCTACTTCGCCGTCACCAGCCGGTACGGCACCCCCGCCCAGTTTGCCTCCTTCGTCAACGCCTGCCACCGGATGGGCATTGGGGTCATCATGGACTTTGTGCCCGTCCACTTTGCCGCCAACGGCGACGCGCTCGCCAACTTTGACGGCACCCACCTCTACGAGTACGACAGCGATGTGGGCCACAGCGAGTGGGGTACCTGCAACTTCAACTACTACCGCCGGGAGGTGTGCAGCTTCCTGAACAGCGCCGCCGCCCTCTGGATGGAGGTCTACCACTGCGACGGCATCCGGATGGACGCCATCTCCCGCGCCCTCTATTGGCAGGGCGACCCTGCCCGGGGCGTCAACGAGGGCGCCGTCACCTTCCTGCGGAACCTCAACCACGGCTTGAACGATCGCTGGCCCACCGGCGTTTACATGGCCGAAGATTCCACCAACTTCCTCAAAGTCACGGCCCCCACCCGCTACGATGGCATCGGCTTCGACTACAAGTGGGACATGGGCTGGATGCACGATACGCTGGACTACTTCGCCACCCCCTTCGGCCAGCGGCCCGACGCATACGGGAAGATCATTTTCAGTATGCACTATTTCTACAACGAGCTCTACCTGCTGGCGCTGAGCCACGACGAGGTCGTCCACGGCAAAAAGACCATCATCGACAAGCTCTGGGGTACCTACGAAGAAAAATGCGCCCAGCTGCGCACCCTCTATTTTTATATGTATGCGCACCCGGGCAAAAAGCTCAATTTCATGGGCAACGAGCTGGGGCATTTCCGGGAGTGGGACGAAAAGCGGGAGCTGGACTGGGACCTGCTCAAGTACCCCTTCCACGATGCGTTCCAGAAATATTTCGGTGCTCTGAGCCGCCTTTACGCCACCCAGCCCGCCCTCTATGTGGGCGAGTATGACCCCCGCTGCTTCGAGTGGGTGGCCAGCGAGAGCCGGGACGAGGGCGTGTACGCCTGGCTGCGCAAGGGCGCAGGCCAGACCATCCTCTGCGTCATGAACACCCAGAACACTGCCCACAAAAAGTTCCCGCTCTACCTGAGCTTCCCCGCCGGGGCCGAAGAACTTCTGAACACTGAGGCCCCCTGCTGGGGCGGCGCGGACAAATCGAAGCCCAAAACCCTCCACACCTCGGACGGCGGCGTCTATGGCCGGGACTACACCCTCACCGTGGACCTGCCCGCCATGGGCAGCCGGATGTTCCGGCTCACCCCCGAAGCTCCCCGCCCCGAGGCCGCACAGGCCAGCGCCCGCCGGGCCGCTGCCGCACGCCGCAAGGCAGCCCGCACCCAGAACACCAGGGCGGATGCCGCTGCGTACAACTCCAAAAAGTAATATTTGTTTCGGAATATCCCGTCTGCTGAAAATGCAGCGGGATATTCTGCGTTCTGGCGCGGTCTGCGGCTGGACAAGCCTTGACGGAGCCGTTATACTGTTAGATGGAAAGTTGTGTTTTGCATTTTCCGGAAGTTAAATGAAAGGGATCATCCTTCTATGCTATCTGCTGCTGTTCGCCGACTCTCGCCTCTGCAATGGGCGGGGGTCGGTCTGGGCAGCTGTGCGGTGTTGCTGGCTCTTCTGGGGCTGCTTGCACCGGCCAGCGCCTTCTTTTTCCCGCTGCTCAGTCTCTGGGCCAGCGTGGGGCTCTTTGTTCTGGCCCTCTGCGTTCTCCGTGTGGCAGGCGCAGAGCTGGGCTTCTTCCACAAAGCCGTCGTCTTCGGCATCTGGGCTGTGGCTGTCGTCTATTTTTACTGGACATTGTCAAGTCGGAGCTTTGTATACGTCTGGGATTACGCCAACTACCTGCTCAAGCAGTACGACGCAGAAGCCGCCTTTGCCCAGAGTGCAGGCGCGGGCCTTGCGTACATCTTCGGCTCCATGGCCGACGACTACACCAATTTCATCACCCTCTTCACCGAGTTTCCCTTCTGCCTCACGAGCCACACCGGCGATGACTACTCCTTCAGTCAGGTGTTCTGCATCCTGCCGACCCTGCTGGTGCTGTTGGCGGGCCTTGTCGTCAAGGTCGGGCAGATCCTGAATGTGAAGAACCGGAGGTACTATTTTCTCTTCGGGATGACGCTCACGGCGGCTTATCCCTTCTTACGGATGAGCGCGGTATTGGCCCAGCCGGACTGGTTCGGCCTCATCTTCGCGTTTGCGATCCTTCTGCTGACGCTGGATCTCCGGTTCGACAAGCTGGAGCCGGTGCGGTTCGGCCTCATCTTTCTGGCCACTGCCGCCATCATCCTCGCCCGCCGGTGGTTCCTTTACTTTGTGGTGGGCTACTACTTCGCCTACGCGCTACTGCTCATCGCGGGCTGTGTGCGGTTGGCGAAGGGCGGCGAAAAGGCCGCTGCCCTTGTTCGAATCAAGAACCTCGTCCTCTTCGGCCTTGCGTCCGTCGTGGCGATGGTCATCCTGCTCTGGCCGATGGTGTCCCACATCCTCGCCTACAACTACGCAGGCCGCTACTCCTATTATAACGGCGGCGGTCTGGTCCTCGAGGCGTTCTATCACATCGGCCGGATGGGCCTGTTCAACATCCTCCTCATGGTGCTGGGTCTCGCCTTTGCGGCGAAGCACAGAGCGCCCTCCCTGCCCTGTCTCGCCGGGTGTGAGCTGGTGGTGAGCATCCTGCTCTTCACCCGGGTGCAGAACACCGGCTCCCATCAGTTCCTGCTCTTCCTGCCGGGATACTTCATTCTCTTTCTGCTGGGTGCCGCCGCTCTGGCCGAGGGCATCACGCACCGCCGCACCCTCAAACTGGGCTGCTGGGCCTTCGTGCTGGTGCTGTCCATGTCAGTGCGGTGTTCGCCGCTGACTACGCTGGCCATGCCGGGTTTCGTCATTGAGCATTTCCCGATCCAGATCCCGGCCACCGAGTATTTCATCTCGCTGGACAAGCTCATCTACGACCGGAAGGACATTGGCCAGATACAGGCCATCGCCGACTGGATAGACTCCCACTGCGCCGAGGGCGAAGTGAGCTACATGATCCCCCACGATATGCTCTACAACCCCGACCACTTCAAAAACTGCCGCCTGCCGGACGCCCCCATCAACGACAAGCTGGCCTTCGGCTTCTCGGTCCCCGGCACCCACAACTTCCCCACCCAGTTCTTTGAGGCAAAATATGTCATCACCTGCGAGCCCTTCCCCCAGACTTACGTGGGCAGCGGCGAGATGTCCATCAAGCTGAACGACCAGTTCCTCGCCGTAAAAGACCAGTATTTCGCCTTTGAGCAGAGTTTCGATATGGGCAATGGCACCACCTTTACCATCTGGAAGCGCACCGCTGCCCCCACCCGGGAGGAAGTGGAGTATTATCTGAGCGCTTTCGCTGAGGAAGACGCCCAGTACCCTGAAATGTTCTCCCAGGTGGCCGAAGCCTGGCTCACCGCCCACGGGCTGTGAGCTTGCCCTTTCTGCTGAAAACGTGTATAATTCGATTTGTTGCTATAAAACCCGCAGCGCCGCCCGTCGGCCTGCTTACGTCATAAGGAGTACGCCACTATGGATAAGAAGAACACGCCTGAAGTGAAGCTGGGCCAGTACAAGGGCCTGGCTGTCACCCGTCACGTCCGCCCTGTCACCGACAAGACTGTGGACATCGAGCTTGTCCACCAGACCCGGATGCACGCGGTCTACCACCCCACCACCGAACCTGCCAGGCGCGGCTTCCGCGCTCTGCTGGACTTTGCCGGCTACATGGACGGCAAGGAGATCCCCGACAGCCGGATGGAGAAGGTCATGGTCGTGCTGGGCGACGGCAAGCTGATGCCCGCCGCCGAGCAGGCCATCTACGGCCACCGTGCCGGCGAGGTGTTCCGCTTCGACTTTACTTACCCGCAGGACTTCCGCCTGCCGGAGCTGTCCGGCAAGACCGCACAGTTCGAGATCGAACTCCGCTCTCTGGCCGAGAAAGTCACGCCCGCACCGGACGAGGCTTTCGCCAAGAGTCTGGGCTTCGACTCCCTCGATGCGCTGAAGGCCGACCTTCGCGCCAAAAAGCAGAAGATCCACGAGGAAGGGGCTGACCGCGCCGCCGGAAAGCAGCTGCTGGACATGGCCGGTGCCAACATGACCGTAGACCTGCCCGCCGAAATTCTCGACCGCACCGCCCAGAATGAGATGAAGCTGCTGAAAGAGCGCCTCTCCCGCAGCGGCATCACCCTCGAGCAGCACTGCAAGAACAGCCGCACCACCCCGGAAGCCCTCGAGAAGGACTACCGCGCTCAGGCCGAGAGCCGCATCCGCTTCGTGCTGGCAGCCCGTGCCATCGCCGAGGCGGAGAACATCGTCGTCCACCCCGAGGAAGTCAACGCCGAGTACCGCCGCCTGTCCCAGCTGCAGGACACCCCCGAGGCTGAGATCCGGAAAGCCCTGCCCGAGGATACCATCGCCGCCGCGCTGGCCGCAAAGAAGGTGCAGCGCTTCCTGCTGGACAACGCACAGGTCACTACCGTGACCGATGCCCCCGAAAAGGAGTGATACCGCTATGGGTCTGTTTACCCGTTATGCAATGGACGCCCTGATGAAGACCTCCCACCCCGAGGTCATCCGCCGCCAGTGCTGGAATCTCCACCCCCACCGCACCCCCTGCACGGCCTGCAAGGACATCTGCCCCTACGGCGATGCCATCTTCACCCGCCCCAACCTCGTTAAAGACTGGGACCCCTGCACCGACTGCGGCCTCTGCGTGTCCGCCTGCCGCTCGGGCTGCATCGTCCCTTCGCCCGAGCAGGTACAGCGGGACACCTCGCTGGCTGATACCGATAACGACACCCTCTGGCTGGGCTGCGAGAAAAGCACCCGCAAGAACACTGCCGTCCGCGCCTGCGTTGCCTCCTTCTCGTGGGAAACGCTGGCCTATCTTGCTCTGAACAAGAAGCTGGTCCTTGACCTGACCCCCTGCGGTGAGTGCGAGAATGATGTCTGCGCCGCCCAGCTCCGAAAGGAGCTGACCCGTCTGGTGGAGTTCCTCGGCCCCCAGCTCTTCGAGAGCCGGGTCACGCTGGCCTATGCGCAGGACGAAGCGCCCTACCATGTACAGGAGCTGAGCCGCCGGGAGATGTTCTCCCACATGACCGAGGGCTCCCGCGCCGGCACCAAGAAGCTGCTGCAGATGCTGCCCGGTCTGCGCAGCGAGGAGGACAGCGCCGCCGACTTCCGCCTCATGCTCCACCAGCGGACAAAGCAGCTCAAGGCTGCTTCCGAGACGCCGCTGCGCTACGGCTGGTATCTGCCGAACTTCACCCAGAAGTGCTTCGGCTGCGGCAAGTGCGAAAAAGCCTGCCGCTCCGGCGCGCTCAAGCTCGAGGATATGCCCGACGGCCAGACCCGCGTGGTCGTCACGCCCTGGAAGTGCAGCGAGTGCGGCGTCTGCGTCGCGGCCTGCTCCAACAGCGGCATCGACGGCATGAAGCTGCGCCAGCTCACCACCCTCGGCCCGGTGAGCGTCTACAAATGCAGCAAGACCCTCTGCGCCGACTGCGGCAAGCCCATCGCGCCGAACAGCTCCGAGGGCATCTGCTCGGTCTGCCGCATCAAGCGCCGCACCAAGCAGCGTCAGGAGGAGGCCGCAGCCCGCGCCAGGGAGCGGATCGCCGAGCGCGAGGCCCGCAAGGCAGCGGAGGAGGCTGCAAAGGCCGCTGCCGCAGAGCTGGCCGCTGAAAATGCCGCAAATGCTTCCGGTGCCGCCGCAGCCGAAACGGCAGCGGTTCCCGTCTCTGCCGTACCTGCCGCTGCGGCGGCAACAGCTGTTTCTGTTGCAGAAACAGCATCTGCACCCGAAAAGGATTGACGCGGCCGCAAATCAATGCTATACTCAATCATGACCACACTGTTTGGTGGCCGGGACTGTTACAAAGGAGTAACGGATGGATTTCCGTTGCTCTTTTTTCATAAAAAACGGTCCATTTGTCCGTTGCCGGGAAACAGCGGACACCGCACAACGCGATGCTGTCCTTTGTACAGCAAAAACAAGAAAAGAGGGAATTTATGATGAACACTTCCATCTCCCGCCGTCAGTTCCTGAAGGCCAGCGGCCTGGTAGCCGCCGGTGCCTGCGCAGCCGGCCTGCTGACTGGCTGCGGCGGATCTTCCTCCGGCAGCGCTTCCGGCGCAGCCTCTTCCGGTTCCGGCTCCAGCTACACCATCCTGTACGGCAGCCAGCCCGCTACCCTGAACTACCTGACCACCGGTACTGACCTTGAGATGGTCGTGGGCGCAAACTGCGTGGATACGCTGGTCGAGTACGACAACAAGGGCGTCATGCGCGAAGGCCTGGCCACCAGCTGGGACTGGGATGTCGACACCCTGACCTGGACGTTCCATCTGCGTGAGGAGAACTGGGTGGACTGCAACGGCGAGGTCGTGGCCCCCGTCACCGCACAGGACTTCGTGGACGCTCTGAAGTACGTCCTGACCCCGGACTACGCCGCCTCCAACGTGGGCCTTGTCACCGCTTACATCGCAGGCGCTGACGACTACTACAACTACCACCTCTATCTGAACAACGCCAACACCGGCGTCGTGGACGATGACGGCACCACCTACACCGTGGACGGCAGCGGCGTCGTCACCGTGACTGCCCCCGACTCTGACCCCGCCACCTACGCACCGGTGGACTTCGACGCCGTGGGTGTCACCGCTGTGGATGACCACACCCTGACCTACACCCTGACCTACGATTTCCCAGGCTTCCTGAGTCTGCTGTGCTATCTGCCCTACGAGCCCGCTTACGGCCCGCTGCTGGAAGAGACCGGCGACCAGTTCGCCACCAGCGCAGAGACTACCTACAGCTGCGGTGCCTTCTATCTGGCCGCCTACGAGTCTCTGGAGACCTGGGTCATGAAGAAGAACCCCGAGAACTACGACGCTGACAACGTCTTCATCGACACCATCAGCCGCATCTACAACGCCGAGGCCAGCGTCAACGGCCCCGAAATGATCAAGCGCGGCGAGATCGACGAGGCCACCATCGGCTCCGACATCCTCGACAGCTGGCTGTCCGACGACACCACCAAGGACATGGTGTCCATGGACCGTCCCAACACCAACTACACTTACTTTTATATGTTCAACTTCATGCCCTTCTCCCACGAGTTCTCCAACTGGAGCGTAGAGGGCATGGACGCTGAGTATGAGCCGGAGAACTGGGCCAAGGCCATCAACAACACCAACTTCCGCAAGTCCTTCCTCTACGGCATCAACAACTCTGTCACGCTGGCCGTCAAGGCACCCGAGGGCTACGACAACTACAAGCTGAACACCATCACGCCCCCCAGCTTCTGTGCCAATGCTGACGGCGTGGACTACCTCAAGTGCGGCGACCTGGCCAACATTACCGAGTTCTTCGACGAGGCCAAGGCCAAGGAGTACCGCGACGCTGCCATCCCGGAGCTGACCGCTGCTGGTGTGACCTTCCCCATCAAGGTGCAGATGCCCTACAATCCCTCTTCCACCGACTGGGACAAGCAGTGCCAGGTGTTCAAGCAGCAGCTCGAGAGTGTGCTGAACGACGGTTTCGATTTCATCGACATCATCATCACTGCCGGCCCCTCCGACAGCTTCCTGTCCAGCGTCCGCCGCAACGGCAAGTTCGCTTTCCTGCAGTGCAACTGGGGCGCTGACTACTCTGACCCCCAGACCGAGACCGACCCCTTCTATCAGGCCGAGGGCGCACGCGGCAGCCGCTACGCCTTCCTGCGCACCGGCGTCGAGGACGGCTTCATCACCGGCGACACCGCGGACGCCGTCATGAACTACATGAAGGCCATCGAAGAGGCTGTCGAGATCACCGACGACATCAACGCCCGCTACGATGCCTTCGCCAACGCCGAGGCTTCCCTCATCAACAATGCCCTCGTCGTCCCCATGGGCATGAGCATCCCGGCTTACATCGCCACCCGTCTGAACTACTGGGAGGGCCAGTACGCTTCCACCGGCTTCTCCAACAAGCGTCTGAAGGGCATCCACGTCCTCGACCACTACATCTCCATGAGCGAGTACGAGGCCAACCGCGACGCCCGCTAAGACTTTTTGAGTCTGTCTGCTCCAAAGCTCTCCGTTTTCCCATAGGAAAGCGGAGAGCTTTTCGTTTCTGAAGCTTCTTACATGAATTTTTGTAACGAACTTTGCTAAATCACTTTCCAAAAGTGGTTTTTTGTTGTATTCTATTCCTATCCGACATTCATTTTATAAAAGAGAGGGGTGCGCACAGATATGCTCAAATATCTGGCGAAACGCATCGGGCGCTCGATACTGACCCTGTTTATTATCGTCACGCTCGTTTTCTGCCTTTTGCGGCTGATGCCGGTGGAAGGCTATTTTGCTAACTATGAAAAAATGACCGAGGCCCAGATACAGGCCGGCTTACAGTCCATGGGTCTGCTGGACCCGCTGCCGGTGCAGATCGGCCGCTTCTGGGTCAATATGCTCCACGGCGACCTCGGCGTGAGCCACATCTATAAGGTCAACGCCTCCGTCACCAGCATCCTCGCCAAGAAGCTGCCCATCTCCATCCAGATGGGCGTGTACGCCATGCTGCTGAGCCTTGTCATCGGCATCCCGATGGGCCTGTTCATGGGCCGCTTCAAGAGCCGCTGGCCCGATAAGGTCGGCACGGCCATCATCGTCCTCATCCAGGCTGTGCCTGCGGCAGTGTATTATCTGTACATCCAGATGTACGGCACCACCGCGCTGAACGTGGGCCTGCTCTTCGACGCCTCCAACTGGAAATACTGGGTGCTGCCCGTCTGCTCCATGAGTCTGGGCAACGTAGCGTTCTACGCCATGTGGCTGCGCCGGTACATGGTGGACGAGAGCAACAAGGACTATGTCCGCCTTGCCCGTGCCAAGGGCGTGAGTGAGAACAACATCGCCCTGCGCCACATCTTCCGCAACGCAATGGTGCCGCTGGTGCAATATATTCCCTCCGCCTTCCTGAACACTGTGGTCGGCTCTATCTACATCGAAAGCCTCTACAGCATCCCGGGCATGGGCGGCCTGCTGGTCACCTGTGTCCAGCGCCACGACAACACGATGGTGCAGGGCATCGTTCTGCTCTACGCCTGCGTGGGCATCATCGGCCTTATTCTGGGCGACCTGCTCATGGTGCTCATTGACCCCCGCATCAGCTTTGGCAAGAAAGAAGGTGGCCGATAATGCTTTTCCGTATGAAAGATGAAAAAGCACACCAGCTCGAGGCAGAGCTGGATAAGTTACAGGCGGACGGCCCCGCCGCATGGGCAAAACTGCCCGAAGAAGAGCTGTTCACCCCCGCCGGGTTCAGCGAAGAGCGGGCCGAGGCCACGTCCTACTCCAACTACAGCTACTGGGGCAGCACCTTCCGCGCCTTCTTCAAGAACCGCGTGGCCGTGCTGCTGCTCGTCGCCCTCATCGCCGTGGTGGCGTTTGCATTTTTGCAGCCCTACCTGCCCGGTCAGGTAGACCCCAACCTCTGCGCCGTGGACCCCGTCACCGGCATCCAGTACCGCAACATCGCCCCCGGTGAAAAGGGCTTCATCTGGGGTTCCAATGCCATCGGCCAGGACCTCTGGGCCCGCATCTGGGCCGGCGCCCGCACCAGCCTGACCATCGCTTTCTTCGTGGCCCTCATCGAGGCCGTGGTGGGCATCACGGTGGGTGTGCTCTGGGGCTATGTCCGTCAGCTGGACTTCTTCTTCACCGAGCTGTACAACATCTGCGACAACGTGCCTTCCACCATCATCCTGATCCTTATTTCCTACGTCGCCAGCCCCAGCGTCCAGACGCTGATCCTGGGCATGTCCATCACGGGCTGGATTGCCATGGCGCGTTTTATCCGCAACCAGATCCTCATCATCCGTGACCGTGACTACAACGTGGCATCCCGCTGCATCGGCACCCCCACCTCCCGCATCGTAGTGCGCAACCTGCTGCCCTACCTCGTGTCGGTCATCATGCTCCGCATGGCCCTGACCATCCCCGCCGCCATCGGCAGCGAGGTCTTCATCACCTACATCGGCCTCGGCCTCTCTGTCGAGGTGCCTTCTCTGGGCAACCTCATCAACGATGGCCGCAAGGTCATGATGCAGGCCGGCCTGCGCTATCAGCTGCTCTACCCCACCATCATCCTCAGCTTCGTCACCATCGCGTTCTACCTCATCGGCAACGCCTTCTCTGACGCAGCCGACCCCAAGAACCATCTGCAGTAAGGAGGAACAGGCATGAAAAAGAATGAACTGATCCTCTCTGTGCGGGATCTCAACATTAAATTCAATCTGCGTGGAAAGATTCTCCACGCCATCCGGGGCATCGACCTCGATGTCTACCACGGCGAAGTCCTCGCCATCGTGGGCGAGTCCGGCTCGGGCAAGAGCGTGTTCACCAAGTCCTTCATGGGCCTGCTGGACTCCAACGGCTCCATCACTTCCGGCACCATCGACTACTTCGGTGCCGACGACCACCAGCCCATCCGGCTCTCCGAGTTGAAAAAGGAGAAGGACTGGCTGAAAGTGCGCGGCCACGAGATTGCCATGATCATGCAGGACCCCATGACCAGCCTGAACCCTCTGAAGACTATCGGCGACCAGATCATGGAGGCCGTGGAGCTCCATCAGGGCCTCAAGGGCGCTGCCGCCAGGGAGAAGACTCTCGAGTACCTGCGGGATGTCGGCATCGCCGACCCGGAAGTGCGCTTCAAGCAGTATCCCCACGAGTTCTCGGGCGGTATGCGCCAGCGCGTCGTCATCGCCATCGCTGTGGCCTGCAACCCGCAGATCCTTATCTGCGATGAGCCCACGACGGCTCTGGACGTGACCATTCAGGCCCAGATCCTCGAGCTGCTGAAGGAGATGCGGGTCAAATATAACCTCACCATCATCCTCATCACCCATGACCTCGGCGTCGTGGCCAACATCGCCGACCGTGTGGCCGTCATGTATGCCGGCGACATCGTGGAGATCGGCACTTCGGACGAAATTTACTACGACCCCCGCCACCCCTACACCTGGGCGCTGCTGTCCAGTATGCCCCAGATGGGCGTGAAGGGCGAAGACCTGTTCAACATTCAGGGTACGCCCCCGAACCTCTTCACGGAAATTCACGGCGACGCTTTCGCGCCCCGCAACCCTTTGGCGCTGAAGATCGACTTCGTCAAGCGTCCCCCTTATTTTGATGTCAGCACGACCCACCGGGCCAAGACGTGGCTTCTCGACCCCCGCGCACCCAAGATAGAACCGCCCGCCGCTGTGCGGATGCTGCAAGAGGAGGGCAAATAACATGGCAGACGAACGCGAAGTTCTGGTCGAGGTAAAAAACCTCGAAGTGACCTACGGCTCCGGCCGCAAGGCTTACAAGGCCGTCAAGAACGCAAACTTCACCATCTATAAAGGCGAGACCTTCGGTCTGGTGGGCGAGTCCGGCTCGGGCAAGACCACCATTGGCCGGGCTATCATGCGCATCCTGCCCACCTCGGGCGGCGAGGTGTTCTATAAGGGCCAGAAGATAAACGGCAAGATCTCCCACGCGCTGGACAAGCAGGTCATCAAGGAAATTCAGATGATATTCCAGGATCCCCAGTCCTCCCTGAACGAGCGCGCCAAGGTGAGCTACATCGTAGGCGAGGGCCTGATGAACATCCGGCCCGACCTCTCCGCCGCTGAGCGGGACGAAAAAGTCCGTCAGGCGCTGCTGGATGTGGGCCTGCTGCCCGAGTTTGCGTCCCGCTTCCCCCACGAGTTCTCGGGCGGCCAGCGCCAGCGCATCGGCATCGCCCGGGCCCTCATCGTGGAGCCGGAATTCATCATCGCCGACGAGCCCATCTCGGCACTGGATATGTCCATCCGCGCATGCTGACCGTCGGCGACGATGAAACGACCAATATCACGGTCAAGGCGACCAGTACCTACGACCACGAAAAGAGCGGCACGGCTACCATTACCGTCCCGCGGGCGTAACAGGCCGGGAGGCCCCGGATTTTCCGGGGCCTTTCCTCTTACAAGGAGGCGACATTATGGCGTGGATTGCGCCTGATTCAAAAATCAATTTTTGTTCTGGTGTGCCTTTAGACATTCGATACGCCGATACCTTCTTTTGGCCGAACACTGACGAAGGAAAGTCCGCCCAGCTTGCCTATTTTGAAGGTAAGAAGCAGTTCAGCCTGGAGAAGTACCAGTATACAAGGCCGGAAGGAAACAAGATCAGGGTCGAATATCAATCTGAGCTTGTCCGCCGGTGCAACTATATGTACTTCCAGAACACGAGCTTTTCCCAGAAGTGGTTTTTCGCTTTCATTACAAGCGTTTCATATGTTTCTAACCAGACAACTGAGGTCGAATACGTCGTGGACGTTATGCAGACGTGGCATTTCGACTACACGCTCCAGCCCTCGTTTGTGGTGCGGGAACATAGTGCGACAGATTATGTGGGCGGAAACATTGTGGAGGAAGGGCTTGAGACAGGGCCGATGCTTGTCGACATGACAGACATTGAGCCGCCTGCCTGGAATGAGCCGGCTTACATTGTGGCGGCCACGTTTGACAAAAGTTTCAATTCTTCTGCTGGCGGAACTTATGGCGGAGTATACAGTGCCCTTGAACTGAATGTGTTTACGTCCGAGGGTGAGGTAAATAACTTTATCGCGCAAGCCGTAGAAAATCATCTGGCAGATGGTATTGTAAGTGTATTTCAGTGCCCTTATCAAATTGCCCAGCTTCCAAAAGGAAGTATCGGTGCCACTTATAACGTTCCTATTCCTGAGAAAATCAGCGGGGCCATTGACGGCTACACACCCAAAAACAAAAAGCTGTACACGTACCCCTATAACTTTCTTTACATTACCGACAATCTGGGAAACAGTAATAGCTATCGTTACGAGCTTTTCACCGGCGATTCCATTCAGTTTGACCTTAATTATTGCTTTACACCAACAGCCGAGTGCATTCTACAGCCCAGGCACTATAAAGGCAGTGAGCTTGGAAACATTCTTGAATCCCTTTACCTTTCCCCTGTTGTGGAATGCGGCTATTCAACAAATGCCTATGCCGCGTTTATTGCGCAAAACAGAAATCAGCTTCCGTTGCAGTATGAGCAGGCTTATGTAA